>Ga0131853_10021523_pt1 | contig 11699 bp, 6 predicted proteins | sample TergutLab28metaG_FD_92764 | JGI IMG/M metagenome (GOLD analysis project Ga0131853, IMG submission 92764) | Labiotermes labralis P1 segment gut microbial communities from Petit-Saut dam, French Guiana - Lab288 P1 (version 2) (version 2) | ecosystem: Host-associated > Arthropoda: Insects >...
TACACCTTTTTTTTCTTCTTTTCCCCCAATTTGGGGGGGGCGAGGGGCCGAGGGGGGGGGGGGGGGGGGGGGGGGGGGGGGGGGCTGTCAGGCTGCAGCCCCTGCAAATTGAAATTTGAAAAACATAGATTTTGTAGGCAGGATGATAAGAAATGTTTTACATGATTTACCCTTCAGCCAAAATCATCCACTGAATTTGGTTGATGTCCAGTGCATTAGAAATTGTTAAAAACAAATAAAAAATCTTAGCGGGTCTTAGATGAAATAAAAAAAACCACGGTTAGACCATGCTATTTAAAATTAGGTGAGTCATGGAACATGTATTGATATCTACATGTATATAAACGGAGTTTCGATCAGTGTTATGTTACATTTATACTAAAGAAATGATTTTCAAAACATAATTTTTAAAATCAAACATAAATTATATAGCCTCAAACTCAGCAACCCCCCCCCCCCAAGAAAATTTCTAGGTTTGCCCCACGCATAGACTGTCCTTAAGTGACATGTTGGCTACCAACTGACAAAACCAAAGCCTACGTGACAGTAAATAATTGATGATGATGATGATGATGCCACTGTGTACTGTACTTAACACAGTCTGTTGTACTTGTATAGCAAGGACTAAGGCTTTACACGCACAGACACATCTACAGCCTGAACATACGGCCCCACCCTGACCTATACACCCCACCCATAACCTTAGCACTTACAACCATCGTAAGTATCTTTCCTGTACTGCTTACATGCGTAAGGAACTGACTTGGGACTCTGCCATGATGACATAACATGGTGGGAACTGTATAATGCGCAGAATGAAAGAAATGCAGACACAAAAGCACTTATCATGAGTTAATTTCAGAAATCACATATAAATGTGGCTCTTGTTAAAGACATAACAGTTGCTCAAAGGGTTCATGAATTAATAACCGTAGACAGGTGAGTGCTGCAGACATAATACCTGAACCACATTATGTACATTCGTGCACAAATGGCAGTCCTGTTATAGCAAAAAGAAAAAAAAATTAAGATTATAATAATTCAGAGCCCTAAAACAATGTAACTGTACATAATCCATGTAAGTTTTACGTTCTTGTGACCGTGCATCATGGAACGTGGGGTGAAGAGAGATAAACCAACAAGATGAAACTAATCCGATGTTTATCAAACTTCTATCTCAACATCTAGGAAGTGTGTCATCCCCATTGTGTGTGTGAAACTTAGAAAATTGTATGTAGTCAAACACAACTGTGCCCCCCACAATGCAGCATAATTGAGGACGATGAACAGGCCTCCGCACGACTACAGAACTTCATACCTGCCGAGCACACCCCCACAATAGCTTCATTTTTCTGTAACTCTTTTTGTTTTGTGTTTTTTTATAGATTCCTGTTTTTGTTTTTGTTAATAAGGCCCGTATGTGGAGATCTCTATACCACGTGCACGTGCATGCTTATAGTAAGATCTTAAGTTCCCCTAAGACAACCTGATGATGGCCAGTACAGGCCGAAACATGTAGTTGTCCATTATATAGTCATTAAATACACCTCATGTAACACAGTTGTGTTTGACTATATACAATTTTCCAAGTTTCTATCCCAATATGTTCCAGGTATCATTATGCCCATCATCAGGAGAACAAGACCGTGTATTACTGCATATGGTGTTCTGCACTGGTTGTGCTGGCTGTGGTTGTGTGAAGGTCGAACAGTAACCTTCACACAGTGCACACAGCTTATGACCCAGCTCCACACAAACACAGCCAGCATAACCAGTACAGAACACCATATGCAGTAATACACGGTCTTGTTCTCCTGATGATGGGCATAATGAGGCCCAAAACATGTTGAGATAGAAGTTTGATAATAAACAGCGGATTAGTTACGTCTTGTTGGTTTCTCTCTCTTCACCCTACAATCCATGTAATCTCTCCTTCCTACATGTCACATAACACACATTATGAAAACACACTCCTTAGTTCATGACATCATGGGCCTCACATAACCATTCTTTGCCACCCAGCACCTGATCTGTCCAGTTGCAGGAAAGCAAGTACAGGACTTCCCAATAAGGTGAAAATATACCTGACAGTCATTTAGTCACACCATTTTGACTTCAAGCAACTAGTAACCACAGTACCAATATACAGAAAGCAGTCTACTTTCACTTATACTCAAAATAATAATGATAATGATGGCCAGAGTTGCACAAATTCCAGATGACAGATTGCCTGGGTAACTAAATTTCATACTGTAACACTGAACATTTGTTGGTTCTCAGTGTGGAATTTGCTTCATGTCTCCATTCTGACAACTAGAATTTTGACAGACATCTAGATTTTGGGAAAAATTGTGTCCCCTTATGATAATGATAAATGTTCAAATCATTATTTCTAAAAAGGGTTTGTTTTACTGTTGTCACTGGATGATCCTTATCAGCACAAAGTACAGTTAAGACACAACATGACCAAATAATACTCAAACCTTATTTACAAACCTCTGCCTCACGTAAATACTGATAAATTTCCTCCCTGTATTCATCAACATCCATTAACAACTTCTGTGCTGATTTTGACCTTTGCTTGACTGGGCTAACGAGGATACCAGATTTGTCTAGAGACATTGGGGAGCCTCCTGTACTATCTTCTTCAAAGTCATCATGTTTAACAATTATTTCTTGCAGTGGCTGCCGATGTAGATTTGTTATAGTTGCAGACAAAGCAAACGATTTTGTTTTATTACTTATATCTGAAGCTAGAGGTTTACTGTCCCTTAGAACGACAGCCTTCTCTTCAACCAACTTGTCTTCATAAACAGCAAATGCTGCCATCTGACCCATCTCTGATGCGACTTTATAAAGAGCACACTGGTTTACATCTTGGGAACTGGTGCCCTGCAAGATATACATTGATATACAGTGAATTCAAATTACTACTACTAATCATGAAATCAACCACATACAACACAGACAGCATAATGCTTAAACAAACCCAATTTTCTTTCAAGTCAGATTTGCTAACATACTAATGCACCATGAAGCATTTCACTGAATATGTATCTTAGTAGTGCTTTACTGTTTCACATGTTTAAAGTTACAGTATGAACAAATCCCACACACTGTAATTCACAAGAAGTAAACAATACCTAAACAACTGGGGCTAGCATATATTTGCATGCCTGAATAATTCCCAGTCATTAAGTATAGTTTCGTTATAAACCACACCACTCGGACTAAGCACTAAATAAGGTGAATACTTGCACATCAAAGTAATTAAAAAAAAAAGAAGCAACTGTGTTCTTTCAGTTCATAAAACCTGACAATCATCTGTTTAAAAACACATACTTAAAACTCGAACCTCCCTATATATCGGTATATTTAACGTACTTGTTTGGATTGATGTTGTGGAATTCGGGTAGCATTGTTATTCAGAACACCCAAAACGGCTCTTCTCTGCTGCTGAGGTAGTTCCTTCTGCGTTTGTCTTACGTTAGGGCCACAATTTTCTTGATCTTGATGAATTCGAAAGGTAGCCATGTTCTCTGCGTAACGGTCGCCTCTAACTTGATATATCAAAATATTAAACTGAAATAAAATACGTTACCAAACGAGCCAGTAATGCTTTAAATATAAGAACGCGGGTGGTCTAATCTTCTACACCATTTATGGCTTCCTTTTAACTATAATTCCAGTTTCATTCTGTTCATACTAACCACCACCGGTCACAACTGGCTGCGAGCACGGCGAACACTCAATTTTGCTACAGAGCGTTAAAACCTCCGCCAATCTTGAAATTGACCAATCATAATAGAAGCTTTGGTCACGTGCCCAGACCAAACCCAAGTCCTTGTACGACCTGTGTAAATTACATTTAAACTAAAATTACATTTTTATCTTTACTCGTGAATAAATATTACACCGGCAGGTTTCCTGCATTATGGCATGAGGCTACCAATAACTTTATTTTGTAATCATTTTGAAATCGAGCAAGTTGTAGATTAGAGTAGTAAGCACGGATTCATCACACAGCAACATTCAACGAGACTCTAATCTGTACTCTGTGAACATACTTTCTTGAGCTGTCACATTTGGAACTTTTTTGTAATTGTGCAAGCGTGAGGACTTCACACATCGTCCCGGGCTCTAAATAAAAAGTCAAGCACGTGTACGCAGTAGTTTTACCTATCTTATGCGAGTAGGTGGGTGTAATCCCTACTCTCCTGCCTCAGGACGGGAAGCGATCTTGCTTGTCCGAAACGTTGTTTTAATTTTTATTAAATACATGGAACTATGAACGAAGACCGAAGTGTCAATGATTACAAAGACAGTAATCACAATTTATCAATATGTGTCATACAAAATTAAAAGTACTACCTTGTAGTCAATGGGCAGACGATATTCTCGTCTTGTCACCAGTATGAGAGGCAAAATTAATACATTTGAAAGATAGCTAACAAATCTAAAAATGAAGCAGCCCTTAATATCTACGGAACAGGAGCAACAAATTCTTGGCAAAATTATGAAAGGCATACAAAATCGAGTAAATATTGCCGCCCAGGGTTTGACTCTTTCGGCTTTCCTGTCGCATGATCATAACCTTACTAACGTACAAAATGGTAACTTCACCAGTTGTCGAATATGGCTGTGAAACTTGAGGCCTCGTGACGGATTCAGACCCTTTTGGCAAAATTCCTGGGGGAATATGTAGACACAGCATTAGGAATGCGGAAACATCCACATGATAACAAGCTTTGTGATTTACATTCTTCACAACAAATTACGTAGCCAGATGAGATGAATGAAACATAATGTTTCCATGTGATAATGATATCAATCCGGAAAGGTCTAAATATGTTTTCAGAAGCTCTGATTTTTCCGTACTGGTATGGTTAATGAATGGTCCAGTATAGTATAGCTGTTTCTTTCACTTTATGTAAATGAATTTGTGCACAATGGATAAGAAAATATTTCGTATATCACATGCTATTTCTACACAATTACTCTCAATAATTTATTGTTACAGCGGCACCATTTTCAAGCAACTTCGCATCTCACCGATGTCTATTACGCTAACCCTGCAAATCACTCTGTTTACATACATCATCAAGAGGATAGCCTAACAGATTGTTACGAAATTTTATACTGACAAATTTTATTACAGTTTATCCGTACGTTCTTTTAAGATCAGACAAAAGTAAGTCGGTTTACACAAATGCTTGCTTACTCTTTTGGGCGTTTCTTGAGCATAACTCTTTGTATTCATTTATTTAAAAGGATGGGCAATGTTGCGAACTAATGTAATGAACATTGAAACACATATTTTATGTCCAGTATCCCTTTCCCGCAAGTATTATGATTTTCAAGACAATTAATCCGAACGGACGGTATGCATACCTTCCCGAAATAAAATATTGCACGCCCTATTCTGAATATGCGAAAACTGGAATGTTGTGTTCGTTTAATACGAAACGTGGATTCCGTCAAAGTGGATATATGGAAATACAACGTTGTCGTTTTTTTTGTATTTGTCTCAAGTCTGTGTATAAATGTGAATACAATCCATTCATAACAGTATTGATTTGCGGGATTTTTCGCTGTCTCGTGTAAAATCTACCTAAAGTTATAATCTGCACATAAGACTATCTTGAATTCTTGAATAAAAGTCATGTATGTATAACAGAAAAATATCAGTCCTAGAACTGAACCCTGAGATAACATGATTTCTGTCCTTAAAGTCCCACAACATTTCTTGTTTTATGTTCTTATAATTATTGCAGTCTATATCAGTAATTTTCAATCGACTTTTAAAAACTACCAGACGTTCAAAGAAATTTACGAAACATACTTTCGTTACGATGCTTGTATTTAGGACTATTACGATGTTTGCGACAACAAGTAGTGATCTGTGGTTTGCGAGATTCGCCCGTAGGAAATGGCGGCTAGTTACAAGTAATGTGAAAATGTATAGTTTTTAACAGTTTATTGACTCTCATCTTTTGTGGTATCTGAGGATTAATGCATGATCGTTTAAGCTGAATATATGTAGTTTTATGATGTAAAACAAACACAAGTCTAAAAACGCGTTGTGGTAGTATAACCTAACTTATGCAACAACGTATGTTTTTGAAATCATGATTTTCACATTTGTGTTTGTAAATTGGTGGTTTAAGTTATGACATATAATGTCCGATTTGATACTTCGCTCATTTTGTCAGAACAATGAAAGATAGAAGTGATCGATAAAATAGTGTTCAAGCACCTACGTTCCTAGAAGTGTAGGTTGTATGCAAATTTCACCCTAGAGCATGCCATTACGGCCCAGAGGGGGGGTAGAGGCATAGCCATACTCTTTCCTTAACCTCAATCCTAGATGGGGTGGGTGGTCATTGTCATGCCCTGGCCACTGTACTCCTGGGCAAGAGACGTGCTACCCATTGTACTGGAGGCTGGGTGAGCCCAAGGGCTGGTCTGGATGGGTGTGGAAAAATGTTACCCTCACCAGAATTCAATCTTCAAACCGCCCAGTCTGTATCTGTCTAGGTTACATATGTTTATTGTAATGCAGAACTCTGCCAGTGATTGGTTTGCCTTTGCAATTTCAGATCGATTCATCCAGTGAAGTATTACCGAGATTTTCTGGTAAGTTTCATCATTATGCTATTACATTCACATATGCCTGGGATCTGTCCTTGAGAGAGAGAATGATGTTCATAGCTTCTATAAGTTATCACTTCCATTTTTGGCAGTATTAGTGCTGGCTGATATAATGATTTGTTTTATCTAAAGTGGTGAACAAGAAATGAAAAATTTAGACACATAAAATTATTTTCCATATAGAAAGTGAGAACAACAGGATTGGGCCCTTCCAGTATTTTATATGATACAGCATTGTACTCTGGAGTTTGGTGTCCAGTATATTTGTGATTAGTACTACTGAAATCACTTTAGGCTGGAGTTTTATTTTATCATCATTTTCTTTGTGTTTATTAGGCTCAGGGTGTGAGGCCGGATGGTCGAAGTTTACAGAAGTTTCGCCCAGTGTCAGTTAATGTGGGATCGATAAAAACAGCTGAAGGTTCAGCCATTGTTAAAATTGGAAACACTATGGTTGTGTGTGGAATCAAAGCTGTAAGTGGAGTACAGCAGGGTCTTGTTTTACGACGGGGTTATGTTCTGGAGTATTTGGTCGTAAATCAAATCGCCGTAAAATGAGTGCTATTTAAATGGTTTAAATTGAGATAGGTTCATGGGCCAAACAAATTAGTCAAATAATTTTATAATTTACAACATTTATTTACATTATGACGTACAGTTTTAATTTAATGAATTAGGTATGTAGAAAATTACACAGATAATTGAAAAAAATATCAATCAGATCACTTTTTATTTTGCTGAAGAAGGCCCAGGCAGTGGTTCAGAAGACATCAAGAAAGAATGTAATGTCAACTGTTTTGATTTTTTCTTCTTTTCTGCCTTTTTGATGGACGTCATGGGTGGAAAAATCCCAATCAACTTACAAGAATCGCACTAAAATATAAAACGAAGAAACACATGCACACTGGAAAAGAGCTGGAAGCGCATTAAGTAGAGATACGAAGATTGAGTTGTGACAGTGATGTACCACAAGTCAGGAGTGCTTGGTCCAACCCGACAAGGGTCGTAAAAGTGAATTGTCGTAAAACGAGACCCTACTATATTTATATTGTGATAATTATATAAATAGTGCTAGAATTAAATGCATGCCATATTACAGAGATTGTTTCTGTGTATGTGACTTGAATATCACAGGTGTGCGTTAGCTAGGAAGGCGAGGGACGTATTTATGAACTTATGTTTTGAAATGCAAGTCTTTGAGTCTGTAGTTGTAGCATTGTTTTTGCAGCTTTGATCTGCTGATCTCAGTATTAATTTGACATTCAGAGGACTTTGCATCGTGATGTATTCTTATAATAAAAGCCAACAAGGTGCACTGTTTCTCACCTTTATTTTGGTAAAGAACTCTACATGTTTTGGACAGATTTACTGTCCATCGTCTGGAGTCTTAATACTGTATTCACAATAATAGGTATTTGTCGTACTGGTTATGTTGACCGTCTTCTCCCATCACCCCAACAAAACGCTCAACTTACTAAAAACAAAAAAAACGAACAAAATATACAAAAGTGACGGAGATGTCAAACTCTATAGGGTCTTCTCATCCCATAAAAACATTTAAGATTCTCATCCCATAAAAACATTTAAGATTCTCATCCCATAAAAACATTTAAGAGTTTTAGCTCAAAAACCAAATTCAGCAAACTAATACCCTTAATTTATCTCAGTATTTAATCAACTTGATGCACAAGATTTGTTTCACAATAAGTTTTATTTCATGTTTCGAGCACATGTGCTCATCATCAGGAGGTCAAAATTGCATTACACAGCCTCTGGTATCATCACACCTATAGGTGGCTATCTTCTGCACGGGTTGAGAGAGGACTCTTAAGATAGCTCATGTCTTGTCAAGCTGTTCATACCAGATCACAATTAAAGAACTAATGATTAAGCTGCCTTTGCGCGGTCAAAATACCGCAGCCCTTCAACTCATAAAAGTCAGTGCGCAGGCCATACTTCAAAAACTAACAAGAAAAAATGTTTTTGTTAAACAGGCGGACATGAAACTTTTGCCTAATTCCTCAAAAGAAATTAGCATTGAAATATTAAAACAACACAAAAGCAAAATTTACTAATTAGTTATGTTGACTGTCTGCTAGCAGACAGTCAACATAACCAGTATGACAAATACCAGCTGCTGTGAATGCAGTATTAAGACTCCTGATGATGTACAGTAAATCTGTCCGAAACATGTAGAGTTCTTTACCAAGTAAAATTGAGAAATAGTGCATCTTGTTGGCTTCTATTATAAGAATATTATTTTGGTAAATATTTCTTTACAAAGTAGTAGAATTGCAACATGTATTATCTGTTATACATTTACATTGATTTCTCATGGTTGGATATTTTTGTATTATTAATATTTTTTCTCATTTAAATAGGAATTAGCAGCACCAAAAGCTGAAGAACCAAACCGTGGATATCTTGTACCGAACGTAGAACTTCCACCGCTTTGTTCGCCCAAGTTTCGTCCTGGTCCGCCGAGTGACCAGGCCCAAGTGTCAAGTAACTTTATTGCTGAAATACTAAGTAACTCTGGATGTGTGGATCTGACAGATTTGTGTATAGTGCCTGATCGTATGGCGTGGGTTCTGCGTTGTGACTTAATTTGTTTGGACCATAATGGATCATTATTGGATGCATGTGTTATTGCACTTGTTGCAGCTTTGAGAACTGGTATGTATCAATAGCAGGGTGAGCCTTGCGTATACAAATAAAGATATATGAAGTTTGATGTGTTCATGGCAGTGTGTGTGACAGACACTACACAGCCCAGCAGGTGATGGAATTAGTTCTACTGTGCATATCAGACGTCACAGTGTCATAACCCAGAAAATGTACTTTGTAGAATTTTTGCTACAAATGTGATTCAGACAAGTGGTAAAGACGTTGGTAAAAGTATATTTTGTAAGACAGTGGCTCTCACGTAACTGTTCTGTCAGCTCTTTAAGAATTATGGTTTACGCTTCAAATACAAACAAGGGTTGGAAGTGCAAATTAGCTATTCTTTTTGCTGAAATATGATATGATATATATTTGTTAACTGCGATTGGGTTGACAGCCAGTGGCAGCAGTACAAGACACATTTACACACAAACAGTACACAGAACAACACAATGAAACAGAATACCCAGAACAGAACATACATAACAATAAGAATACATACACATAACAATAAGAATACAAAATTAAACAGAAGCATACAAAACATGTAACTGTGCATGCAATGACACAAAATAGAACCAAAACAAAATGACAGAATGTGATGAACGAAACAGCCATATAAGCAGCAAACTTAATACGATCTATATATCTACTAATAATGATAGACAGCCTGTTACTAAGACCTTCACTCTGCATAATTTTGCAGTATGTGAAAAATAGTTTGTATCTGAAAAGTATGCTTGTGGCATAATGATTCTCATTAAGAACTGTAATTTATTTTTCAAATACTGTTCGTACTGGGGGACCGCGGTAGCACAGTGGTTAAGGTGCTGCACTACAAATTGGAAGGTCGCCGGTTTGATCCCAGCTGATGTCATTGGAATTTTTCATTGACATAAAATCCTTCTGATTGCACTATGGCCCTGGGGTCGACTCAGCCTCTAGCAGAAATGAGTACCAGGAGCATTTCCTGGGGGTAAAGGCGGCCGGTGCGTAAGGCTGACAACCTTATCACCATCCTGTGCCGTTGTCATGAAATCTGGGAACCTTAACTTCCCGGAACCCTCTGGGCCACTCCAGGCCTATAACGGGACTGCTTTTTACTGTTTGTATTACGCATAACATGACGATCATGGCATGATGATACAATTCTCCTGCGATATGACTGTGTCATTCAGTAAGTGGTTCCGAACATTTTTAATGGTTGTGGTGGTGCTGTCATGTTCAAGGGTGGAACTGCTTCCCCTTGAAGATGAAGGCACCACAGTGCTTAAAGATGGTTGGGAACCATTCATCCTTTGACTCAAGACAACATCCCAGAAAACTTGAATCCTGAACCAAATTGCTGTGAGAACCTGAAATCTTGCGGTTGTGTCATGTTCAGTAGTACTGCGTCTAGGTTAACAATTTGGCAATGCTGACTTTTGATGCTGTCACATGAATAGCATAAAACAAGTGAAGTGGAAGATGAGGATCTGCTCCAATATAAATTTTGATCAAAATCAGTCGATTGGTGCTTGAATAATGATGTGACAGAACTTAAACATCTTTTTTAATTATCTGTGAAATCATAAGACTCACAGAAAAGGTGCATCCAGCATAGAATGTGTAATTTGTGTTCCTCTATGTAACTTCTGTTTGAAACGTGTTTAGCCCGGATTGGCGCTTTGTGAGTTACACGTGAATTATGCTTCATATGCAGCCAGAAGGATGTGGATCTTCACATACTGTGTCTGTTAGTGTTATGTGATTTTAACCCAAACTGAAAGGTTTTGACATATTTTAGTAGAACATCCCAATACAAACTTAATGATAATTTGTTGTTTACTGACAAGCTAGCTAGCTAACAAACAAACAAACAAAAAACAAGCTAACTATCCAACTAACCACCTAACTAACTAACTGACTAACTCCATGGAGCAGCAGTCCAGCTTGAGAAGCTAATGGTTCCTCATCGAGCCAAGAAATTCCTCACATTTTATGGCACCTGAAGGTCCATTACCATGTCCACAAGAGCCTGCCACTTGTCCCTGTCCTGTGCCAGATTAATCCAAACCATGCTGTCCTCCCCATCCTCTTCAAGATCTTTTGACTGTTATCCTTCCATCTTTGCCAAGGTCTACCGAATGTATTGTTTCAGGTTGCCTCACCAAAACCCTCTGTCTATTTCTGTTCTCTCCCACATGTGTCAACCTCATCTGTATAATACTAATAATAATAATAATAATATATTTATTAACTGCAAGTGGGTTGTCAACTGATGGTTATTTTACATGTAAACAAAACATGAAATTGGTTACTACTAGATTTAAGTTGGGAGGGCTACATGAGAAGCATGTAGTGGCAACTTGGAATGTTGGGAACCATCTCAGCATTTGCTTATA
>Ga0131853_10021525_pt1 | contig 11697 bp, 6 predicted proteins | sample TergutLab28metaG_FD_92764 | JGI IMG/M metagenome (GOLD analysis project Ga0131853, IMG submission 92764) | Labiotermes labralis P1 segment gut microbial communities from Petit-Saut dam, French Guiana - Lab288 P1 (version 2) (version 2) | ecosystem: Host-associated > Arthropoda: Insects >...
ACACCACACACACACACACACATACTACACACACACACACCACACACACACACACACACACACCACACACACACACACACATACTACACACACACACACACACACACACACACATACAAACAGGCGAAACGAGAAACACATCCGACATTGTTGTTTGAAAAGTCATGAGAATAATTTAGCAGATACAGACGAGTGTGAGAAGATAATAATAAAAAGGAAAATTAATGTATGTATTTATGATATCTGACCGTTCTTCGTAAGTCTAAGTCATTGACATTAAAATAAAAAAATGCACGACTCTTGTCGTATCTGTACCAGCGACATGTTGCACACTATCTGTATCGAGGTATTTCCTGATATCCTGTATCACAATGAACCAAATTTTAGCTTCAACATGTCTATAAAACACTACATGTCCTGTAGAGACGTACTGCATACTCAGATTGAAGGAAAGAATACAACAGGACCTAGGACCAAAAACATGATGGCATAGAGCAGAAACGAGGCTCGGCTCCACATAGTATTCATATCGCCATTAGAGGTTAATAGTCGTTTTACATTGCGGCTTCACCATTCGAGAGGAAAAAGAAATCCCGCTATGTCCATTGGAAACGTAGCTGTGTGGCTCACAATTCTATTTTAACATTTTGGCTGTACGAAAAATCGTGACATTTCCGGGAATCAAAAGCCAATCTTTCATCCCAGTACCTCGTTACTCCGTATCTAAGATGTCCGACTTATGTAAAGCTCCACAGATGTAATACTTTAGCAGTGAATTCATGGTTGGTTAGAATCACGATCCGGCCCTCCTCCCCGTGAGGACACAGCCGGCCACGTCTCTCAAGAGGAATCTGGACATGGCAAAGAGAAAAATCCGTCACCTTCTATGAACGCTGCTGTCACCGGGCATTAGTACGCGATATGGCTTGTTGCCGGTTCTACCTACAACGAACAAAGCTTCTACGTACTTAGCTGGAAAGCAAGGGAGGGGCCCGCTGAATGTTCAAATGACGACAGCCAACAAAACCCTATTTAACATACTTGTGTTGTTAAAAAGATGCCAACATGGAGGTCAGAACATCTCCTACCACAAGACCAGAGACGGTCGGAACTAAGACGTGTAGTTCTGTTTGTCACCGACTGTTTACTGTTTTGGCCGAAAGTGTGAATGTCTGTCTTACAGGAGCAGTGACCGAAGTCCAATGTTCAGATTAATTAACCAAATAAATTGCTACAATTCGCGGTACGCTGCCAAGGCCGTTCTGCCAGAAATGACGCTACAGAATTGTCTTTCCGTCATTTTTTTTGACTGTTTCTATTTTCTTGTCATACATTCCATTCCTTACGTATTCCGCCCTTTCTTAATCCATCCTCCCTTCTTTTCCATATTCCCTAACTCTCCTTAATATCTATTTTTTTTACGTTCTTAAATGCTTCGTTTCTTTCTTTTCTCCTTTCGTCTGCAGTTTCTTCTTTTCTCATTCTCCCAATCATCTTTCCTTCTTACATTATTCCATTCCTCCTTTTATTCCTTCCTTCCATTCTCATATTCATCCTTTCCTCTTTCTTATATTCTTTCATTATTCTTTTCTTTCTTACATTCATCCGTATATTCATTTCCTCTCTTGCTGGAAATAATTCAAACTGTGTGGTTGACTCTGATTGGTAGCTTCGAGTAGTTGAACCAGCATCACAAATGGCAAACAAAACATGTAGAATTCTTAACATTTATGTTAGGGAACCTCAGAGAAAATGCAACTTTGTAGAACTGGACATAGATAGGAAAATAAAATTAAAAATTAGGCAATTACCTTATAAGGGCATAATAGGAAAACAACTTCGAAACTGAAGTCCGAAATCTGGAAACGTCGGTACTTAAAGTACATGACGTCACTTCCAGGAAGACAGTTAATCTGATAACTGAAATCGATTCGCTTATGATCTAGTGTTAGGCTTTATAAAGCAAGCAGTGAACGTCTGGGTACCACGAAAGCCGAACTTTGCTTGTTCCTTGTACAGTTTAGTGGTCAATTACTTACTAAACACAATGGCGTTAATTATGGGGTAGTGCGGACTTCTTTATGAGAAAGTATAACTTCTACACACACTCACATGGAACAAACCCTATGGTTCGGTGTTTTCGAGAGACTCAGAGGCCTCAAATAATTAAAAATATTCTTCGTCTTGTATAAAACATAATGTCCATTATCGTTGCTCATCGCTTCCTATCCCGAACAGTGACTTCCAATTTCAGATCTTCACGCCCTTTATCTCTTACTGTCATTTATAATATTTCCTTCATATCTATGCCTAATTCTCTACAGTGTTCGCCTCTCTTCGTATTTAAAAAATTATTTAATATTCAAAATATTAATTAAAATTTCAATATAATTAAAGTAATCGAAACACGTACAGTTTAATATCGACTATGTATAACTGTGTCTATATTCTGCATTTTAATGCCTTTTTTCCAATTCTAAACACTGCGTGACATCAGACAGTATAGCAATTGACAGTGAAACTATTCTGCAGGACATAATCCTGATCAAATACCAAGTACTGCCCTAGCACTTGTCTGCAAAATTTCAAGATGCCACAGAGAACACCGGACCTGGTTCTCCCGACTAAGAAGCAGCAGTACCAAAACCTAAGCCGCCTCGTGCTTGAACCAGGTATCGTCTGCTAACAAATCAGACTCGTGGAATGTTTATTTCTCTTTATTTTGTTTATTTTAATTAACCCATTTCATCGGTACGATGTAGGACTGTTTCTGGATTATGATGTACCTTGAAATAGTCCATGTCATTGTCTTGAAATCGAGGACAGAAAAGACATTTAACTCTCTTTACAGGGTGTATTCACAAAACACCTGTCGCTTATCGACTTTTCAGACAAGTTAGAAACTAAACACACAAGCAAACAGAATTCTTCCTCAGAGGACCTATATTCTTAAATTATTTTAAGGTTAAAGGAGTAGGAATGACTTGTAAATGACATTTGTAAAACCTTAGAAAGTGAGATATCTCCTTCCTCACTTCCTCTTTCCATTAGCTCAGCCCACCACCCCTTTCTCCGCCACGTCCGTCCTGCCGGCCGGCGTGTGTACGCACATCAGGTGTGACGAAGGTGTTTCAGGATGCTGAAGGAAGGGGAGAGGGGGTTTCGGAGGCTACAATTGAGGTCTCCGTAGGGCTCATAAAAAGGATGCTTGAAGATCAATACGACCACACTCTGAGCCTTACCAGCATTGGCTTACCTGGAGGCAGACAACGTACTCGGCATTCCAAGTGCCTTTAAGTGTTGAACATAGGATTATTGACGTCTGTTCTACAAGGTAGAAGGTCCGTCGAAAATGAATCTCAAAAATTCTTGGATTACACCAGTAACTGGTCTCTTGTCGCTCCTCATACTGTCACCATACGCAACAGCAGGGCCAGCCGTGTCGTCTGCCGGAAAAAATGTCGCAGATAATGAAGTTGTAAAAGGCAAAAGCATTCTTGGAGATGAAGGGAATTGGAATTTCATGATGAAATTGTTAGACGATTGTGCTGACAAAGATTTCTTTTCGTGTATTGGAGTGAAGTTGGTGACGGCGATGGACAAAGCAGAGAAAATGTCTGATATAAAAGTTGCTGATGGAATATCACTAGTCAAGACCCAGGATCTTGACGATGGGAGAAGTGGTAGAGCTCTCTTGACAGAAGAAGAGGTCCAGAATTCTCTGGATCACGATCCAGCTCAGAAAACGTCCAGATTGCTGGAGTTCCTCGTCGAAGTAGCTTCCAGATTCTTCAAGAACCATGTAATCCAGTTCAAGTTACCCCAGTTATCTCCCGACGACGTCCAGAGGGCATTCCAAGAGGGTAAGTCCAAAGCAGTATCACTTATCTTGTCCTCTCCAAAAATTACACAAACAGGAGCTGCAAACATTAGACTAGTAAGTTAGTACAATTACGATGAGGAACTTGAAGACGTGATGTGCTGGGCATGTAGCAAGAATGTGTAGCGTATCTTTTCACCATTTCAACCTGAAGGTGACAATCCATGTGACAGATTTATAGAACAGGAATTATATTAAAAAGAATATGGACTGAGCCAGCGGAGCAGTAATGGTTTCTGCCTCACTCCAAACACACGACGTTTGTATTATACCAACCAAACAGTTAATAACGTTTAGGCAAATAACTTCTGTTTATAGGGACCATCACATGGAACAGAGATAAAACCTGCAATAAAAATACAGCGCATTAAGTATTAGGTGCATACAATAAACACAGTACTTCAAAGAGTTACTAAGTTGCATTTAAGTCTGAATTTAAAAATTTGTAAAATTTTATAGTTATCTGTTTTACTGATAAGTACCAAATTTTAAGCATCTTTCTTCTCTCAAAAAACCTGTCTAGCACAGACGAAATTATCGGCCACATTCCGCGTGTATTTCGATGTCAAATTTAATTCTTTACAAATCGATATCAAACATCTTTACAAGAGGGGAAGGAACAAATGCATACAAAATTTTGGACTCGAAATTACATGGTGTGTGTGTGTGTGTGTGTGTGTGTTTGCGTGCTTTAAGTTAATATCAAGCTAAATGATCTAAAGGAGCGCTGACAAGATAGCAGTTCCCCTGGACTGGACACCCTGTAGATAAAGGCGAAAATTTGGTAGAAAATATTCGCCTCCATATACAGGGTGTAAGAGTAATCTGCACTATAGAGGTAGACAGCAGGTTGTTGCAAAATGTTGAAACCATCTGCAAATCTAAACGGCGTCACATTTCAAACGACCGTAACCTTACCATTCACCACATATGAAATCTAAAATCTCGAAAATGGTTGGAATTTGGGATTGGATTGAACTGACTCATTGGTGGAATTTTGTGACCGTGGCAATGAATGTTTTGAGTTCCTTCACAGGCAGATTTTAAAACCGTCTAATTAATTACAAGTGAACTTTTGATGGAAATTTGTGTCATTTGAAATTTGTTAAACAGTACTACAAACTGCAAACTGCACTTTATTTTGGTGCTGTTATTTTGCTACTTCTATCGCTGGACACAGAAGCCTCGAAAATTACTGATTTTGAGTGATAATGTTTGTTAATAAGGAGAATCAAGATAGAAATAATGCTCACATAAAGACTAACTTTACTAGTGTTTTGTTAGATGTACAAAGTGTGCTTTAAATTCACTTTCTAGATTCTTGCCAAATACGCATTTTATATCATTTTGGCCCAACTCTTTCTCCGTCAATATTTTCTGACAATTTTAACAATTTTTTATTCAGCCTGACATATAGTTTCTTGGTTTCTTTCAAATTATTTAACTACTTCATATTAGCGTGGCTCATTTCCTATCATCCGATCAAACTTCTGCTTGCATTTCTTGTCTCTCCACACATGCTTCAGCACCGCCCATCGCGTTTCTTCATTTGACCATCGTTTAGCATCTGTTCTCTTCATTATGAAGTTCTTTCTTGTCACTTCTTCCTTCTTAAGCCCCAATGATCTCAACCTCGTGTTCCGAAAAATCACTAACTGTATTTATCCGTTGCTGTGTGAAAATCAGTTTCTGTTTTATCCCTACACATTCACTGTTTAAAGTCTACCAATTATTTGATCTGTTATGTTTTATGCAGTCGAGAAAGCATCGTTTCGTTAACAAACAAATAAACATAACATGTAACTAACTGGGGAACGCAGTGACGCAGTTGGTTGGAATGTCGCGGATTCGATTCCCGATGGTGTCATTGGAATTTTTCATTGACATAAAATCCTTCCGATCGCACTATGGCCCTGGGGTCGACTCAGCCTCTAACAGAAATTAGTACCAGGAATACTTCCTGGGGGGTAAAGTGGGCCGGTGCTTAGGGCTGGGAGCCTTACCACCATCATGTGCCGATTGTTATGAAATCTGTGAGCCTCAAACCCCTGGAACCCTCAGGGTCCCTCCACGAATTACAAACCCACATCCGCCCTCTCTGTGGGCGGTTACAAGATAAACTGTGCCCTCAAACGACAGGATGTTTCAACCAAACATGACGGAAGCTAACGGCAATTAACACTCTGATTTCTCACAAATCACTCGGTTTCCGCTTCACAACTGATAACACAGTGAATTCTAAAGCACTATCTGGAAATAAAGTGGGTTATTCGGTTAAAGCTGGTTATCACAACAACGAACTGAAGCATTGTTCTGTGTCTGACAGGTGTGTGGTATGTGGGTCCCACATCCACGTTGTTATGATATGCTTGCTGCTTCATTCAAATGACTCATGGCCATGAACTTTGGAGGGAATTCAGTGCACATGCTTACTATTATGTCGAACAACACGACGCATATCCGAATTCTCCTACAGCACTAAGGTTAAGTGAAGTTACACAAGATGATACACAAATTTATTCGAATATTTAAAGACGACGTTTCAACTGTAGGTGTTACATTGTCAAATCAGATTGTTTCTTGTTCTAGTCCTTCTTATAGCACCAAAAGAAGGAAACTGGCAAGATTTCCGACTGATAGCTCCATCTCTTTTTTGGTCGTCCAACACTGTTCTTTAGTGCGGTTTGACATTGGCCGGTACTTTCTGAATACGATAGCCATACATTCAAGAATAAAGACTAGATTACATTTTTAAGGAATTCGTGGCGTATTGAGAAACAAGGTACAAGCGATTACCCAAATATACTACAAAAAGTCAACAGCAAACCTGAACAAGTGCGCCTTACGAAATTTTCGAAATAAAATATGTAAGTCATTATAACTACACTAAGCTGTTTGTAGCACACAAGTACTGTATCTATTTATTCGGCAATTTCGCAAATCTGAATCAATCACTGAAGTTGTATTGCGTCAGGCTGGGCTTCTATTCTCAGAACTGGTAAGATATTTTTTCTTCCCCGAAAAGTTAAAAAACGCTTGTGGGGCCAGTCTAAGATCTTATTCAATTGGTACAAGGGTTCTCTCCCGGTGGCAAAGCGGATGGAACGTAAAGCTGTCCACTTGTTTTCATTTAGAACCGAGGAAAGAAATCAGCGGAGCCATACCTCCGTTCCCCATACAAGCTTTCATAACTTCCATATGGATAATGTTATCCAATGGTCTATATTACGACGATTTTCAGTGACGAATGTGAAGGAGGGGGAAAAAGAAGAGGAGGAGGAGGAGATGGGAACTGAAGTGGGTACGAAGTTGAATATGTTGCGGATCATTTTTACAGCAATATAACGTAAATTTCACTATAAAGTTACGAAAGCCTGAGACAATATAGGTTGTCCTAGGAAGGGATAAGAACCAGGTCCTTCTGCATATCAGATAAATTAATGCTGTGCCAATCCACTTGGTCGACTTATAGTGAATTCTGTTTCTCGGGTTACAATGACATTGACTGTTATTACACAGCAAGTGGCCTTAAGGGTCTAAAATTCCTCAAGAAACGTTATATTCGAGTTGAGCTTTACGTAAAGCAGTCGTGAAATTGATGGACTTGGACAAAACTGAAATTAGTTACACTAGGCCGGTTGGGATACCGCAGCCGGTGTAGCGACCCACTACAGTTGGACAGTCCGGTGTTTGAACCCCGGTGTGGACAGGAAATTTATTTTCCACATCCGACCGGACCGATCCCGGGGCCCATCTAGTACCCTATGCTGTGGGTAGTGGATCTCTTTTCCTGGAGAAAAGCGGCGGGGCGTGGCGGTGCTCCTCCACCCGCTCTAAGCCCTCTGTGCCATTCATGGTATGTTACGAGTTGAATCTTGCCTTACATTCACTGGGTAAGCCCGTTGCTTTCTATCCAATACTTCTCCGATATCTGAAAGAGCATGGATTTAAGATTCCCAGGATATGCTCCCTTCTCCTTATGATAGGGTGGTACTAAGATAAAAATGACCAAGGAGTAGAGATAAAATAATACGTAGGTAGGAAAACCAAGCAGTTGCGGGCAGCCGAAGAGGGGTGATCCTCCAGCTTTGGGGTTGGGCGAAGTGCTAACAACTCATCATAGCAAAAACGTAAGCCTCGGGTCTGGACTAGCCAGGGAAGGATTGATCAGGCTCAGGATAGGTATAGGTGGCGGTCACTTGTGAATAAGGTTATGAACCTTCGGGTCTCATAAAACGCGGGGAATTTCTTGACCAGCTGAGAACCGCTAGCTTCTCAAGAAGGACTCTGCTCCAGGAAGTGAGTGAGTGAGTGATGTGGGAAAACCAGAATAGTCGGATAAAAAACAGTGCTGCGTTTCTACCACAAATCTCACACGAAGTGACGCCGGATCGAAGCCGGGCATCCACAGTGAGAAGCAGACGACAAATAGTCTGAGCTATAGTGCGCCCTTCCTATAAGGCAAATTCAAGACAATCGTGTTAAAAAATTAATTTCTTGGCTCACAAACAAATAAAAAAAAAGATCTGCTAATGTTTAGGAAATTGATGGGTGCTGCTCGTTACAGTTGCACAAAACACGTAAATACACTGTGTCAGCAGACTGAAGATTTATTACATGTTACAGCAGGCGGCAAATAGAGTTCACTGGGCTTGTAAAGTTTAAACGAAATGGGATAAATAATTTGGGAGATGAAGATGGCGTACAGACGAATGCGCGGATTTTATCAATAATGATTTCACTGTTTACAGAATCCCGTCAGCCTGTAACGGATTCCGAAATATACAGTGTAATATATTTGGGTCCGTCACTTCCTCCTGCATATTATTTCCAAAAGTGTATGTAAGACAAAGTGTATTGGACATATTTGTGTTTTGAAACTCCAACCACATTCTTATGTTTATTGGACCGTGTATCATCTTGATAGTTGAATAAGGAAAGACCAACTTGATGTCACTTGCTTTATTATTTCATTATTTAATGCTCAACATGTTTCGGATGTTAATACATCCATCCTCAGGAGCTTGTGACTTATTTGTTGAGTTATTTCATGTGTTGTATTGTTCTGGTTCGATGTGTGTTGGTGTTACGTTGTGGTTTGGCTGGGGTGGTGTGGTATCCGGATGCATGTAAAGTGTTGTGTTTAGTCACATTTTAAAGAAAAATTAATAAAATGTAAAAAAATTAATAAGAGGCTCCAACAGCCCCCCAGTTCCAAATTTAATGAAAATTAGTTGTATATACACAGACAGATGGGCAGACAAACGGCTAAGCTAATAACAGCATTTTTGTTTCGCCTTCCCTAACGAACCAAAAGTCGCCATTTTTCAGTCACTCGCCTCATACCAATTACACTGTGTACAGTCCCATCCTCCCCGTAATGTGTTTATTTTAACACCTCGTGTACGACCGAGCGGTTGACTGTACCAGCACCGCTTCAGACTTGCATTCGCAAAACACCACAATGCAGCAACACCGTACGTCCTGGCAGATTCTACTGTCGCTCCTTCCACACAAATGTTGCAGCAGCGCCTCTCTTAAACGCTTATTGTCGGTTTGCATATCTACTCCAATCCACATTTCGTCTACCATCCTACTACTAACTGCTACATAGTCTCAAATACTGCCATTGTCGGTAAATGAACCACAAACTACCTTCTTTTCAAGAAAAAAATATTATTTTCAGAACTAAATATAGGAATTTTATATGGAAATAAATTAACGTGCGCCTAACCGGCAGCATGCTGGAGAACTGCTGTGTCAGCTGCTCCTGCATCTGAAGGTTCAACATTATTTTACGTCTCCAGCAAAATTAATAATAATAATAATATTTATTAACTGCAATTGGGTTGTCACCCGGTGGCAGTGGTTATTTTACATGTAAACAAAACATGAAATTGGTTACTACTAGATTTAAGTCTGGAGGGCCACATGAGAAGCGTGTAGTGGCAACTTGGAATGTTGGGAACCATCTCAGCATTTGCTTATAGACAGAGGGAAACCAAGAAAAACCTGTGTCGAGGTGACCGATCGCAAGACCTTCCGAATACTGACTTCTAGCCAGCAGTCCGGCATCTAAAGTAAAAACAGCAATACACACATAGTACAACAAATACACATAAGATGACAACAATACACACAAGACAGCTAACAACAATACACACAAGAGAGCAACAATACACACAAGACAACTAACAACAATACACATAAGAGAGCAACAATAAACACGACAGAACAATAGATAGAGTTTAAAATAAAGCAAGTCCGTCTAACTTTCAATCCCTGCTTATTCAATATTTATCTATACTTTCATCCTTAAAGTGAATCTCGTTTTTTGGAGAACGACAAAATTTGAGAGTTTACTGTACAGCAAAGGTCAGCTCTATACAGAAGTGGCTAATTTGGTTGATTCCCTGATGGTGGCCCCCTTCCGAGCCGAAAAATGTATTGATATTAAGAGTGATACTGTAGTATAAGTTTGGGCCCGGTAGCTCAGTCGGTATAGCGACTGAGCTACAGGCTGGACGGTCCGGGACCGAATCCCGGTGGGGACGAGATTTTCCGCCCGTCTAGACCGGCTCTGGGGCCCACCCAGCCTCCTGTACAATGGGCACCCGGTCTTTCCCGAGGGTAAAGTGCGGCCGGGGCGTGCTGCTGACCACTCACTCCCTTCTAGTGCCGCGGTCATGGAACAGTAGAGCTATACCTCTACCCACCGTCTGGGCCACACCGGGCCTGTAATATAAATATCTAAGAAAAAAAATCTGTGCAATTTGTTGTTTTCGTGTCTTGCATGTTATCGATAATGCGCGGAATGAGAAGTATGAAGTATCGGATATCTATATTGTCCAAATCTTTAAAACCGAAACGACAGCCAGACGAACTGTACCAATAACAACAAAGGTCAACAGGTTAACGGGAACTGCTTTGATCTAATTAATTTTTCTTCTGTGACATTTACCTTGAGCACCTTTAATTTTACAGAAACTTTCAGGGTGTTACCTTTGGTAGGGCAAATAATAATTAAATAATTAATACAAGACTGTATCATTCTTCAAGTCCCTGCTTGTTCAATATTCATCAAAACTTGCCACCTTAAAGTGAAATTCGTTTCTGCGTAAGGGCACACTTTGGGAGTTCAGAGTACAGCGAACGTATTGGATATCTTTATTGTCCAAACAGTCAGTAGTGGAGCAGCGTAACTGCAACCTGACGCCGCTACCGATCAGGACAAAGAATTGGAGCGAACGTAGACCGATATCATTCAAGAGAATGTTACAAAATTAATTAACGCACGGACATGTAACATGTTCTATAGTAAAACCAACAAGATGCACCAGTGTACCAAATTTATTTTATTTTAGAATGACACTCTTTATGTTTCGGAGGGCCTTTCCGTCCATCATCAGCAGTTCAAGACTGTACATACAGCAACCAAACAGATACTGCTGTCTGCTGCAAGCAGACAGCAGTATCTGTTTGACATATGCCTGTTACTGTATGTACAGTCTTGAACTGCTGATGATGGACGGAAAGACCGTCCGAAACATGTAGAGATTCATTCCAAAATAAAATAAATTTGGTACACTGGTGCATCTTGTTGGTTTTACTATAGAAATTATATTAGGATGCACGGCTCTATGAACGTCATAGATACTACCCAATAACACTGGACAACAAATTTTAAAAACATTTTTGTATCTGTGATGATTATGTTATTAATTTATTTGTTTGCATCTATGAAGTTAGAAAATGGACATAAAACGAATTACTTGGCTCTAGTTTTAAAATTATGCTACACTATGATATTTTACGAA
>Ga0131853_10021526_pt1 | contig 11697 bp, 6 predicted proteins | sample TergutLab28metaG_FD_92764 | JGI IMG/M metagenome (GOLD analysis project Ga0131853, IMG submission 92764) | Labiotermes labralis P1 segment gut microbial communities from Petit-Saut dam, French Guiana - Lab288 P1 (version 2) (version 2) | ecosystem: Host-associated > Arthropoda: Insects >...
ACCCTTACCCTGCTAACGTAGAGAATATGGTGAGCTCCTAATAATGCCAGCAAATAGCAGATGGGATTTAACTTGGCGTTTATAGGGTTAAGGTAAGAAACCATGTTCCACACCCATATAAAAAGCGTTCTTGTTATTTTAATCTGTATATTCCTCATATCAAACGGTAATAAAAGTAATTCTGTAAGGGACAGGAGCCGGAATTGCATGAATTAACCCTTACCGTGCTAAAGTAGAGAATATGGTGAGCTCCTAATAATGCCAGCAAATAGCAGATGGGATTTAACTTGGCGTTTATAGGGTTAAGGTAAGAAACCATGTTCCACACCCATAATAAACAAGCATTCTTTTTATTTTAATCTGAATATTCTTCATATCAAACGGGAATAGAAGTGATTCTGGACAGACTAGCAGCCGAAATTGCATGAAGTGAATGTGTTCGTAATTCATTCGTACATCAAATTTTGCCATGCTCCAATAATTGAATCTGATCACAGCTACAAAGAATTTTTATCTAACTTTATTTTATGATCCAAATGTTTACATAAACACGAGAGAGAAAAACAGCAACGCTATTCCTTTCACTGTTACTGTATCATGGTATGTTATTATTCCGTGCATGCGTACAGTATGTCAAAAAGCAAACTGCACAAGCTCGACCACAAAAGATATCAAAGGCCGGTGTACAAATGCAGATATTCCAGTTTGTTGTCGCCAGAAGTCGCACCGAATGTCGTTGGTTCTGAGAAGTAATCATGCACGCCACGATATTGTTTGGTGCATTTGTACTACAGCACAGATTCTTGAGTATGTGGGATTACAATAAAACACAAACTTGTGTATGTGGTGTGAAATTCTACCGTTTTTCTGCCGCATTCATTACACCAGTAACTGGGAAACAAATGTCACAGCGGGCGTGCTAATCTTAGAGCGAGGAAGGTTCTCTAAGACATCCCTTATTTTATTTCATATGTCAACAATTATCCAACAAGGTGCAACAATATACAGTTTATTTATATCTGTCAGTTACTCTACATGTTTCGGGTTGTATCTCCGTCCATCATCAGGAGCTCATAACACTGCATCTCAGTATCTGGCATTAATGAGAACGTTACTGCTACCTGTTGTGGATATTGCCACGTTCACGAAAATTAGCAGTAACGGTCTGTAGATACAGTAATATGAGCTACTGATGATGGGTGGAAGTACCACACGAAACATGTGGAACAATTGACAGATATAAATAAACTGTATAGCGTTGCATCTTGTTGGATAATTATTGCCATATATTATACGACGCACGGACCATTGAGTATAAAATTCCTTATTTTCTTTCTGTGCCAGGTTTACACTAAGTGCTCTTCTGATTTTTTTAAAAACCAAAATGTGTCAGTAAATGCTTTTAAGTGTAACAAATCGAAGCGATTACACAGGATTTCTCCTCATCTAGCAGTTTCGTACTTCTAACACACGCAGTCAAAATTACAACAGTATATGCAGGACAACCCTAACTACTATTGCAGTGGTTTAATATTGTCTGGGGAGTACTTCGCATGCCAGGGTGAGATGAAAGTGACATGTCCTATAAGGATTTGTAATGGACTTTGCTCTTGACTCTTCAGAAAGTAGATCTCAAATACCTGGAAAGTTTGAAATGTAGTGCTGGAGAAGGATGGAGAAAATGATTCAGTCCGATCGTTTGAGAAATGAAGACGTATTACACAAAATCAAGGAGGAGGGGAATATCCTACCAACAGTAAAAAGAAGGCAGGCTAACTGGATTGGTCACGTCTTGCGAAAGAACTGCCTTCTAAAACACGTTGTTGTAGGAAAGATGACAAGAACGGGAAGACGAGGAAAGCGACGTAATCAGCTACTGGATGACCGTCAGAAAAATGAGGGGATATTGGAAATTGAAGGGGGCCGCGGGGGCACAGTGGTTAAGGTGCTGTGCTACAAATCGTAAGGTCGCTGTTTCGATCCCAGCTGGTGTCAATGGAATTTTTCATTGACATAAAATCCTTCCGATCACACTGTGGCCCTGTTTTCGACTCAGTCTCTCACAGAAATGAGTACCAGGAGCATTTTATGGGGGTAAAGGCGGCCGCTGCGTAGGGCTGACAACCTTACCACCATCCTGTGCCCTTGTCATGAAAACTGGGAACATTAACTTCCTGGAACCCTCTGGGCCACTCCAGGACTGTAACGAGACTGCTTTACCTTTATTGGACGTTGAAAGAGGAAACACTGGATCGCACTTTGTGAGAAACTTGCCCTTCAAGAGGCTATGGACCTGTCGTAAGACAGAAGGCGGAATGAATGAATTAATAAATACGATCTTTAGATTACCTTCAGTTTTTCTATTCTTTCATTTCAGTGAACAACGCATTTTGTAGAGCGTGTGATTTTTGTCCTTCATTAGGTCTTTGAATTAATTTTTAGGGCAACCATATCAATGAGGACGTGGATCCGCACGTGATAATGCACGTGTATGAAATGAGTAATGTGCGTTTACTTTTGATTCATAAAATCTGAAGGGAAACGCTTGTTCTAGACTGTGTACTGAAAATGAATATGAATGTTTAGATTCTGTACATTTGGTACACTGAACTGCAATAGCGGGCTCATTGCATTCCCACCAGGAAGAAAATGCTAAGTACGCTGAGTTGCATGGCGGAAACGTGACTGAAAATTTTCAATTGTAAGACAACAATGTAAATGGTAGAGCAACACGCAGAGTTCACTGACATCCAACAGTACACTCATGCAGTATCTTTCGAGACACCTACAGCTTCCTCTATGCACGGAGGTCCGTAATGTTCTGTAGTGTACCATAATGTCCAGGGACATATGCGTGCCGATGGCCAGCTGCAGTACTGTAAACGGGGGGCCAAAATGTTGCACAGTCTTAAAAGTAGAGTTATAAACGTAGCCAGTATGTCGTACGTGCTCCTTGAGTAATTCCATTGTAAACGTTATTAGCCTTCGCCAACTGCAGCACCAGGGGAAATGGAAGCTACATCGCACACAAACCCTGAATTTCGCCTTTTGGTAGTTTGACGTACAGAACTCATAATTTGTCTTTCTGTTTTTCTGAATTTTTAGGTAAGACATAATTAAGAGAAGCGATAACAGGCAGTATCTTATGTTTATTGGACCGCGCATCATTGTAATAGTTGAAGAATAAACGACCAACTTGATGTCACTAGCTATTTTATTTCACTACTTATGTGTTCAACATGTTTCGGACATTAATATAGACATCATCAGGAGCTTGCGACTAAGCTGTTGAATTACCACATCTGTTGTTTTGTTCTCATATCGTTGTGTGTTGGAGATTTGGGTGCTTCAGCCTGCAACACCGACACCACTCAAACCCAGCCGCACCAAATCTCCAATACACAACGATCTGAGAACAAAACAACCGATGTGGTAGTTCAACAGCTTAGTCGCAAGCTCCTGATAATGGATATATTAATGTACGAAACATGTTGAGCACATAAGAACTGAAATAAAATAGCCATTGACATCAAGTTGGTCTCTTATTCTTCAACAGCCAGTAGTTTACGCTGGCAATCTAATAGGATAAAACATAAATGGGAAAACCAAGTGAAGGAAGTAGAGTCGAGTTTGGAAGGAGTGTAAGAACCGGGTTTTACGTGCGATCGGTTAGCTATTAACTTAGAGAGAGATGGGTGGGGGAAACGCAGCTTGGACCTAGAAATCACAACCTATAGCGAGAGCTGAAGATTAAAATAAACCTGTGGCATATGATATAGAATTTAATATATGAATATACAATGATGTATCAGTCAAACACAACAAAACCTTATTATGTTTATTAATGTATTAGGGCAACATGTCTCGATTCTTATAGAATCATCTTCAGGCCAATCTAAGATACAGATCCTTACTTAGCAATGTTTAAAATGTGCTGTAAGGATCTGTATCTTAGAAGGGCCTGAAGATGATTCTATACGAATCGAAACATGTTGCCCTAATACAATAATAAACATAATAAGGTTTTGTTGTGTTTGACTGATACATCATTGTATATTTATATATGTGTTAAACACATGGCAAACATTAATCATAGAAGTTAATATTAAGGTATAATTAACAGAGAAGAACAAAATTAAGATCAGCGATGTGGCTTGCAGAAAACTGGTGTTAGCAAGCACATCAAGTTTCTGTATTGTGAATTATCAGACCAATTATTATGTTATATAGCCTATACTTATGTATTCAAAATACAGCATTTAATTGTGAATAAAACCTACTGTCAATTATAGAATCACTGGGACATTTCGTACGGTCATGTTACTTATCGTGCATCTTCCCTCTAAAGTGTGCAGGACAGTTGGATTGACACTCAGACTGTATAAAGGTAGAAGCAGAATTGCTTTACAGCGAGGAGTAGTGGTTTCTGGTTTATGTTCTAGCTTTGTTGAGATTTGTGGCATGCCTTGTTATATGTCTCCGTAATTCCTAATTTAATGGGACAAGGTGCACTTGACTCTGAGTGAAGACATGTGGTTATGGCTGGAACTTACAGGAACTTGTTAGGGAAACTGCGGAAGATGGTTGTGTTTGTAAGGGAAGATGGGAGTCCTTGAAACTGCTACGTTGTTGGCGGGTTCTGACATAGTGAGGGATGTTAAGAGTGATTCATTCCATTTTAAACATTATTACAAGTTTACATAGAGACAAAATGTTGTTAATTTTCTTTCTTGAAGCCAGAAGTGTTAAGACTAGCTGCTTGAAGTTTGTAACTGCATTTGAAATAAAGCAAATATTAATTTATTTCTAAGCGGAGGATCATTCTTAATATTTACGTAATTTTTTAAATTACAAATAAATTTCTTATTTTATGAAGAACTGAGTTTCAGTGTTGTTTATTAGAAGCTCGCTGCTGTTGCCTGTTGAGTCGAATGCTTTCACTCTGTTTCTCGAGTGTGTTAGAGGAAATTAGAATAAAGAATAAAGATTCTGATGTTAGTGTCAAACGTAGCAAGATGTTGCTGATATAATGGCTAATTCGCACGACTTGCTGCCAGTAAACAAGTAAAATTCGCAAGTTGCAGATATAATAGCTAAAGCTTGCGAGTTACTACCAGTATCATAGCTGCACTTCACGTGGTCCTGCTGGTATAACTGGCACACTAAGTAGCTAAGTAGCGTGTTGCAAGTTACAGAGCTGAATGTCTCTTAACGTTGCTGTTTTAATATCTAAACTTCACAAATATTTTGGATGCAAAAAAGTCAGCTTCGCAGATGTTGCCGGTATAAAAGATAAGCCTCTCGGGATATTGTAGGTATTATAGCTAAACCTCGAGAGATGTTGACGGTGTAATATCAAGGCCGGTAATGAGTCTATCCGTGACTTTTCCCTTGAGTAATTTCGCAAGTTTTGCTGTGGAAATCTTCTCAGATTAAAAATTTAAAGCTAACCTGAATACATAATAAGCTTTCTTGTGTGAAGATGAATATCGTCGTATGCAACATATTACAGTAGTTCGGACTTGTATTTGGAAGGTGCTGAGTTTGAATCCGGTATGGGATACCGACTGTTCTGAATGAATTTTATTCGTGAACCTTCTGAATCTTGGAAGCTAATTCTTAGATAGTATCTAGATTGGAACACAGAAACACTCTCCCGATTTCTTTACCCATCATCGGCCATCCCTCGTAGCATTTAGCACTTTATAACCTGAGACACTAACAGAATTATAGAACGGACCACAAAAATTATCGTTAAAAGTGTTGTACTTTTATGTTTAAGAAATGATCCCCACCTCGAAGTTGCCTGCTAAAATTTTGTAGCTATTTCTCGTCTCGCCATGCGTGCTACGGAGCCTAAGAGTCCTTTCTTAATTGAATCAACGTAGAAAATTATTAAGTTGTCTCTTTTTACATCTACTCATTCGCCGTTTCTTTCCCTTGATAAGAATAACTCCCCAAAAAACAGAGACATGAAGAATCTAAATCGAATAATTTTTAACATATGTTTATACAGGGGTGCTGATAAGTCCTTTGTCCGACCAGGAAGGAAACAAGCAACATTCCCTGCATTTTATGGAACTTGGAGGTTCATTACCACATTCACAAGAGTCCACCACCTGTCCCTACCCTAGCCATATCAATCAATTCCTCTGCCCATCACACGTTTGACAAGCGCAGCTTGTTTCCTTCTTGGTCGGGCTAAGGACTTATCAGCACCCCGGTGTTGTTGGTGTAAATTATAAAACAGAAGTACTTGTGCGTTCTTCAGTAGTTATTGGTATCACCAACTTTTATGAAGGCCCAGTCTGTTCGACACAAATATTAGAGTAGTGCGTTGAGAAAATACTGAATTTTACATTCATGGGTCCGTGCATCGTGAATCAAATTGAATAAATGTCCAAAAGATCCGACTATATTCAGCTTATTACATTTCTGTAGACAGATCTACATGTTCCGGGTGTTGACACCCATCATCAAGAGCTGGTACAACTGTAGTTATAGCTTCTGGCACTGGTCAATCGGATCTACTACCATCCGCTCTCGTTGTTTAGTTCCAACTCAACAACGAGAGCGGATGGTAGTAGACCCGGTTAATCAATACCAAAAGCTACAATTACAGTTGTGCGAGCTCGTGATGATGGGTGTCAACACCAGAAACATGTAGAGCTGCCTAGAGAAATATAATAACCTGCATAGAGTCGCATCTTTTTGGACATTTATTCAAAATACTGAATAATGCGCAGGCCCTTCTAAAGAATAGACCGTTACCTGATCAAAGCTACAGCTGGGTTCCATTTGAACACTCAGCCATCTGCCGTATCGAATTTTTTACTATTAATCTATGTTCACGCAGCGTTGAATGATAGTTTCTTACAGACTTTTGAGACAACCTACCGCGTAAAATCCGCCCCCCCCCCAAAAAAAAGCGCATTTGTCATTGACACCGCGGCGGAAGCTTGAAGTCGCTTATTCTTTCTTGTTGTATGAAAAGACGGTTTCAGAAATTCAGTATATATAGCGTCGAGGTTTTGGAGAATTTGTCAACTGTTAATTAGCAAATGTGTGAAAGAACGCGGACGTGACCTAACTTGAAATATTCTTCCGGTGATTTTCCTGGAGAACGGAGAAGAACTAAGAAAAATTAGTCTCATTGTCGAGGTTTGAACCCGGTGCATCCGTAATACGCAGCAGAGATGCTGCCCAAACATTTGTGAGGTTCAGTGACAATTTGTTCACGAATTTTACAGCAGGTGGCAGAAAACTGCATTGAAATCTGTACATAAGTTTTGGTAACACAAACACGGACTGTGGACACGAGTAAGCTCATTGTCCCCGTTATGAACGGCCCTTAAAAATCTGGGTGCAGGGTGGGATTGTAAGCTTATGCTTTTGTCGTGTTTGTCCCCTCATCGACCGAGTGACTGGCTGCTCTCGTGATAGATGAGTTCTGTGGATTACAAGACTGGGGTGGCCGGGTAACCCAATAAAGCTTACGGATTCGATCGGCAAGCTGTCAAGGCTACAACGTTGGTCAGACTCATGCCTCGTCTCTTTCTGGTCTTTTGATACGTGTGCTGACGATGGAGTATTCTACAGTACACCCTAACGAAAGGAACTGCATCAAAGCATAACCCAGTTTATTTATTTAACGACTCTGACAGTGACTTAAATTTATGGCGACGAGTGATTGGACGACAAATGAATAATGAATTGTGTGGGATGTACAAGGGTGGGCGGGGATAGCGACTCGCTACGAGATTGGCGGTTCGGGGATCGAATTCCGGTGGGGGCAAGGTTTTCCACAACCGGGGTCCACCCAGCCTCCTATACAATGGTTACCGGGTCTTTCCTTGGGGTAAAGTGACCGGGGCGTGGCGTTGACCACCCACCCCATCTAGCGCTGAGGTTAAAGAAAGAGTATAGCTATACCTCTACTCCCCCTCTTGGCCTTCGTGGCCTGTTCTAGGGTGAACTTTACCGTTACCTTTACGTGGGATGTGCAAGGAAGCGGTTGGAACTCAATTTGAATAATTTACACCAATTTGTACGGAGAAAACGAGGAAAACAAAGAAAACAATCAGGTTTTCGACTTAGATTAGGATATGAGAGTCATAGAATACAAAGTATAATGCCAAACGACTTCGCGACGAAGTTTTTCAAAGCGTTTGCCGTTGAGACGAGAGGTGTGAGTCGAATATTAGGACAGAAAAGGCTTGAATTGTTGCCACTTGGGATTATGGAGGAGGGGGGGACTTAGGAATCTGCGGAATGTAAAGGAATAATGTTAATATAATAGAATGTAAATTAATCAGCTCCACCAGCCTGGTTGATGATAGTTCACCGGAGAGGTTTCTGGTTATTTTAGAATCATATAACAAAGTAAACCGCTCATTACTCCAGCTAAATGAACAGGCTTAATTAATGCAAATATGAAAGAAGCAACACCGTCATGTTTCAGTACAAATGTACCATCTTCAGGGAGAACAAAATACCAGCTTTAACCTGCATAAACTGGCATTTTGTTCTCCCTGAAGTTGGTACACTTGTACTAGAGCATGACGGAGATAAGGTTCGTCATCCCCGTTGTGTTTATAATTAAGCTAGATTGGGGTGTAGGTACTGTCTAACACAACTATATGATGGTAGAGATATGTATAGAATTTATTACATAAAGAACAACTACATGTTTCGGCCCTTTACATCGGCCATCATCAGGTTGAGAAATGAAAATTAACTTAAGGTAATATTAACCCAACGACACCAGAAGAGAAATATTACCTTAAGTTAATTTAATTTATAGGAACTATATTTTGTATAGTGTCAGATCAATGAACCCACTATAACTATAGAATCTACATTTATATAAAGTTGCACACTGTATATTTATAAGCTAAGTGTACATGTACACATAATTCTCTACAAACATAAGATGATACTGTAGATCCACTATATTAACCTAGAATAGCATATAATAGCAGAACCCATGTACCTACACCATCCATCCTACATAACACATGCGAGATCTCGCACCCAATTCACTTCTTACCTCACCACTGTACACAACCCACATAACTCGAGTATGGCTGCTTACTAAGTTTTTTTCATTTCTCAACCTGATGATGGCCAATGTAAAGGGCCGAAACATGTAATTGTTCTTTATGTAATAAATTCTATACGTATCTCTATCATCATATAGTTGTGTTAGACAGTACATACACCCCAATCTAGCTTAATGCTCCTTTAATATTTGCGTTAATTAATTAAGGCTGTGTATTCGGTTGGTGTAACAAACGGTGTGCTTTGATATGACAATCACGGAACAGACAACTTTAAAAAATCATATAGGCTCACTAGAAATTTGTTTGCATGGTTGTTAACATGGAATGTGTATACACTATACGGTATTTGATGATTATTTGACTTTAAATAAGCTCAGAGTTTTATAAAAATATTTCCGTATTACTTCATTACCCACGATTAATCACATAGCCTGTCTTACGACAGGTCCATAGCCCCTTCCAAAGGGAGTCCTCCACAGAGTACGATCTAGTGTTTCCATTTTCAATTTCCAGCATTTTGTCGTTTCATTAAGGTCATCCAGTAGCTGCTTACATCTTCTTCCTCGTGTCACCATCCCTTTTGTCCGTACTTGATGGACGATAAATTGAGGAGGTGAAACGAGTAAGGTCAAAGTAAGAAACTGAGTCAGTGTTGGTATCAGAAAGGACCTTAGTCCGATAGCTGCTTAAAGCAAATGTTGTTAGTATCCACACCTTTCCTTTAACAAAGAATCGTGACAGAATTCTTCGAAATACGTGCAAAAAATTTTTAAATCCTTTCGATCATTTCTGTAACACTGTCCCAGGATGAGAGCGGTATATACTTTTTGTCAGGGCCGACAGAACGTGACACGTTAGAATGTGGATAAATATAAATACACCTCTGATCACAAACACCGAAACACGTTGTGTCGTATCATATTGGTTTAAACGTTCTTGCTTTGTTCATCCCACTTTCTTAAGCACTAAATATTCTGGTACACATTCGAAATGTGCGATTACATGGAGGGTGGGTTCGTGTTTGTGAGGCTCAATACTAAAACAAAATCCTGTATTTTATACACCCGGAGACCGTGGAGAATTTTCCGTATTAATGGCAATGGCTACGAATAAATTGAATAAGCAGTCGCGGACAGCCGACGAGGGGTGGTCCTCCAGCTTGGAGGTTGGTCGAAGTGCTAACAACCCCTCCCTGTAAAAAAATTCTGTTAAGAAACACTCACATGCGGGATGCTTGTGCGGACGCTTGTGAGTGTGATAATGAACTTTCGGGTTCCGTGAAATGCAGGGAATTTATTGACTAGCTGCAAACCAGTTAGCTTCTCAAGGAGGACTCTGCACCGTGGAGTAAGTAAGTAAGTAATGGCAAGTAATTTATTTCATCTTTAGGAATATAACCTCTTTCGTTACTGTTTCTGTTTAACTTACATTCTCACGACATTGTATATAATAAGTTACATTCTGAATGTTACGGTACAGTATGTTTAGGTCTTCGGAAATATTGTTAATGCCTTGAAATAACTACAGCAAATTCTTATTGTTTTCTGCCAAATTTCCCGACACATTCTTCCTTCTTACGACACGGTGTTACATGCAAGGGGAACACATTTTTATTAAAAAAAAAAGAACGTCGCACGTAATTCTTCAGTAATTCATGTAGTTACTGCGGATATGAATTAGAGTTGTCTTTAAATTTTAAGGCAATTTTAAAAGAAATTAAGTAAATTTCGTGTGTTATTCAGCATCGAAAATAGGCTTATGACATTGCGATTCTGCACGCGGTGGTCCAGTTGGATGTGACATTACGTTATAAGTCGGAAGGTTTTGGGTTCGATACCCAAGGGTGTCATTGGAATTTTTCATTGACACAATCCTTCTGCCCACAATATGGCCGTGAGGTTGACTCAGCCTCTAACAGAAATGAGTACCAGAAATATCTCCTTGGAGATAAAGGCGGCCGGTGCGTAGGGCTAATAGCCTTACCATCTTCGTTTGCCATTTGTCTTGATATCTGGGAGCCTCAGCCTCTTGGAACTCCGTGGGCTTGAAATTGGATTACATTACCTTACATTAAGATTCTACCAACATGCAATACTACGTAATCGTATTAAAAAATACAGGGTTGCGCGATTTAAAGACGCATAGTATACAGTGTTTGTCACGTGATTTATTCTGGAATAATGCAAGACAGAATATATGTTTATACAGGGTGGGGCAAAATATCCTCCCTACTTTCAGTAGGGCATTGTGAAGGAAGGGAAGGCCGTAGAATGGTGGGGTTGGGCTCGAAAGGTGCAGGTAGTTGGGAAGTTCCCGTTACAACACTCCGCAGTCGTAAAGATGGTGTGGTCCAACGAGCAGCGCGCATTTGCCGTCGGAACCTACTTTTCGCAAAGTCACTCTATCGTAGCGGTGCAGCGTGCGTTCCGTACTCGCTACCAAATCCCCCCTCGTGACCGAGTACCGGACCGAAAATCCATTCTGTTGTGGGTTGAGAAGTTCAGGAAAACGAGAAGTGTGTCTGAAAAAAGATGAGGACGACCACGGACCTCTCGAACACCAGAGAACATCGAGGCTGTCAGACGGTCCGTTTTGCAGTCTCCCAGGCGCTCTGCACGCAAACACCACGCAAACA
>Ga0131853_10021527_pt1 | contig 11697 bp, 8 predicted proteins | sample TergutLab28metaG_FD_92764 | JGI IMG/M metagenome (GOLD analysis project Ga0131853, IMG submission 92764) | Labiotermes labralis P1 segment gut microbial communities from Petit-Saut dam, French Guiana - Lab288 P1 (version 2) (version 2) | ecosystem: Host-associated > Arthropoda: Insects >...
CTGTAACAGGAATGAGCACCAGGATTATTTCCTGGGGGTAAAGGCGGCCGGTGTGTAAGGCTGACAACCTTACCACCATCCTGTGCCCTTGTCATGTAATCTGGGAACCTTAACTTCCTGGAAGCCACTGGGCCACTCCGGGCTGAAACAGGAATGAGTACCAGGAGTATTTCCTGGGGGTAAAGGCGGCCGGTGTGTAAGGCTGACAACCTTACCATCATCCTGTGCCCTTGTCATGTAATCTGGGAACCTTACTTTCCTGGAACCCACTGGGCCACTCCAGGCCTGTAATGGGATTGCTGTACCTTTCTTTAAACCTAACAACGCTAAGAACAAAGAGTTCTCCACAAGCTAGCGCGAAAGTAGGTCTACTTCTTGTATATTCAAAAGAGCATAACGCCTTCTTTCACGACGAATTAATTGTAACAGGCTTTCAAAACAATTTCAGCTACAGAGCTGACGGTACCTTACAGCGAAGAAATTTTAGCATTAATGTAGTAGCTCAACCCTTTACTTTGAGTCAGGACACATTTATAGTACAGACACAAAAAAAAAAATTTCCTTCTAGTTAAATGCGTATTTCCCTCCCTCTACATCGCGAATACACGTGTTTCTCTGAACTTCTCCGACACAAGCTTCAGCATCTGCACCAAGCGTGTCTCTCTTTCTACTGAAAATCCCTATTTAGCGCTTTCGTCTTGCAAAAACAAGTTATTAAATGTAAGCACAGCCTAACGACTGGGATGTATTCGCTCTACTCTTTCCTCTACTTTCCAATTCTCCAGCCACTTCACTTACACGAATATATTGCTTGTTTAAAATTCTATTCAAGAAGAAATTAGGAGCAGATTGAAGTCAGGGAAAGCTTGCTATCATTCGGTGTACAATCTTTTGTCTTCCAGTTTGCTATCCAAAAATATAAAGATTAAGACATACAGAACTACAAATTCGCCTGTTGTTTTGTATGAGTATGAAACTTGGTCGCTCACACTGAGGGAGGAACGTAGGCTGAGGGTGTTTGAGAAGTGGGTGTTGAGGAGAATATTTGGGCCTAAGAGGGACAAGGTAACAGGGGAATGGAGAAAACTACATAACAAGGACTTCAGTGATCTGTACTCCTCACACGATACTGTTCGAGTGATCAAATCGAGAAGATTGAGACAGGCGGGGTATGTAGCACGTATGGGGGGAGAGGAGACGTGTATACAGTGTCTTGGTGGGCAAACCTGAGGGAAAGATACTATTCGGAAGACACACGCGTAGACGGAAGTATGATATTAAGATGGATCTTTAGAAAGTAGGATGAGGAGGTATGGACTGGATCGATCTGGCTCAGGACAGGGGCAGGTAGCGGCCACTTGGGGTTCCATAAAATGCGGGGAATTTCTTGACTAACTGAGAACCGGTTAGCTTCTCAAGAACTGTGCTCATTGGAGTAAGTATATTTCTTATTTAACGACGCCGTCAGACGACCAGAATATTTTGGGACGAATGGTTGGATGCTTAACCCTTGTAAGAAATCTCAGAAGAACCCTTAAGATAACGCGAAATTCCACTTTTTAAGATATGTTAAACGCCTCGTCACAAACCAGGCTTGACACACAAATCTATTCAGTGATTCTCCACTTGTTACCTGTGGACGGACGGGCAGAGGACGAGGTAGTTTAGCAATTATTCCTCCAAACAATGACTTAAAATTCGGGTTTAAGGGTGGGGACTGGAATCCTGTGACTTAACACAGGGGCAGTGGCAGGCTGTTGTGAACACGGACATGAACCTTTGGATTCCACAAAAGGCAACAAAAATCTGCAACCAGTTCACAGACTGTCGCATTACACGTAAATCCATCAAGGAAGCCTCCGTTGCGTGATATTAACCGTTTAAAGACAAAACGCGTCTGTTTTATGTAAGGTCTCACTGCGTACCGCGCAGTAAACACTTTCCACCTCGGTTGCACCAAACCAATATGCTAATGTTGTACAAGGTAAAAAAAAAAGTCCATACAGAACATTTCAACGCAATGCGAGCACCACGTAGAATATGTGAATGTTAAACATGATGTGAATGAAGTCATCCCGTTGTGTATTTATACAGGGCGTTTCACGACTTGTGGACATTACTGCAGGAGGTGATTTCCTAGGTCTTTGTGATCAAAAAAGTTCATATAAACATGTGTCCCATTTTGGACGGTTACAGAGCTATGACCGCATGAAACTTGGAATAGAAGGTAACGATTATTGACAATAAACGGAACAAAATAATAAACCAACATAATACATGATACATTTAAAGTATATATGTAATGTTAACTTCGTGAAATTACCTTTAATTTGAACTCATCTGTGCTTAAAGCTGGTTTTCGAAAATGCCACGGCCGGCCGCAACAAAGGCTGCCGCTCGGTTGTGAACTGCGCGAGTTGCTCGTTGTAGTTTCCGCTGGCTGTTTCTGATGCGGTCTGCGGCATCCAAAATGCGATCAAGCAATTCATCTCGCGTTACCACCTTCACACTGTAAACCAGTTCTTTCATCCATCCCCACACACAATAATGCAGTGGGCTTAAGTCTGGAGACCTGGCTGGCCAATTGTGTGGACCGCCACGTCTGATCCATCGCCCAGGGAAACGAGAGTTCAGGAAATTTCTAACTTCACGTCAAGAATGAGGAGGAGCTCCGTCATGTTGGTAATACATACAACCTCGTTCACTTTATTAACCTTTAGACGCCTAATGTCAACTATAGTGGTCATACCGCACCGCTAACCTCTAAAGTTGCATTTTATATATTTATTCAACAAATATATGTACTGAATATTTTAAACATGGTATATACTCTCCGTTTCTTTCTCTTCCAAATGCAGTTTGTTTCATAATTCTAACGTATTTGGTTCCTGTATTATTCACATTTTATATACAGGATGTGCTAAAATTTAAAAAAAAAATAATTCCGGCGCCAAAAGGTTAATATATATTTCCGTCAACACAACTATATAATAAAAACATAAGTTAAAGCGACATGTTTCGACTTAAAAAGTCATCTTCAGGCTAAGCTAAGAACCATGAAGTTCTTTACAGTGTGGCTGTGCGCATTTGGGATCCCAGATGGCTCACAATTTGTGCTGTGATTTGTAACGTGGCTTATATTACACTATGTACGTATATTGGGGTCAAGTATGTGACGTGTGTTAGCGTGCTATTTCCTGGTACCGCTGTTCACTGATTGGGCTTCTTGTTTTTATGTCCGTTGTGGTTGTATTGGTTCTCCTGCTTTTTAGTATAATAGATATAAGTCATGTTATGTACACTTTACGAATCACAGCACAAATTGTGAGCCATCTGGGATCCCAAATACGCGCATCCACACTGTAAAGAACTTCATGGTTCTTAGCGTGGCCTGAAGATGACTTTTTAGGTCGAAACATGTCGCTTTAACTTATGTTTTTATTATATAGTTGTGTTGACGGAAATATATATTAATAATGTGAAACATGGTGGTATGTGAAATAACTGCTGGGCTGCAAAAGGTTAAAGCAGTCTAAAATGTGTGTTCATTATAATGGGTAACTCTTATTTGATGAATTTTTCGATACGGTTGGCTTATAAATATACCGGGGGAGGGGGGGAGGGGAGGGGGATAATTTATGTCTTAATACGGTGCAAGATCTCGATTATAGATTAGGTTTGACATCACTGAAATTGATGATTTTGCAATTCGTATATCTGCAATAAACGAATGTAAGAACCAATAAGCGATGTAAAATGTCGAACAGTGTTTCAGCACGTCATCATAATACTAGACTCTATTTGAAAAAAAAACAAAAAAAAACCAAAAAGCGAATGAAAATGTCTAAAAGTGTTTCAGCCCGTCAAAATAAAACTAAACCCCTTTTTAAAGCAGAAAGCCGATTGGCCTGTAGGAAACCCTGCCCCCCCCCCCCAATTCCGCTTATCGTAAAGATACCCAGTTTCACATCCGTTTCAAAACAACGCGTCAAATTAAAAGTTTTGTATATTGTAATCTACAGAATTTCAAACATCAGCTGGTATAGCTCAGTCAGTATAGTGACCAGGCTACGGGCCGAGTGACCGAGAGACAAAAGATGATTCTCTTCGTCAAAGCGTCCAAACCAGCGACGGGTCCATTCAATTTGCTGTCAAACGGATAATGGCGAAGGTCAGAACCACCATCTGGTGCTGAGGTCACCGGCGCCTAGAGCTCGGTGACGTAGAAAACCCGAATCCTTCCCGCCTCCCCACCCCTCCCCCCCCAAAAAATGACTAACAAAGTTACTCCCAGATCTCATAACAGGAATCCAGAACACTGCCTTCTGTTAGGAGAATTGAACCCAATACGAATCAACACACACAAAATGTTAGTATTCTGTATGGTGGGGAGGTCTCCAGATGCAGGGGACCCCGCGCCGTAGGGTCTACTTTGGCCTTATCTACGCCACTGGTGGAGCAAAATCTCCACTTCTCCATACACCTTTACGGCGTAATGCTTAATGCAGCACAGAGGGTTTTTTTAAGAAAGAAACTACGCCACTGGTGCAGCTACACCTCCACTCCTCCATACACCGTCACGACGTGGTGCTTAATGAAGCACACGCTTATCAGAAACAAGCTTACAATTCACCTCGATCCAGTGCAGAGGTTACAAATACGTGGAGTTAAACCTCCGCTCCTTTGCATATCACATGAAATGGTGCTGAATAAGGCAGAGGGATAACTTTGTCTTCTGTCTTTATGAGTTCTTTAGAAACAAGACGGGAGAATGGAAAAATTCTGAACTCAAATCTTGCAAACTGTTGCCCTAATCAAACTGCTCTTTCTATTCGCGTGGAAAACATATTCGATTCGCTACTATCGTTCCGGCATACACGTCCCTCACTTTGCCACACTTTCAAATGATTTATTAGCTGTTTTATATTGTGGCGTTCTGATCCAATCGGGTGCCCAGACTTGCCAGAACACAGTAAGTGCAAGTGCAGTCCCCCTATCAACTCTAAGTGCCGAAGATACTTCGGCCGCTTGTTTAGACGTAAGGCTGCCTGATAAGCTGTGGCGGTCTTAAGGGCCGTTGTTTCGGCTGCTGGCACCCCCCCTCCTCCTCCTCCTCGTCCCATTCCCACCGCTCCAACAATCTCTGGAGAGCATTCATCTATGTCCCACACTCTTGTTACTTCTTTTTTCATCGGCTTCCTTCTCCCGTTTCAGGCTGATATTTTTCTTTTGTGTTCTCCTTCCGTTTTTTTTTTTTTTTTACTTTTGTTTATTTTCCTTCCTCACACCATTTTTTCATTTTCCTTTCTAACAACTTCCACGGGTTCTCCACTTCAATCTCAGTTTCTCATGTTATCCAGTTTAACAAATGTCTCGGATATGAAAGTTTACACCAAGCCCAACATCTTACGGGTTTCAGCAAGTTCACCACTAATATATTTTGGTGAAATTAAGTGTGGAAATACGTAGCCAGTCTTTCACAGAACCCCTGAAGGTTCACAATCACCACGTCCACCAACGCCCGCCAATGGGCCATATCCTGAACCAGAGCAATCCTAAAAAAACACATCCGTACTGTTATTATTAAGTATTCCATTCCGTGAATCGTCACATATTAGACATATCTTCAATTGCACCAACTAAATGTACACTTGATAATTTGATGTTAGCGTGACCGTGCATCGCTGATACAATAATATAAACGGCCAACTAGATGCAACAATAATAGCAGCTTGTCACCGACGATGCTGCCTGCTGGTGACCAGTTCCACCTCATCCTGGTCACCAGCAGGCAGCCACAAGCTGTAAACAGTCTAGTGCTCCTGAGGATGGGCGAAGTTATCGCCCGAAACATGTTGAGATGATTGAAATTATTAATAAAATTATTATTGTTGCATCTAGTTGGCTGTTTATATTATTAGAACACTTGATATTTATTACATATCTAGACCATACTTCTCCTATCGGTGTATCTCACACCATCTTCAGGGAGAACTTGCATACTCCTAAACAAAGCCATGGTTTTGAGTAGGACTCATCAGTACTGTTTACATTACCCATTACAGATAAAAACAAAATTTCTATTGCATTTAAAGATGCAGTGCGTGCCGCGCAGTGAACACTCCGTCTGTCATATAAAAAAACCAGTAAATCAGTTATGTTTAAGGAAATAATTGCTGTTTATTCTGAGACCCATACAAAAGAACATAAACACACTGTGTGGGCAGAACGCAGAATTTTCAACCTTAAACCCGGAGGTACATATAGTGACCACTGGACTTGAAAGGCTTAAGATACATTTCAGTAACATCTTCCCACTCATGACTACGTCCTTCCTTCACGATTTCCAACCAAAACTCTATACAATTTCTAACCTCTCTTACGCACACAGTGTGCCGTCCATCTTATTTTCCTTGATTTATTATTTCGTAATTAGTAAAAGGTAAAAAAGATAAAGCGATCCCGTTACAGGCCCGGAGTGGTCCAGAGGGTGGGTAGAGGTATAGCTCTACTCTTCCATGACCGCGGCACTAGAAGGGGGTGGGTGAGTGGTCAACAGCACGCCCCGGCCGCACCTTACCCCCGGGAAAGAACCGGTACGCATTTTACAGGAGGCTGGGTGGGCCCCAGGGCCGGTCTGGACGGGCGGAAAACCTCGTCCCCACCGGGATACGATCCCGTATCGTCCAGCCCGTAGTCAGTCGCTATACCGACTGAGCTATCCCGGCCCACTTTCGTAATTAGTACTCACATAATCTCCACTCGAAATTATAAGTCACGACTCTTTTGAAGGTAATAAACGAACATTCGCCTCGAGAAATCGACTAAAATAATGAAATTAGGATAGCCGGTGAGCCGACCGAGGTTGGAACTGGTTACTGGTCGAATACACGTCTGCCGTATCGCCGAGCGCACCGAGTTGCTCGGTGCGCTCGGCGGTCCCTACAACGGATGTATTCTGCGAGACCAATAAAATGAAAGCGAGAGACAAGCATCCTAATTTACTGCTTCGAAATTTCCATTAATTATTAAAACCCTTTATTTGTGTGCAAAGTGCAGAGACAGGAGAAATGAATCCCGGGACTGCTAATCAGCTGCCTGAGACATGAAGATACAAGAACGCATCAGCGATATTACAAAAAAAAAGACGGAATTTGGAATAGAAATAAAAGCAAAAGGAAGTCTCTTTGCCGCATTCCACAAAATCACTTGCTTCATTCTATATTTACTTTTTTTCGTTTCTTTTTTCTCTTTATCTCCACGCCTGTACTCCGCCGTCGGCTCAGATCCTAGTGGTGTCGGGGAATTCCCTGCTTGACACAAAGTTTAATAATTCCGCAAGTGCCGCAACACAAGCAAAATAAAAAATCCCCACTTGTCTGTTCTCGCGTCTTGTTATTCATTTGTTCCAGCTCTCATGCTGCCAATCTTTTTCCATACATACATACATACACAAATACATACATACGTATATACATAGGGTTCTTAAGAGCGAAAAGTCAATACAAAGGCACAACTATAAGGAATACAATAAATCAGAATGAAAAGACAAAACAGAAGATACGAAGAGAAGAAGTGTCTGATCACAGAATTCTTCATCTTTTTGTTCCTTTTTATATTAACGCGGATTGGAAACTGTGGCTTGTTTCAACTCAAAGCTACATGTGAGGCACGAACAAAATGTAATTCTGGTGCCAAAGCTATTACGAAAAGATTCGCAAGTAACACACTTCACAGGACATAGTACTTAGCAGAACGTCATCTACAGTGTTCCGAGTTCAGCAGCGTTTTCTGCCACATCAGACGACGGTAACCTCCAGCCACAGTGAAGATAAACTGAAAAATTGTCGTGTAAAGGTAAAGGTAAAGGTAAAGCAATCCCGTTACAGGCCTGGACAGGCCCAGAGGGTTCCAGTAAGTTAAGGTTCCCAGATTTCGTGACAACGGCACAGGATGGTGGTAAGGTTGTCAGCCTCACGCACCGGCCGCCCTTACCCCCAGGAAATACTCCTGGTACTCATTTCTGTTCGAGGCTGAGTCGACCCCAAGGCCATAGTGCGATCGGAAGGATTTTATGTCAATGAAAAATCAACTTACACCAACTGGGATCGAACCAGCGACCTTCCGATTTGTAGCACAGCGCCCTAACCACTGTGTATGTCTGTTATGAGTCTTGTGTGTTGTCAGGTAGAGATCTCTGCGACGAGCTGATCACTCGTCCAGAGGAGTCCTACCGACTGTGGTGCGTCATTGTGTGTGATCTAGAAACCTTCGTGAATGAGGAGGCCCTGGCCCACTGGGTGCTGCAGCGCCAAAAACAAACAAACCAACAGAACAATCAACCAACCGAACAAATTGTCAAACGAAACCACATCGATCAACAAGCGAATATTTCAATAAACGATATAATGAAACAAACACATGTAAGACATGCGTACAGCTTAAGAATGCCCTGTTATGAGCTACAACCCAGTGCAGATTGGTATTCAGACTCCAAAGCTAAAAAATACTGCCGCGTCCATTTTTAACGAGACCAAAACGCTGGAAACTTACAAATCCGGGGGGGGGGGGGGAATTCAAAATCATCGCTGCGAAAACCTAACATCTTTGTATCCTTGTTCTTAATTTGCACTTTCATACCGTAACAATGACGTTACTTAAATTAAGCTACTCGGCTATTCCCAGAAGGACTAGATCTATGGCAGAATATGAAGCACAATACACACGAATTGTGGGCAGTAACTCACAGTCTATCCACTACATGTGCAAAATTCAAAACACGAGGGAAACGAGGTCATAATAATTTAGTAACTGAGTGGTGGGTGGGAGGAAGTCTAGAACCTAACCTAACCTTACCGCACCCCCACGCCTCGACCAAAATCTCCTGAATGCTTGAGAAGGCACTCAAACATTTACTCAACCACAGAAGTTAGTCCGACCTTAAATCATGGATGTAGAGTTCAAGAGCAGGTTAGCGTAGCGATAACACTGCTTCCTCGTGTTCAGAAGATAATCCGGTAGGCATCTTACGCGGAAGAACCGAGTTCTGGGCGCCTTAGGGCCGATTCACACTCTACGTCACGTTTCCGTTCCGTCACGGAACGTCACCGTTCAGTAAAATTTTCTCATGTGTAATTAAACGGAGATGTTCACACTGACGGGAACGTCTCCGTCACGTCTCAGTTCCGTTCCGTCGCCGTTGCCGAGCGAGAATATTTGACGTGACGGAACGGGTCCGAACCTGTCTAGACCTGCTCGATTCCGATAATGTGAACAGTCTTACGTCTCCTCCACTACACTTCGAGTGTTTGCTTGCAACCAGTGCTGCCTGTTTTTGTCTTCAGAAATGGATGAAAATTTAACAGAACTGGTGCGAAAATGTGAGCAATTATGTGACATGTCAAATAAGAAGTAGAGTGAGAGTGTCTGGAAAGAAAAATTGTGGGGACAAATAGGTGAAGAGTTGAAAAAATCAGGTAAGTTTCAACGTTTTTTATTGCGCATTTCGAAGTTACTATCATTCTATCTTCACCGACGTTCTAATAATTAACAAATAATGGAAAATGCATTCCGTGGCGGTGGGCTGCATATTTGATGGAAACAATAGCAGGCCTCCTATCACGTGCTGTTCTGGAAGGTGACGGAACGACGGACAGTGTGAAAATAGACCATTCTGACGGAACGAAGAAGGAATGGTGACGGAACGGAAACGTGACGCATAGTGTGAATCGGTCCTTAGTGTCCTTCAATGAGGATAATGGAACAACAACATTCTATGTCCACCTCATTATAAATATCAAGCGACTCATAATTAAGGTCTTGGTCCCACTTCATACAACGCTTTGCAACTTCAAGGGCTCCACGAATCTCTCGGAAGGGGCCGATTTTCAGTCCATGGCCTCCCCGATCTCCTTCCTCCAACCTCCTCCATTCCTTGCTGCCGCGTTCCACTACCGTATCTGCAGCACATCTATGGCATCCCTCCAGACAGCATTTCTCCCCTCTACCTCTAGGCTTTCCCACAGACCTTCTTCCGCCAAATATCCTACCAGTATTTTTGGTGATACGAATATCATCCGTCCTTACTACGCGTCCAGCCCACTGTAGTCTTCAGCTGCAAAAATGTCGACAGTGCCACATCAGCACACGAGATGTGGATCTCCTCTTTGTGCCTAACCCTCTCCACCCCACTGTCTTGCGTAGGCCCGAATAATCACCCGACGATTTTCCTGTCGAACAAGTCGACTATGTTAAAGGCTTTGTGGGAAAGACTCCATGTTTGTTTGCTTCAAAACACGATATGGCTGATGAGAGGTTTATATAGCAACACTCGAAATCTCCACCTGGTTTAACGACACTTTATCAGATCTATTAGCCGTTTGAATTCTAACCCGTATTTCTTGTAGCTCCTCATTTTACGGTCTTCTTGCTCTCCCAATTTGCTTTTTTATTTCACGGTGCTGCCAGTAAATGGGATTAAAAAGCATCGAATGATTGGACAATAGTAAATAAAGAATCGGAAAGATGTGTAAAGAAGCGGTCGAGGCCTGCCTTAAGGCTCCGATGGATGCAACAAAACCATTAAAATTCCAGGCTTCCGCCGCGAAGCAGCTGAGCACTGTGCTCTTGCTGGGTTATTACGCAACGAGTAGTGGTAATTTCTTACCGACGTTTCGGTACAACCTATAGATTCCATCCTCAGGGTTCAAGAATACAAGAGAAAAAGAAAGGGCTCCAAAATATTGTTTTGGATTCTTGAACCCTGAGGGTAGGACAGATAGGTTGTCCCCAAAAAGTCGGTAAGGAACTGCTACTACTCGCTTCGTAATAACCCAGAACAGCGCAGCTCTCAAAGTCATGAAAATCTATGAACAAAAGAAGCATCGCTCGAGAATTGAACAGATCACCTCTCAAAGCATTATCACTGGTCTACCTGCTCAGTTCCCTTGTCCTCCATCCTGCAGAATAACAATACCAAGTCCCTACCAGCGATGTGCACAGGAGTCGAATCTCGTGGGGATGAAAGCCTGTTGAGGGATTGTAAGTGGTTCACCTTAGTCGATACCCTGGAGTGCCCGGAGAGCAAGCTTAAATACACATGTCTCGGAGTATGGCAGCTTTATCGGACAGAAACCCTGAATCCGCCGGGACATCCCGTGACAGCTTCTGTAATCGGGGACACGATAGAAGAAGAAAAAAAAAATAGAGGCAGCCTGCAGCTCACCGCTAAGTGACTCATTCCAAATCCGTACCTAGTCTCAAGTTCTTATCATTTTCCTGCGATATAACCTAAGCAGTCGAAACGATAACGTTAAATATATTAAGGAGATTGCATAACGAGGAGTTAAATGATTTGTACTCCTCACTCAATATTGTGCGGGTGACAAAATCGAGAAGAATGAGATGGGCTGGACATGTGGCGCGTATGGGTGAGGAGAGGGGGGTGTATAGGGTCTTGGTGGGAAAACCGGAGGGAATGAGACCACTGGGGAGACCTAGGCGTAGATGGGTGGATAATATTAGGACGGATCTCCAGGAGGTGGGATGTGGGTATATGGACTGGATTGGGAGGGTCCAGGATAGAGACAGGTGGCGGACGCTTGTGAGTGCGGTAATGAACCTTCGGGTTCCGTGAAATGTGGGGAATTTCTTGACTAGCTGCAAACCAGTTATCTTCTCAAGAAGGACTCTGCACCA
>Ga0131853_10021529_pt1 | contig 11696 bp, 7 predicted proteins | sample TergutLab28metaG_FD_92764 | JGI IMG/M metagenome (GOLD analysis project Ga0131853, IMG submission 92764) | Labiotermes labralis P1 segment gut microbial communities from Petit-Saut dam, French Guiana - Lab288 P1 (version 2) (version 2) | ecosystem: Host-associated > Arthropoda: Insects >...
AGGTTTGCGGCATCGCGTCGCTGTGTGTGTCGAGCGCGTCCTCGACAGTTGCATGCGGCAGGAAACCGCCGAAAATACGAAACTGCACTTGTCCAACATAACGCCGAGAGGGGCAACTCCCCCATTCAAGTTCATCAGCGCAAACTCGATGCACTCGGAGGCGTGTGTGAGGGATTTGTCGATTGTACGTCTTGAACAGCGACAGGAGTTCGCCCGCGTCAGGTGTACGGTTGCAATCCCGATTTGCGTGGTGTTCGAGGACACGAGTGGCGAGAAGTGCAGTGCCAAAAGCCAAATCAAGGTGCCGATGGATGTGATTTTGTACGTTCCCAAGGACAGCATCTTTCCGTTCGAGGTCAAGGCGATGGCGTCTGTTACAAGCCCGAGCGGGCGGGCGTCGAGTGATAATACGTTTGCGGTGACGGCGTGCTTTACGGTTGTTTTGAAGGTGACGGCGAGCACGGACTTGTTGATTCCGACTTATGGGTTTTGTGCGGCTCCACAGGCGGTGGACTTCGAGACCCGCGAATGTGACGAGTTTTTTGATTTGCCGTTGTACCCGAGTGGGCGGCGGTAATGCTGACGCATTAGAAAATTAGGAGGTATTTATGTTTGGATTTAATGGACTTAGTAGAGAATTGGTGGTGCTTGGGTTGATTGGGCTTGGGGTGTTTGCCCAACGGAATGAAATTTGTCTTGCGAATAACACGACGATTTTGTTGATATTGTTTGTGTTGTTTTTGGAGCACAACGAAAAAGATGAGATTCGGCGCGAACTTTGCTGTGTTGAAAGGTTCACCGGTACTAGTGGATGCAGATGTGCGGTGAAGAATCGGTTGTTTTAGTGTTTATACAAATCAAACACCCCCGTCACGCTTCGCGTGCCACCCCTCTATCTTAGAGGGGAATCTAGAAGATAATTGGGAAATCTGAGAAAAAAGTACTTGCAAGTACTTTTTTCTTGTGATAGGTTTGAAGCATTAAGATTTTTATCTACAAAAGGAGAAACAAAACAATGGCAGAAACAAAATTTGTCTACCATTTCGCCGAGGGTGATGCGACGATGCGCAACCTGCTTGGCGGCAAGGGTGCCAACCTTGCAGAGATGACCAACATTGGTATTCCGGTTCCAGATGGGTTCGTTGTGACGACGGAGGCTTGTACTGATTATTACAAGAGTGGGGCGAAAATCTCGGGCAAAATTGAAACTGAGATTAAAAAAGCGCTTTCGGAACTTGAATCGAAAACCAAGAAGAAACTTGGGTGTGCCAAGAATCCGTTGCTTGTGTCCATTCGGTCGGGTTCGCGTGCGAGTATGCCCGGGATGATGGATACGGTTTTGAACCTTGGACTTAATGACGAGACGGCGGCAGGCCTTGCGAAATTGACGGGAAACCCACGATTTGCAAATGACTGTTATCGCCGTTTTATTATGATGTTCGCGAATGTTGTGGTTGAGCTTGAAAAACATAAGTTCGAACACATCTTCGGCGAAATCAAAGAAAAGAAAGGCATCGAGAACGACAGCGATTTGTCTGCGGAAGATTTGGCGGAAGTTATCACCGAGTTCAAGGCTTTTTATAAGAAGGGAACGGGAACGGACTTCCCGCAAGACCCACAAGAACAGTTGATGAAGTCGATTGCAGCTGTTTTCCGAAGTTGGAACAATCCTCGCGCGGTTACATATCGGCGTCTTAATGATATCCCTGGGGATTGGGGAACTGCGGTCAACGTTCAAATGATGGTTTTTGGTAACATGGGCGATACAAGTGGTACGGGCGTTTGCTTTACGCGTGACCCGTCGATTGGTACGAATAAATTGTACGGCGAATACTTGATGAACGCACAGGGCGAGGACGTTGTTGCGGGTGTGCGGACTCCGCTTAAAATTGACGCGCTTGAAAAACAAAATCCAAAGGTTTTCAAGCAGTTTGTCGATATATATAAGAAGTTGGAAAAGCATTACAAAGATATGCAGGATATCGAGTTCACGATTGAGGATGGAACGCTTTATATTTTGCAGACGCGCGTTGGGAAGAGGACTGCGGCGGCGGCATTGAAGATTGCTGTGGATTTGTTTAATGAAAAGATGATTTCGCAGGAAGAAGCGTTGCTTAAAATCGACCCGAAACAACTTGATGCCCTACTCCACCCGCAGTTTGTACCTGCGGAGCTTGAAAAGGCGAAAGCGATTGCTGAGGGGTTGCCTGCATCTCCGGGGGCTGCGTGCGGTCATGCGGTGTTTACCGCGGAACGTGCGGTCGAGTTCAAGGCTGCGGGCAAAAAGACGATTCTTGTGCGTTTGGAGACCTGCCCTGATGATATCGAGGGGATGAACGTTACCGAGGGAATCTTGACCGCGAGAGGTGGGATGACTTCTCACGCCGCGGTTGTTGCAAGGGGTATGGGAAAATGCTGTGTTGCGGGATGTGGAGCACTTCGGATTAGTGAAGAAGGCCGATACTTCGAGGTTGGCGGGAAACGATACAACGAGGGCGATTTTATCTCGCTTGATGGGTCGAGCGGGAAAGTTTACGGCGAGGTTATCAAGACCCAAGAGGCGAAACTTACTGGTGATTTTAGTACGATTATGGGCTGGGCGGATAAATACAGACGACTTGGGATTCGCACGAATGCAGAAACCGAAACTGACATTAAAAAGGCGATTGAGTTCGGTGCCGAGGGTGTTGGACTTGCACGAACCGAGCATATGTTCTTTGGTGCGGGGCGAATCGAGCCAATGCGCGAGATGATTGTTTCAAATACCAAAGAAGAACGCGAAAAAGCACTTGCGAAATTGCTTCCTATTCAGCGGGATGACTTTTATGCGATATTCAAGGCGATGAAAGGGTTGCCTGTGACGATTCGGTTCCTTGACCCTCCTCTTCACGAGTTTGTGCCTACAAGTCAAGAGGACATCGCGGCACTTGCGAAAGACATGGGCATGGCGGTCGAGAATCTGCGGGCGACAATTTCAAGTTTGCACGAGTTCAACCCGATGCTTGGTCACCGTGGTTTGCGTCTTGCGATAACCTACCCCGAGATTGCTGTGATGCAGACTCGCGCAGTTATCGAGGCGGCGATTAAGGTTAAAAAAGATTTGAAAGTCGACATTGTGCCAGAGATTATGATTCCGCTTGTCGCCGAGGTTAAGGAATACAACTATATCAAAAAATATGTTGTCGAGACCGCGGACGAGATTATAGCGAAGTCGGGTGTGAACCTTAAATACATGGTCGGAACGATGATTGAGATTCCGAGGGCTTGTATCACGGCGGATGCGATTGCAAAAGAAGCCGAGTTTTTCAGCTTCGGTACAAACGACCTGACGCAGATGACTTTTGGGTTCAGCCGCGACGATACCGGCAAATTCCTGCCTGATTATTACAGCAAGAAAATCTTTGACAGCGACCCGTTCGTTCGGATGGACTTGGAGGGCGTTGGGTTCTTGGTTAAGATGGCTTGCGACAAGGGTAAATCCGTGCGTAAGGACTTGAAACTTGGGATTTGCGGTGAACACGGCGGCGACCCATCGACCATTGAGTTTTGCCACAAGATTGGTCTTACTTATGTATCGTGCAGTCCGTTCCGTGTGCCTATTGCAAGGTTGGCGGCGGCACAGGCGGCAATCCGCGAGAAAAAAGGCGGATGCGCATCCGAGAATCGGTGATTTGATTTTCAAAAAAAGCGTCAGTAGACGCTTTTTTTTACTCATTTTTTTGTCGCAAATACTTTCCTTGTTTGTACGACAATATCTGCCGCGATTTTCTCGCAAGCGGTTTTGTCAGCACCTTCGACGGTTACACGGACTATGTTCTCGGTCCCTGAGGGGCGGACTATGATACGGAAGTCTTTGTTTTTTGCCTGCGTGGTTTTGATGAATTTATTAAAACCTTCATCGGCAAAAAGTTTTCGCTTTTGGTCTGGGGTCGCTTGGGCGTTGATGTTTACTTGTGGGTAGAGCGTGACTTTGTTTGCGAGTTCTGTTAGGGATAAGCCGCTTCGCGTCTTGACGCTTTCAGCGTTTCGCTTCGCTCCGCTCACAATGACGGCTAAAACCATCAAGGCAACTACGAGGCCGTCGCCTGTGCACCAGATATCCGCGAAGTTAATGTGCCCGCTTGTTTCACCTCCCATTGAGAGGTTTCCGACTTTCATCGCGTGGTAGACGTATGCGTCGCCGACGTCTGTGCGGATGAATTTGATGCCAAGTTCGAAGAGTTGCTTTTCGACGCCAAGGTTGAAAAGGATTGTGCCAACGACTTTGTTTTTGGCGAGTTGTCCGCGGTCTTTGAGATGTTTTGCAAGCAAATAGATGACGATGTCGCCGTGGATGTGGTTTCCGTCGGCGTCGAAAACGATGCACCTGTCGGCATCGCCGTCGAAGGCGAAACCGATGTCGAACTTGCCGTTTTGCATCGCCGTACGCATGTAGGAGGGCTTCGTCGCCCCGCATCCGTCGTTAATGTTAAGTCCGGTTGGTTTGCTGTTGAAGAATGTGGCGTTGATTCCGAGGGTTTTTAGGACCTCTTGGGCGCATTCTGTGCCGGAGCCGAATGCACAGTCGATTGCGACTTTCAGTTTAGAGTTTTGCAAGGTTTTGAACTTTTTAACAAGGAAGGTTTGCCAAAGTTTGATGGCTTTTTGGTCGTGGGTTATTGTGCCGAGGGTTTTGGATGGTTCTTGCGGTTTTGCCCGTCCGACAATCAATTTGTCGAATTTGTAGGTCTCGGTTTTGCAAAGTTTCTCGCCTGTTGGCATGAAGTATTTAAGGCCGTTGTACTCCCAACTGCAATGTGAGGCGCTTACCATAATGCCGAGGTCGACGCCCAATTTGTTCGTCAGGAACGAGAGGGCGGCACTTGGAACCACGCCGACGTTAATTACGTCGATTCCATAGCCAGAGAGGACCCCTGAGAAGATGTGCACGATAAAGTCGCAGGAGGCACGGGTGTCCCAGCCTATTATTACTCTCGCAGGTCGCTTTTCGATGTAGGCGGCAGTTGCATTGGCGATTCGTGTGACGAGTTCGGGCGTGAAGTCCTGCCCTATTATTCCGCGGATTCCGTCTGTTCCGAAATATTTACATTTTTTCATAATGTTCTCCTATGTTTTTTAATATCGTTTTGTGAATTTTGTTTCACTTACGACGGAGGAGGTTTGCCGCCCGAATCGGAGAAATTTTTTAAACTTCTTATGAATTCCGCGGCGTGAGTTGCCGAAATCGCGCCGTCCGAACAGGCGGTCACGATTTGACGCACGAGCTTTTCGCATACGTCTCCCGCGCCGAAAACGCCCGAGATGTTGGTTTCGAGTTTCGAGTTTACGGCGAGGTACCCTCCGACCGCCAACTCGACCGAATCACCCAAAAACGCGGTGTTTGGTTTACGGCCGATTGCGACGAAGATACCGTCGCAGGGGATTATTTTGCCGTCGCTTGTTTTGATGGATTCGAGTTTTTTGTCACCCGAAACTGCGGTGATTTCGGTGTTGTGAAATACTTTTACGTTGGGCAAGTTTTCAAGTTTTTCGATAAGGTACGCAAAGGCGTTGAACTTGGGCATCATGTTGACGACTGTGATGCTTTTTGCGATTGGGGAAAGGTAGAGGACTTCTTCGACCGCACTGTTGCCGCCGCCAGCGACGATGATATCTTTGTCTTTGTAAAACGCTCCGTCGCAAAGGGCGCAAAAGTGGATACCCGCGCCGAGGAACTTTTCTTCGCCCTCGCAGCCGATTTTTCGCGGAGATGCGCCGGTTGCGATGATGATGGCTTTGGCGGTGATTGTGGTTTCGTGGCAGATGATTGTTTTTTTGTCGCCTTGCAATGATACGCTTGAAACCTCGTCATAAATTGTTTCAACGCCGCAGTGTTCGACTTGTTCGCCGAGTTTCATCGCAAGTTCCGCCCCGCTTATCGAAGTGAATCCAGGATAGTTTTCGATTTCGCTTGTCGAGAGGATTTGTCCGCCTGCGCCTGTGCTTTCAAGGATAAGGGTGTCAAGACCAGACCGTGCGGCGTAAATCGCGGCTGTCATTCCCGCTGGGCCTGAGCCTATAACTAATAAATCGCACTTTCTTTCCTTCATCAAACCACCATATGTTGTATTATGTATTTCATAGCACTACAATATATCCAAATTTTTTCGGAATGCCCGCAAGAACTCGGGGCCGTACTTTTTCGAGTAAAAGATTTCCATGTGCAGGGCGTTGACGTCGGTTTTGGTTTGTTTTGTGCTCTCGTCCGCGATAAGTTTCAGGATTACACTTTCGCCCAAAATGTCGCATGAGATGTCCTTTACTGCCCCACAGTTTCGGATGCTCATGGCGTCTGACATCGCAACGATTACCGACAGTTTTCGGATGGCTTCAAGGTCGTCGTCGTCGATGATGTCCTTGTAACGCACCCACTCGGCGAGGTTAAAGTCTTCCCACTTTTTCTGAGCCGCGGTAAATGCCGCAAGCACGATTTCTTTGTGCGTTGCGCCGTTCATGTTGGAGCCAAGGATTGCATGATAGTTAATCTTTTCAAATCCAAAGTTATTTATACGTTTGCCGAGGTGGTATAGGTGACTTGCAATACGCAAAACTTTCAAATAAACACGCGGGAGTTTGTGAAGGACTTTTAACTGCCTGAAAAGAAGCAGGGAGAGGTTATAGCGTGACTCGGCTTCCTTTTTGTCAAGACCGGCGGATGCTGCGATGACATCCAACGAGTAGCCAAGGACGTCGCTTACAGGTCGTTCCGCCGTGAATGGCATTGTAAGGTTGAACATCAAGCCAACGTTGCGGTATCCGCAGCCGACCGTGATGTTTGTGAGTTTGCTTTGCCCCAGAATCGCGTCTATGATGCACATTCCAGCGAGGATTGTGTCGGCACTTTGGCTTGAAATGCCTTTAAGTTTTTGATTTTTGGTGGCGTCGAGGCCTTTGACGAACTCGAAGACGGTTTTAAAGTTCTCGGCGTCCGCGGTGAAGTTGTGGTCAATATCAATCGGGATTTTACGCATTTTTCGGGAGAGTCTTCCGAAACTTACGAATACGTCACTTACACCAACAAGAACGGTTTCGGGGTCGAGCGATGCAAGAAATCCGCCTTTTTTGGCAAGTTCCGCCTTGACTTTCTCGACCGCCACTTCGGGTTTGACTCCGTCTTTGAGAAGTGAACTTGAACCGAATGGAATTGTGAGGCTGTCAAGGACAACTCTGCGGTTGTAATGGATGATGCGCGTTGTGTGGCTTGAAATGTTGACGATTAAGCCCTTTGGTACGTCCAAAGTGTTAATCGCGCCGGTGTAGACGGCGGCGACTTCCTCGGCTTCCGTCAGCATCCTGAAATCAAGGCCGCATGTGTTGCTTGCCTCGTCAAGAAAGCTTGAATAGTTCTTTGCATCGGACAAAGACGCCGCAACGACACAGTGGATGCGGTTTACACCCTCTGCCTCGCAAATCTTTTTATAAATTTGAAGAAGTGCGATACATTCTTTTATCTTTGCGGTCTTTATAAGGCCGTCACCTTCGATGTGTTCGTTGATTTGGATGTATTCGCTGAACTCTTTATATACATAAAAGTATTCGTTTTCGACCGTAACCCCGAGTGTAAGTCTTATTGCTGTGCTGCTTAGTTCGAAAAGTGCAATTTTTTCCATTTTCCCTTCCTCCGTGTCATTGCGAGGAGCTTGCGACGAAGCAATCTACACAATACTAAAAGGAATATCACAAAATTTTTATTTTGTATAGATATTTTTTTAAGAAATAGTTGTTGATTTTATTAAGTAGTTGTTTTATACTTGAATACTTTTTGTACATACTGACAAAGGGCAAGTAAAGGAAAACATGAAACGCACAAGGGCAAAAAGTATTATATGTATAATCGTTGCGATTGCGGCGGTTTTGGCGATGCTTCCGCTTAATGCGGTAGGCGTGATTGTACGTGCGGCGGTAAATGATGCTCCGTGGTTTAATCCGAACTTTCATTCCTTTACCCTACCCTCGCAAGGTGATACAAGTTTTACAAGCAAATCTTTCGCTGTTACAAATCCGGATTTTGCCGATGGTACTGTTACAGAGTTTTCTTCCGATACTGCAACTGGTTGGGACGCAACAACTTCCAACAATGCGGTTATTGGTGTTGTGGATACAAATCTCTTTGATGCTTTCAAGGCAAGTCAAAATATCGCGGAACTTGACTTTATGGAAGTCAACCCGCTGTCACGCACGGGTTCACCTAACGTTTTGGTTTTGGCGAACAACACCGCGGATGGGACCGCGACCGCGAGTTTTACTCAACGACTTGACGAATTTTGGGCAGACGGATATTTCAGGGTTCAAGTTTGTTTTTACGTGGTGGGAAGCCAAAATGAAAGTGCGATTTATCTTATCCCCGAAACTCCGTTTGAAGACGGACGCAAAATACCAAGTGTTGGAATCAGCCAAGTAAGTCTTGCCCCTGGGTTGCCAAGTGTTCCCGCTGAACTGCGAAACACAAGCCAATGGCAAACAGCCGAGTTTTATGTAAAGACCGACATGCTTGAATCCGTCACGTTCTCGCTTGGTTTATACCTTGGAGGGCACGATGGACAAGACAGTCGCGGAGTTGTTTATTACGACAACGTTCGTGTGACGGGGTTTTCGGCGGCGCAGTTTGCAAGCACGTTCGCCGCGGCAAGGCAGAGCAGCAATCCGCTTGTATCCGTTGTTGATTTGTCAAGACCAGCTGGTGAAACCCCGCCGAATATCATGCCATTTTCAAATACTCGCCAAATTACCGAAAACTTCGAGAACCAAAACAGTGTCCAGTTTGTCGATTGGAATTTTACCGATGGAATAACCGCAGGGTCAAGGGTTGTCAGGCCGTCTGTCCGCCTTGTCGAGGTTCCATCGCTTCTTAACGTACAAGAACGATTCAGCGAAGTATACGGCAACACACGGCAGTCAGGCAATACAAGAGTAATGTTGTTGTCCGCCGTCGACAGCACGGCGAGCCTGCGCTTTCACGAACCAATACGCCTTAACCGCAGCGAGATTTATATGATTTCCTTTTACGCACTTGCAAGTGACGATGGCTCGACGTTCTTCCGCATCCGTGACGTGGATTATGGAAGACCTCCCGACCCAAGAAGACCACGACCGCGAGAGTCCATTTACAATTCGGGTTTCATGCCGATTAAACTTGGTGAAACCTCTTCTTCCCCATCGCACAATAACTGGATTTTGAACACAATTTTTGTCACAGGTGATGTTTTACAGGATAACTCTGTGAACTTTGAATTTTGGGTCGGAGGCGAGGACGATGCAACCGGCTTTCTTATGATTGATGACTTTGCGGTCACCAGAGTTTCCGCACAATATTTCAGAAAGCACAAAGATTCAATAAACTCGACCGAATGTAACCTTAGGTGGCAACATGCGACACCGACAATTGACAACGCTCATTTCAACCTCGGTTCACCACGCAGCAGCCTTGCACCATTCCCGCTTGTTGCGGAAAGTTGGGAAGTGAATCTTGAAGGCGAGCAGGTCACCGACCACATGGCCGAGCCTGCGAATTCGAAAATCCTTAACGGAATCGTCAACACGTGTGACGAGCACTGGGGTGCCAACAAAAAGGATTATGGTTCTGCACGCAATCCGTTCGAGATTTTGTCCTATGACATCAATAACAACGTATATATGATGCAGAACGTTGTGGCAACGCATCAAACCGTGAAAAGTAATTCGTTTACGCTTACTTCCGACACAAGTAACGTAATCGAGTTCGACGCGGCGACATATAACCTTTCAAATCGCGAGGTTTGGGCAATCGTCGAAGTCAACGGACGCGAAGTCACACGCCTACCACTTGTAGACCGGTACACACCAGACAGTCAGATTCGAATGGCAAGCGGGTGGACGCGTTATTCGATTTCCGTGCGAACCTCGCAGTTTTCAAGTCCAAGTACGCGAATAACATTCGCTTTGGGGTCGCCAACATCCACTTCGACTGGTGTTTTATATCTTGACAATGTAAACACGCGAGTGGTTGGAGAAGATGAAATTGAAACCGGGTCGGCTCGTGCCTCGGTTGACCTTCGCGACCCTTCGAAATTGTTCATGAGAACCGCTGGTGCATCCGAAACAAACGGTGGCGAGTCCTTGTTCTTTGTCCCCGACAACCCAAATACCGCGAGCGCCCATTTTAATGTGGCAAATAACGTTCTTCATATATCTACATTGGACGCAACACACGCAATCGTTCACAATACAATGACCGAGCAATTAAGCGAAGAAGTCGCCTACGAATATACCGTGCGACTGAGCCGACATTCTTGGGTGCGGTTTGTTACGTTTACGGACTTTGAAAATCAAACCCCTGAGTATGGATTGTCCCTGCGAATCAGGAACATGACGGAAGAGGAAGAAGAAGTCCGCATGGACGGTGGATTCATCAATCTTAAAACCGAAGACCTTAATGCGTTGGTGCGAAACAACGAAATCACGTTGACGTTCTTTATTAAATCGGGAACTTCGCTTGACCTGTCGCTTGAAATCGAGTTCGGGAATGAAAACGCCCGTGTAGAGGGTTCAATCGGTATTTTGGGGCTTGAACTTAAAGAATACGTGGGCGACTTTGACGCACTTGTCGCAGACGAACGCACAAGCATCATCACAACCTCTACCCGAACGCCCGACCAAGACGATAACGAGAGTACTACTGGTCAACCTATCCATTGGTCATATATCCTTTCCGCGGTCGTCATGGCGGTTGCCATTATATTTGCGATTGTCGGCTTTACAGTTCGCCGTATGAGGTTCAAACGACACATTGGCAAGCACCACACATCTTATGCACGCGACGACTTTGAAACCAAGATTCCAAAGAAAGACAAACAAACACCTATTGCAAAAAAGGCACGCAAATTACGCAAACCCGAGGACACATGATGAAAACGAAGCGGGGGGGGCTTTCACTTTTGCTTATGCGACTTTTCGCAGGGTTGTTGATTTTATTTTGCGGAGGTGTTGCGTTTTGGGGTTGCACGAATAATGGCGAGGAGATTAAAGCTCGGCCCGAAATATATTTTATCAAGGAATTGGAACATTTTGCGTTCAGTAAAACCTTGCTCGGTGAGGCAGGTGAACCTATTGATACATATCCCCTGCTTCGAAATGACCGCAGTTTCTTGGAATTTGCACCAGACTTTAAAAGCATGCAAATTGTCTTCGTCGCAGAAAATGGCGGCGAGCGTGGAAGGGTCATCTTTGTTGTAACCTCGGGCACACCAAGGGGTGGCAACATTCGCGGAACTGCGTCACGAATTATGCCTGATGGTATCGACCGAGGCAAACTGATTCGCTATTCTTTTTGGTCGGACAGGGACACGATTTACCTGCAAACCCTTGTGACGTACCGCGTTGGAACCGAACACGAAGGCGAGCATACAATCAGAACTCTCCCCCGTGATACAATCGTTGCGGAGTTCTCTCGTACTCCCCCAGCACATGTTGGAGGTGGCGGATGACACCTAAGGTAAGGAAAATATTGCTCATCGTCTTGATTGCCGTTTTGGTTATCGGACTTGGGCTTGGGATATATTTTTTATTTATAAGAGACACCGACCCATCGTGGCGGATTCGTGATATCGGAGCTTCGGAGCTCGTCCATCATCGCGAGTACGAGAACTCCCGCCTTTTTATTCACTCCAACGGAACTTTCG
>Ga0131853_10021531_pt1 | contig 11696 bp, 17 predicted proteins | sample TergutLab28metaG_FD_92764 | JGI IMG/M metagenome (GOLD analysis project Ga0131853, IMG submission 92764) | Labiotermes labralis P1 segment gut microbial communities from Petit-Saut dam, French Guiana - Lab288 P1 (version 2) (version 2) | ecosystem: Host-associated > Arthropoda: Insects >...
AAGTTTTTTTGAAAAACTGAGTATTGAAGATAAAAGAACTGCTCTCATTAAAATAATAAAAAAATGTCAACTGTTCGGAAATTATCTTCTGATTGATACGGGGAAACTTCTTTTTATTTTTAATGTAAAAGAGGAGTACATTGTAACTGACGAACTGTACGAACAATTCAAAAAGGGCGACCATTTTAAAATCAATTTTTTGGTTTCGTCTAAATCAGCGGAGAATGTTAGCTCTAATGTCAAAATAGTTAGCAATTTTTTAGTTCGAGAAACAGGTCAAGTTGTTTATAGATACGAAATAAAAAAATCGGGAGAACTAATCAAAAGGACGTTTGCGGAGAAAAATATAAAATATGACCTAACTGGGATAGAGAGCATTATTAGTTTTACAGAACTATGATTTTTTATCTTCTCCATCAGGCTTATACATTCCCAATGCGTCAATTTGCTTGCGGATTACTGCATCACAGTGTTTCTTTATTTCGCTGGGGAGCATTTCTTCTATTTGTTCTTTTGTCAGCCCCATATCTTCAATTAAATAAGATTCCTGCCATTCGCTTACTATCATAAGTTAAGAATACAGGGTGAAAACGACCTCTGTCAAGATAAAAAACATCAAAAAAGCAAAATATTTTTTATTTTTCTGGAATTGGATTACCCAGCACCCATAAAAACAGCGACCTAAAACACTATAGAACCGTTTGGAAACGTTAGACAACAGAGAAACCAATCGTAGTCTATTTTTCGATGAAAAGTTGTTTCTAGCAAAGTCTCCAATGAGGGAATTTCGTATGAAAAAAAGTGCATTTTACCTATTGCCATAATACCTAACTGTTGTATAATAAAGTATAAACAGTTAGGAACAACTAACTGCAAACAAGTTTTTAAGGGGTAAAGTAATGGAAAGTATGAAAGTTTACAACGAGGCAAAAAACAAGCTACTTGAAAATAAAACAGTAACAATAATTGAAAAGGGAAATCCTTATGAAATATGGGAATTTACCCAGACTAACCGTGGTATCAAGTGGCGACATACTTACAGTGGCGAGAAAGGGAAAATTGATGACTTGCTTGACTTTTTTCAACACATAACAGATTTAGCAATTTACAAAGGAGATGAGCAATGAACAATGTGCATATACAGGAACTGGTAAACATCGACATGTGGGTAAAAATCGGGGCAGTCAACTATGACCAAGCCAAGAAAATGGCTAAACCGCACATTGACGCAATCAATGAAAAATCAAGAGAGATTGCAAAAAAGCATGGAGTGAAACCAAGATTAGTAGGCTTTCATAATTTTGTGAGATAAGGAGAAAAACATGAACAACGAAGAATATCCACCTTGCATTCACGCTGGGGATTTAGGAACTTGCCATCGTCCTGACTGCTCATCTGGAACTTCCAAAAGCGGAAATCAACACGTTATCTGCATTCTCAATGTTGGAGAACCTTGCGATTACTGGGAGGAAGAACAAGGCAATTCGGTTTAATCTGGGTTCAACTCCCGGATTGCCTAAAACTGTTTCGTATGAAACAGAATATATTGTAGGAGGCTATATATGGCTAAAAGAAAAGCAGTAGAGGGAAGTGATGGGCAGTTTCTGGATAGGAGCAATCTTCAATGGTACAGCAAAGAAGAAAGTAACAAAGTTACATTCTGTACCTCTCTCAATGACATTATTGAGGGAAATGGAGAAACTTACGAATTTGAAAGCAAGTTTTTATCCCACAAAGTTGTCAGTAAAGACGATAAAGACCAGATAAAAAACAACTGGGTATTATTTGTCTTGACCGACAATCGTTATATACTTGCCCGAAAGTGGGGAGAATTGAAGTAAGTTTCCAGCACGTTGGAAATATAGTAAAGGCTGTCCAATTCGGACAGCCTTTTTTTTAGTAAGTTATTTCTGTGTCTGGAGAGAGTTCTTTTTCCGAGTTATCATCTTCCGATGTTTCTGCCAGAAAATTATTATCAACTAATTCTGTCTCCTCAACTATCTCTGGTTCAGACATAATCCACTCACCGAGTTCTTCGTCCCAGATGTGCGCTGTATCAGGCGGAACTTTATCCGTGTATCCAGTTGTATCTTCACCATCATCAAACCAACCACCTTCAAGTGTTTTTGTATTAAACATCAATCGCATTTAACTTAACCTCCATATTTGAATGTAACCTGATGCTTTATCGCCAAGGGCTCTAATCCAGCCAGGTGCACCGCCGCCTCCGCCGTCTCCGCCTTTGCCAATGTAGAGGTGGGAGGGATTAATGCGTAGAACGTCAAGACCCCAAATATTGGTGCAACCACTTTTACCGCCATCACCAAATCCACCCCACCCAGAGTCATTCATATAAGCTAGCTCTCCCGGTATTTGAACACCAATAGAATGTTCACTCCCCAATCCAAGATGTATACCACCTTTTGCACCTACCCAAAATCGACCATTGCCAAATGGGTATCTAACTCTATCAGAAAGATTATCAGTATTATCCAAAATCTTTTCGATTATTGCTTTATTTCCCGGTCTTACTTTTTCAGTAGCATATTTATTTCCCCCTGAGATAATGTAAGATTCTTCACCTGCACCACTGCCGCCACCCCACCCGCTCTGCCCACTAGTTACTATAACCTCTGAATTGTTTAGACTATACCTAGAGGCACCTCCCTGCTCAGAATTACCGCCACTATAACCATTACCGCCAACGTGAATAATTAAACTCCCACCTTGATGGAAAAATACGCCAGTAATTTCATTATAGACAGAAGCAACTCCACCTCCCGAATATGCGCCACCTAAAATCCTCAGTGTGTCGCCAAGAGCAGAAGTTAGCCCTTCATTGGGTTTTTTACCATCACCTGCACCTAATCCGCTACTAATTACAAATCTATGCCACCCTCGTTCAAGATGCGTTGACGTATGTGTCCTGTTTTTCCAAGTTCCAACTAATGTACCACCCGAATTAGGTGGTACTACTATATCCATTACATTACTCATAATTCCCATTGTTCCTATTAATTGATTATTTCCTTCTGTCCAACATTCTATTAAAGCCCTTTGATTAGTTGCTCCAAGATACCACCCGCCTTTATTTGCGTTCCAAATTGGCGCAGTAGTTGAAAAACTAAAATTAACTTTCCCATCATCTGTTGGTATTGCATATACAAAGTTTTTATTATCTGATAATAAACTACCACTAATACCAACATCCGTAGTTACCCGAACTATATTTCCGTTTAATTCAAATATTGAGCCTTGCCTAATCCCTTTATTTACAGTATCAACAGATATATTTATTAAACCTGTCATTGCTGCAAATAAAACTGTATTTTGTAACTGATACCCTGTAGTAACTGCACTTGGCACATTGTCTGGATTTGGTATAATTATTGCTGACATTTATATTTCCTCTAATACTAAAATATCCTGTGCTGGATTTATTTCCTTTATTAAATAATTAGTTAAATTATTAAACTTCCTTTCGTTTATCGTTGTGTTAAGTGCTACAGTATCCAGCAATTCAAAAGAAGATGTATCAATACCGACTGCTATCCTTAACGTCTGCCTCATTTTTGTGTATCTATCTGATAGTTTATTAGCCAACAATAGAGCATCATCTCTGGAAGTTAAATCAGTATTAAATGTTTTTAGTATAATTCTCCTGTAATCTTTTTCTGCTCTCTGCTCTCTGTCATTGTACAATAAACTGCTGTACTGCGTGTCAGTTACATAATTAAAGTTGACTATGCAAGATGAAAAGTAGTTCTCATGGGCATTACTGTATGATTTTTCCAATTTTTTAGTTAATAACCACGTTGGAATATCTCTAACTGTATATTTTTCTCCATATTTTCTAACTGTAAACTTGCCATCAGATTGCTGTATAAAGAAAGCTAAATCGCTTTCCAGAGTCGTTTCAATTCCTTCTCTAACATTACCGCTAGTAATAACTAGGTTTATTCTTGGCGATTCAGACGCATATCTGTTAAACTCGGTAAGATTATAATTATCCTCATTGTATAAAATATCTGTTCTACTCATTATGTCTTGGATAATTTGTCCTATTCTATTGTTAGTGTTTCCTGTTATTTCTGCTTCATCTGGTTCAAAACTTGTTGTTATAGTTTTATTTATAGTATTAAACGAAAATGATATGCTGTTTCCATCTTTATCATAAACACGCTTCACATTTGTTGCATTTCCAGCAGTTAAGTACGTCGAATTGTTTAACTTAATCAACTTAATTCTTTTAGTCCCGTAAACTATTGGTATTGATTTATCTAACGCTTGCTCATCAATACTTATACTTGGGAAGTTCTCTTGTTTTATAGTTTCACAAATAGGTTCTTCAAGAGATTTAAACTTATCAGAAACGTTGATTTGAAAGTTATCAAAAGAAGTAGAAGTATTTTCGATTAGACCAACTCGTATCAACTTAAAATCTTTATACTGTGGATTTTCAACTACAGATTTCTTTAGATATATCGGTGTATTGAACAAGTTTACTTTATTATCATCATCAAAGTAGCCATCATTGTTTGCAAAGTCTAGTGAAAACCCCTGATTAAGAGTAATACCAGCAATATTATCCGACAATTTTATATTTACACTTGGTACTTGTAATTTAATGTGTGCCTGTGTTTCTCGAATAATATTGTATGATGGATTATCTGGATTAATTGGTGATGATAAAAATGGTATAACTTTTTCAATCGATGTCGAATGATTTGCGTATAGCCAAGTGTGTCTCGGAATATTAATATATGCAATTCTATTTTCAATATATATCGAATTAGGTGTAGAAAGCAATATCTGTATACTGCTTACTTTCATTAAGTATTGCTCATAATATAGAGCCATTTCAGTTCCAGTAAAATTATCATAATAGCCACCCCATTCAGTCCAATAACTGCTTTTTGGTGGGTCATTTGCATCAATATAGTAAATATTTTGTTGCTTGTGCTTATCTAAAGGAGTTGGGAATATTTCAGTCTCAAAGTTTTCAGTTATCTCTGCTAAAAAGTTTACCATCTAGAAACGCTCCTCGAAATCAAAGCGCCTTGAATATAAATATTTTCTAACACCAGACTCGAACCTAAACTGTTGCTGGTTTTTGTCATTGGCATATAACTTGTCAAAAGGAAGTTTATAACTCTCATCAGATAAATCAATAAAAAATGGATAGCCCAATGCAATATATTTATAGCCCTCGTTTATCTCGTTCATTATGAACTGGTCAATTTTGTATCTGCTATCAAGTCCTAATGTTCTGTAGTTATAACCGCCAAGACCAGCAATAACTTGACCTGAGAGAGTAATTCTTGGATTAGCAGTTGAGTTGTAGCCAGGTTCTTTGGCTATTGAAGTTGGAATAGTGCAAGCAAGACCTGCGGCTAGTCTGCCGATATAAGTTGCGTTTGTTTCAATACTTAGCGTTTGAGCAGTTATCCCATCAAACACATATAAACCGTTGCCTTTGAAGTTTACCGCTTGCCCGTTTATAATGAATGTAGTACCATCTGTATTCCCAATACCTACACAATTTATCGCTCGTTCTTTATCGAGTGTAATGGTTATACTACCACTCTTCACAGTTGTTATTTCTGAAAGCATTGAAGATTTTAATGTATTCGCCACATTTGAGTATTGAATTATATCGTTTAAGAGTATTTTAATTTTATTTTCCTCCTGTCTTTTTGAGACCTTTATTCCAAGGAGTTCCGCCTTTTTTAAACCTTGTTTTTTCACCACCAATTACCCATTTTCTATTGTCTCTATTTTTTGCAATTACACTTTGTTTTTTTCTTGTCTCAATAGTTGCTTTTTTACCTACATTTCCTTTATGATTTTCTTTTAATTTCATTTTATGTTCATCTGTGAATTCTCTGCCCTTTTGAATTAAACTATTAAGTTCATTAGTAGATAAACAATTTTTACATAAACTAATATTCACTCTTGATTGTGCTCCATTAAATTGTTCATTGCAATTTTTACAATTATATTTTATATGTTTTTTACCCTTTCCTTTATTCCAAGCAGGTATATTATTTTCTTTTCTTGTTTTAATTCCCTTTGCTATACTTTCTTTTGATTTTTTTCCTGTATTTTTACCTTTCATTGATATACTAGCTTTTTTTCTTGTTTCTTCCGATTTTTTACTAGAATGTAAACTCACGTGGTCATCGTGATACATTGGTATTGCTTTCCAATTTTCATAAGAGTCAGTGTAATCATAATGGTGTAAGACTATTTTAACTTCTGGTCTTTTTATTTTCATTTCTTGAATAATATACTTAAATATAACATTTCTCATTAACCAATAATTATCCCAACCTTGCAATTCTCTAGGAGAATTTAACCATTCTATTCTTGTCATAGTAATTAGTTAAATAGCTAATTATTTTTTAAGAATAATTACCCGCTAGTTGGAGAGTATATAACTCTCCAGCCTTGGCTTGCTTATTGATTATTGAAGCAAAGACACTACCGTCAAGCATAAAATTAAAGTTAAAGTTTTCTTGCTGGTTAGTCATTCCTCTTGGTGTAACATCAACAGTTTCCCCAGCATTTACTCTTATTAAAGAACCGTCAACACCCGATGATTGTGGAACTATGAACCTACCACCAGTTTCAGCCGATGGTATTGGTGTGCCAATTATTTTGACTTGCTGTGCTATACCAGCCGCCGCTACGCTAGCAGCAGCAATAAAGTTCCAAGGTGGTGGTGCTGATGCCAGTGCTTTAGTAAATGCAAGCCCTGTATTTATACCTGCTTCTGCGGAAGCCAGTGCTTTTCCAGCAATAGCAAATTTTCTATTATCTTTTCCAAGCGTGATGAGTAAGTTACTAAAACTACCAGCAAAACCTGATAATGCTTCAAATCTTTCATACAATAATTTCCGTTCAGAGTCAGCCTGTTGTTGCTGTATTTTCTGGATTGTATTGTTAAGCGCAATCTCCATCTGAACCCGTTCATTGGCAAATTCACCCTCTTCGCTTAACAGTTCGGCTTTACTGTTCTGTAAATACGCTATCCTTTCTGCAAAGTCATTTGACTCTAATTGAGCTCTCTGCTCTAAAAACTGTTCGATAGTTGCAACTTGCTCATTATGCGCTTGTTTTTCAGTAAGTTCAATTTGATTAAGTCTCTCACGTAATGATGCTACTTTGATTTCTGTGATTTTCTTTTCTGTTTGTGTTATTAAATCAACCTTATCACTTGCAGATTGCTCTAATATCTCTAGTTCGCTATTTGCACTTTCAACATTTACTGCATATTCCTCATCTGCTGCTTGCTTGTTTGCAGTTAACGCTTCCCGCCTAGCCAGTGCCTCTGCATCAATAGTTGCTAATTTATTTCTGTGGGCTTGGCGCATTGCATCTTCTTCGGCTCTTACTGCTTCAATAGTTGCCCTTGAACTCTCTTGAGCCGCTTGCGATGCTTCAGTAAACCCATCAGAAAATCTTCTTACACTTTCGGCTGCCATATTAAACTGCTCACCAATAAATGGCAGTTTTCCTAGAGTATCAAGCATTGTTGCAACTGCACCTAACACTTTAGTCATAATTATTTCTGCAAGTGAGATAAATATAATTTTTACACCATTTACCGCTACAGTAAATTTCTCTCTAATTTGTGAAGTAAATGTTTTAAAAGCAAAATCTAATCTTGCAATCCCCTGTTCAAGATATGTCTGAACCGTATCCCAATTTCGATATAAAGCAATTAGTGCTGGTATCAATATTGCAGTTACTACCACTGCTATTGCCCCAATCGGATTAGCCGCAATCGCCGCATTGAGAGCTTTAAACGCTGTTACTATACCCTGAATAGCAGCAGCGCCTTTGGTAATTACTAAAAATGCAGTTAACCCAGCAGTAATACCTGCAAGTGCGTAACCTGCAATTTCCAAAACTTTTCCCCAATCATCTACCGATGCTATGAAGTTAGCAATCATGTTTATTGCTTTGCTTGCACCTGGGATTAAGCCGCTCGTTAATTGTGTTGAAACACCAGTAAGAGATGTCTTTAATCGTAACTGTGCGTCAACAAATTCTTCGGAGGCTTTAGCAGTTTCATTAGAAATAACACCATATTTTTTTGCTTCTTCTCGTAAACATGCAATACCTTCAGTACCACTGGCAGCCATCAATACCATTTCTTGACCAGCACTACCGAAAGCAGCCATTGCTAACTCCGCTTTAGTTAATTCATCTGGTGCTTTATTAATTGCGTCTAAAAGAAGTGTAAGGGCTTCCTCATTATTCTTAGCTCCCTTGACTTGTTCCAACAATGCCGCATTGTTATCATTTAGATAGTCCGTTAGTTTCCCGCTGTCATTTCTAACGTCAATCATCGTTTTGTTTAATTTTTCAAGATGACCAGATAGATTTTTTACTCCGCTTTGCTTGGCTGCATAATCCAACTCCTGAAATGTTTCAGCAGTCATTCCAACTAATCGGGAAGTCTTAGCAAATTCATTTCCCATTTGGGCAGTTTTTTGTGTCATCGCAATAACAGCAGCACCAGCGGCAGCAATAGCCGCATAACAAGCCATTGTTGCTTTCTCTGCGCTTTTCATTAAATCTGCTTGGGATTTTTGTATGTCGTTAGATTCTTTTATTTTATCTTTTAATTCTTGATGTTTTTCTGCTAGTCTTTGTACTGCCTCGCTGTTTGGTGATAATCCAGATTTAATGAGCCGCTCAATTTCTTTTTGATAGTTATTTGCCGCTTGTTGCATTGCGGCAGTCTCTCCCCGTGTGCCTTTAAGTGAAACTTCAAGCAGATTTTGCTTATCAATAAAACTGTCAATATTTTTTGTCTGGAAACTATCAGAAAACTTTTCCATTTTTGCACGAGTCTCATCACTTGAGTTTGCCAAGTCCTCAAATGCTGCTTGCGCTTCGGAAAAATTTGCTCTAACTTTTAATGTAATATCACTCATTTTTATTTAGTTCTGGACTGCTTATTAAATTGATGATGCTCATATTCTTTTTCTACTGTCTTAAACATTTTATACATATCTAATAACCAGTTAGGCGCAAGTGTCCAATCTTTATAGGGAAGTCCGAAGTGGCAAATATTTTCGTAAATGTTTAAATAATAGTTGAACTCGTCATTGATGTACTTGCCGATTTTATTGTCTGGTATAGTATCTTCACCGAATATTTGAATTGGATACGGGTCTGATGGTGTTGTTGATTTATAGCCTTTTGGTACATTGTTATCATCGAGTTTTCTATACCCGATGATATGCAATTTGTACGCTATTTTTATATTTTTTTTTGTTCTACAGTAAACTTATCTTCTGTTTTACTGTACAGATATAATTCTTGTGCAATTTTCTGTACTGCTGACTGGGGTAATTTTAAAAAGTCTTTTACTGTTTTAACTTCCATATCATCAAAAGTTAAGTCTTCAAATCTGTCTACACATTCTTTTAGAAACAACTCGTAATCAATTCTATTTGCAGTAATATTTTCGACCATTGCATTGATAATATGCTCTACAAGTAACTCTTTGGCTCTCTGACTATTGTCAAAGTTTTTAACGATTGCAGATTCCAGTACGCTCTTTTGGGAAGCAACTGGAAACAACTCATCTGCAAAAGGAAAGCGCTTAAAGATAACTTTTGCTGGATTCTCACTCTTATCATTATCAAATGAATTGAAAATATATGCCTTATCTTTTTGGTATATGCTTAGTAATTTCGCCATTTACTTACTCACTGGTACTCGATACACTACAGGTTTGCCTTCACCCTTAGTAAAACTTAAATCTTTATTCTGTGCGTCAGTGTTACCTAAAGACATAGAAAGCGATGTAATGTTAATAGGAGCAAACAGCCAATTCTCTACTTGCCCAGCCTTGCCATCTGAATTAAGCAGTGTAAGTAAAAAAATCTGGCTATCGTTTTTTGGATAAATTGTATATGCGCCCTTACCATCATCTTCTACTATATCAAGAAACCTGTTGACGATAGTATCTGTAACATTGTCAAATTCTTGTGTAATATCATCGTATCTAAATAAGCCTGCAAGTGAACCAGAAAATGAGAGTATGTTATCTGATATAGTAGCACCTGGGTCGCAATCATCACCAACGTCAACAGAGCCATAACTAAACTCAAATGATGCGCTAGTCTTGCAAAATCTTTCTTCATTGATTGCAAACAATCTATCACCTTCAACTAAAATGATTTGCTTATCTTCAGGTGCAATAAAGAATGTACCTTTTACTACTGGTACGTTGCTATTCTTACCTTTGTCAATTACAAAATACTTTCTTTTTGCTTCTGTAGTATTCTCTCCACTTCCATTGATTATTGAACTGTTATTAAAACTATCAATAAAAACCTGCGCTTTGCTTCCTGTTATCTTCATTAATTTGTCTCCTTGTCGATAATTTTTTCTGTTTGTTTAATTTCACAAGATGGGCAATTTGTTTTCTTTACCCTCTTTTTTCCATTTTGTTCATTTTTTCTTGCCTTAGCTTCATCTGTAGTGTATACAGTAATTACATTCTCATTCATAATAGTTAGTTATATCTCTATTCCAATATTCATTGTGAACTCGCTAATAACAATGAACTTGCTACCTTCAACGATGTTATAGTTATTTAATTCAGTTATCGTTACCTCTTGGGTAAAATCAGTATTGTTCATTAAACTATAAAAAGCACTTGCACCATCAAGCATAATTTCTTTTAACTTTTCCGATGTGTTGTTTCTAAAGACTAGGTAAATACTTATCTGGAACTGCATTGACCTACTGCAATCATCAGTAAACTTAGTTTTGTTAAAATTAATCTTGTTAAAGTCTATAAACAGCGTGAAATTATTCTTATACTTGTCTAAATCTATAAAATCTGTTGTAATTTGTGGTTTTTTTATTCCATATTTAGATAAATATCTCTCATAGTTGCTATCAATATATTCAATAATTTTTGTCTGTATCGTATTTAAGTCTAGCATTTTATATTTCTCTCTCCATTCTCTCTAGCAAAGCATTTTGCAGTTCAGTATAACATTTCCCGTTATCTCCAAAATAATCATTGAAAACTGGCTTAGCGAATGGCTGGGCTGGTGTCTTAACAGACTTGACTTTTTTCCATTCTCCGTTTATTTTGAATGTTAAGTAATCTGCTTTCTTTGCTTGTATATTTGCTCCGTGTTCTCGTACATTACTGTACCAAACATTTGAACTCGTTATTCTTTTCTTTGTGGTAAGCGCAACTGCATTATCTTCAAACAGTAAAAAATTGATAGAGTTTGCTAGTTTTCCAGTCCTTCTAGGAGCGTTTCCTTTCGCTTCACTGGTCATTTTACTGCCGATAGATTTAAGCAGTTCATTAAAGATACCACCCAGACCAGATGAGAATATTTTTAACTTGTCTGATAGATGGCTATCTTCATAGTTACTTTGTAACATTGTTACACCCTAATCATCCTATACTTTGATATTGGAGTTAAAAACTTATCGAAATTAGTATAATTGGTAAATACTCGTGTACCACCTTCTCCAAACGATTTTGAATTAACTCCAACATTGCCATCTGCTTCGCTTTGAAGTAATGTTGCAATCCGCATTATTGTTAGTTTTATAATCTCTGGGATTTCTTTTATCCTCTCAACTTGATTAGTTGCTGGGTTCAATATGTGTTTTTCTATATCGTATCCCAAGTAGTCGCTAAT
>Ga0131853_10021532_pt1 | contig 11696 bp, 6 predicted proteins | sample TergutLab28metaG_FD_92764 | JGI IMG/M metagenome (GOLD analysis project Ga0131853, IMG submission 92764) | Labiotermes labralis P1 segment gut microbial communities from Petit-Saut dam, French Guiana - Lab288 P1 (version 2) (version 2) | ecosystem: Host-associated > Arthropoda: Insects >...
CCTGTTTTCTATGTTAGAGTCTCTAACAAAAAATAAAACAGTAAATTCAACTGGTTTTCGTAATAGGGAACTAGAGTGTCTACTTATGTCAGCAGATCGATTTCGGGGGGGGGGGGGGCGGCAAAAAGGGCAAAAATTTTCCAAAAAATTAGGAGCCACCTCAAAATTCTAGGTGCCAGAAGGATGACATGTCTGAAGTTCCATACTCGGTAGTCATCACAGTGACCAAGAACCCCTTTATTTGCGCAACTTTTTCATTAAGGGAAGAGTTGGGCAAGGCCAACCCAGGGCTGTAGAGCTGGTGGTGGGGGTAATGATGATGATGATGCATTAAGGGAAGAACATGGGCTGAGGGTCTGAGAGTAGGGTGATGGGGAAGATATTTGGACCTAAGAAGGAGGAAATAGTGGGGCTGAAGAAAATTGCAGGATGAGGAGCTGCATGTTCTGTTCTTCTCCCCACATATTAATGTCATAAAATCAAGAAGGATGAGATGTGTAGGGAATGTGGCATGCATGGGGGAGAAGAGAAACCCACACAGGCCTTTGGAGGGGAAACCTGAAGGAAAGAGACCTCATGGAAGGCCCAGGCATAGATGAGATAAAAGTTATTAAGTAATATAAATAAAAAGTTGAAATATTCCATATGAATGCCATGAAGGCAGTCATTCGCAACCTGGGCACAGCATGGAAGTGGTCAGCTTCATGATCCACCTGCTTTACCCCCAGGGAAAGAGTCCTTGGCATCTGTTGAATAGGTGGCTAGGTGGACACCAGAGTGGGTCTGAGTATACTGGACAAGAAACAATTTATTGTCCCTGCTGGGAATCAAACAACAATTTCTGTCATCTGGCCTCTGGCCTGGTCACTATACTGATTGGGCTATCTGGGCTTCTGATTAAGTAATATCATATGACCATGTAAAGAAGAGAAGTGGGAAAGCTGGTGATGGTAATTTAACCCACAAGTTTACCTGTATAATATATAAGAACATGTAAATTTATGGTATCAGGGTGCATTTCACATGTTTTTGCTATACATGGCTGTGGTCATTATATTGTATATTTTTCTGTTGTAGCTACAGAAACAGTGGAATAATCTTATAATTCGTGATAACTGCCATCCCCTGAAAGCCACCATTCTGCTTTGGGTACAGTTGCCTATGTGGATTTTCTTATCTGTTGCCTTAAGAAATTTTGTGTACATGCTGCCTCACAGGGATGAAGGTGAGAATTCTTCACTGCATTTTGAAGTGTAATTCATTTCTTAAGAAATCTCTTACATTGCATGACATTTAATAGATAGTTTGCAGAACTGATATGTTTTTTGTTAACCCTTTAGTATACTCTTTAAATTCATTATACCTTGATGTAATGAGACAGTTTAATTTATATACCATTTTATATACTACAGATTAGCATGCAAAAGGTAAAGGTCACCCCATGACTTGCCTGTGCAGGCACAGAGGGGAGGCAGAAGTTGTAGTTGAACATTAGCAGTCTACTGGACCACCGACTGTCAGCGGGCATTTCTGTTCCTAAACCTTCTCACTTTTACCCATGACCCTCCAGTAATCACAGCTTCAAAAGTATTTCAAGAACCAGATATTTGGAAATTCAGTTTGGCATTCGTGTTGATAAATTTTATGGTTTTATTTCAGTAAAGAAATTTGCAACTTTTGGTTATGTTGAGGGCGTGTCTTTCCCTCGGAAATTTAAGCTTAACTTCCAAGAATTTTGAATATGTCAGCCAACAACAAGTAAAACCCTTTCATTGTGTGACCAGTCACTACAGGGAAGGATGTTGGAGGTGTTGACGTGGAGGGTGCGGGGGTAGAAGTGCATAGGGGACCCAAATTTGAGTAGTGGAAGTAGACAGTTAGTGATGAGACTGGAAGGCAGCAATGTCTGGGTACCAAAGTATATCAGATTGTACAAAACAGAAATAAAGTGGCATATATAATGAACACTGTTATGAGACACCTGAGAAGTTTTCTTGCTCATAAGCACTACACCATGTCTCTTACTCTCCCAGTCCATCCACAAGGATTGGAAAAGGAAGTAAGAATACACCCCATTGTTGTGGGTGTAAAAGAACCACCAATGGAATGCGACAAGTTATAGCTCCATCCAATTCATAACCTGGGAGCTAAAAGGAGATGGATGGTCAGCACCATGCCTCCACTGCTCTACCCCCAAGAATGACATGTATGCACTGTACAGGAGGCTGGGTGGACTGTGGGGCTGGTCTGGATGGACGTGGCAAATGTCACCCCCACCAGGATTTGATCCCTGGACCATCTATCCCATAGCAAGTTGCTGTACCAACTATGCTGTCCTGCTGCCATTATGTACTGTATTTACCCAAATGTAAGAGAGGAATTTTTTCCTGGTACATTTTCCATATACTGGAGAGTTGCCTGATAATTACACACAACATCAAATGTTTTCTGTTCAGATAGTTCCCTGGAAAGTAAAGATTGTTAAGGATAGTCACCTTGTCTGTCTGTGTGTGCAATTGCAAAACACAAAAATAGGATCAATATACACAATTAAGAAATTATTAAGGAAATTTTAAAGTTTTTGTATGCACCAATAACCCTTCCAAGGGTAGAATTCATGGAGACACATGATTGGTGGTTCCTGACCCACGTTCGTATTTTTGGAACTGAAAATAAGTGACCATGCTCTAGGAACAATGATTATGAAAGAGCAAGGATTTCTTATGTAAATATTATGTGTTGTTCACGTATTGCAGCTGCAATGGTTACATGTATGGAACTGAGTGTTGGAGGCTTTGGGTGGATACCAAATCTTCTTGTTCCTGATGAGTCTCTTATTCTGCCAGTTTCCCTGGGGCTTATCAATCTTGCCATTGTTGAGGTATGATGCTTTTATCTCCCTATAATGTGTACTGTTAGGATACAGAGCAGACTGTTGAGTGTTCTCTGGATCTGATATTGTGTTGTATGTTATTTGGCTGCATTGTGTCAGTCTTGTGTAGAGGTTAACTACCATAACTTTTGTCATTGGAGACTTGTGAAGGGTGTTATTAATAAACTTCCTGGGGAAGATTCCTTCTTCAGAAGTATTTAGTTAATGGGCATCTGTAATTAAGGACACCAAGGCTCTCAGAGAGCCAAGGAGTAAGTAAGTAAGTAAGTAAGTAGGAAGTGTTTAGTTGCTCAGCTGATCAAGCAATATGATGTCCTTTGTGGGAAATGAAGTTCAAATAGTTTTTTTTTTTTCTTTTTTTTTTTCCCCCCCACAAAATCCTGCCACTGGACCATATCCTAAGGCAGATAAAGCCAGATTTTTTTTTAATGTTACACCTGGAATGCACCAGTCCTAGGAGCCAGGTCACATGGGTGACTACATTTTGTATGCTGGTGCCTGATATTTGTGGGTCCTCAGTACAGAACTTGCTCCATGTCACCATTCTGGCATGTAGAATTTTAAAGTAGCTTCTAGATTTTTTTAATATCTTTGCACCCCCGTGTTATATGTCTGTGTATTTTCTTGCTATCAGAGTATCTGATTATAATTTTATGTGCCTTATGATTCCAGTGTGTGCTACATGCACCTCCCATCTGATGGCATCTTTCCTTTTTTTCCTGTCTCTCTCTTTCCCCACCCAACTCTTCTATTCCTGTCTTTTAATTTCAAGAGCCTATGTTTCACCCCAGTGTAGAACAACAAGTAATTAATCTTTTTGTTTCTAAATAGGAACAGGGGAAAAAAATTCTGTCTGTTGGTTGCAGGTGACCTTGGTTTGTTCTGAGGTATACATTCAGGTATATGTTATTAATCATTTCAGTTCTGGCTGCTTTTTGAAGATGCCCTTTCTTTTTACCATATTTTGGCGGTAATGCAACATTTCTGTGAATGTTAAAATATTCTGGAATGTGATAGCATGTTGTTTGACGGACAGGGAGATTGGGGCATAAAAAGAGGCCCTTCTAAGGGTCTAGCATAGAATTGTCCATTTTCACACAGCTCTCTGATCACTCTGCCTTTGGCCAGGACTAGTTTCCATCTCCACTTCCCCTGGCATTGGTTTGACTGACCACCGTCATTGCACCTGGACTAAATACCTCGGGGTACATCCTCACCCAACATATTTCAACCCTGAATGTGTAGGCAGCATTTTCCTCTGAAAAGTTGGTATTGACTGATAATAAGACTGTGGGGTGTCACAAATCTGAACATCTGAAACCTTACAGGATAAACTTTGTTCATTCTACATAATTTGTATGGATGGTTTTATGGTGATATTCTGAATATCTGTGATCTTTACTTGTAGCTGCAAGTCATGTCAAAAACGAGGAAAAAGAGTAAACTTCAGCAGTATATGACGAATTTCTTTCGACTTCTCAGCTTTGCCATGATACCAATTGCAGCATCTGTTCCATCAGTAAGTGTGTATAACATTTTGTAACACATAATAATGTTGACCTTCGAAGTATAATTAATTTTTATAATTTTGTATGGAATTTGGCACATTTTGCTGTGACAGTTTAACAATAATAAATGTATTTCCATCAAACACAACAAATGTATTAAATCAAACATGATATTCTACATGTTTCAGTCATCCTCAACCATATTTAGGCCTTAAATTACACCTGGGCATTATATTACATACTTTAATGCTTAAGGATGGTTGAGGATGACCAAAACATGTAGCATGCAGTGTTGGATTTAATAAATTTTTTTGTACTGGACAGCAGTAAATCAATTCCTATACACAGTGTGTCTACTAAGTTTTAGGACTGGCATTATAAAAAGTATTTGCGTGAAAGAAATGACACTTTTATTGGTTAGTTTTTGTCATAGATCCCTTGTAACTGTATACACAGATTTGCACATTCATACAACTTCTGGATGCCTTTGTACAAGTCATCATTTGCAATGGTGTTTAATGTAATTGTCACAGCTGTCTGGATGTCTGAAATCGAGTCAAAGAGGCGCCCCTTCAAGTGGGATTTCACTTTTGGGAACAAAGTAATCAGCAGGTGCTAAATCTGGCGAATACGGAGGGTGGTCGATCAGTCACTTTTCGATGGGCCAAAAACTGCTTGACAATTGTCGCGTTGTGGGACAGGCCATTGTCATGCAAAAGGAACCAGTCACCAGATTTGCACATGCCCAGTCTAACACATCGAATTCTGTTTAGGAGCCTTTGCATTACACCTTTGTAGTACACTGCATTGATAGTTTCACCTTCCAGAACAAATTCTTTGTGGATTACACCCCTTGCCAGTTGAAAATCACCAAAATGGTCTTCACACGAGACTTCTGAAATCACAATTTTTTCGGCCATGACGAGGTTTTTCCGACCCATGCAGCGGATTGACGTTTAGTGGTTGGATCGTAGGCAAAACACCACGTCTCATCGCCAGTTACAGTTTTCTTGAAGAAGTCAGGATCATTGTCTGCTGTGGCAGTCAAATCTCGGCAAGCTGCAATTCTCCAGTATTTCTGTTCTGGAGTCGAAGAGTGTGGAACAAAGCGTGAACAAATCTTCCGTTTTCACAAATCTTCAACTACAATCTTTCTCACTCGAAATTGTTGTCATTGTGACACTCTGTAGGCCAGCCACTCCTTGGGTCATCTTCAATGTCTTCTTGTCCATACCATCGGAAAACATTCGAATGGGATAGTGCTTGGTCCCCATAAGCTGCATTTACGATATGGAGATTTTCCATCACATGTTTTCCAGCTTTAAAACAGAACTTTATCGCTAATCATTGCTCCATACTCAAATCCATGACAAGGCTTTCACACACAGCTTTGTTTCATACCACAAATCACAAATACTGCTCAACTCACTCAGACAACACTAAGCACACGTGTTGAGACTTGCTCGTACGTGTTTCTGTGGGTGACTGCCTGATGCTGCGCGTAGTATTCGCTCTGCACAATCAGTCCTAAAACTTTGTAGATGCACTGTGTATATATTAATGGTGATATTGCAGCTACCCTAGTCTTAAAAATTACAGTTCAGGTTTCAGTTCTGGTATGTCTCTTAATTCAACCCTGTTAGTAGTAACAATATACCAGCTGTACAAGCATTAGAGGTAGGAACAGCATAGCAATTATGGAATGTGTGTCCCTTAAGTAATAAAAGACTGCTGAAAAATGTGCAAGGGTCTGTACTAGCAGTAATGACACATATCATTTCTTGTCTCCTTTCTCCATTTATTTAAGCATCTGAATGAAAGTAGGCATTTTAAGTTCTTTCTTGAATCTCTTGTTTCATCAAACAACCTAAGGAAACTTCATAGGCAGTGAAAGTATGTGGTCTAGTGGTTAAAATCTGTGTTTCTCACCAATGGGCTACAAACTCTTGTCGGTACATTGCTTAAGTTACTGTGGTCCATAAGTTGCAACTAGCGTTGTGTTGCATTTATATTAATTCTTCTGGAAAATATTTTACTTATACTGATTTTTTTGTTACTTTTTGGAAACTGGAGTAAATCATTTATGTTGTACATTACTACCTTTCTTCTTTATCTTTTTCGCAGCATTTAATGGTATATGTAGCATAGTTGTGAGGAACTGGACACAGAGATTTTAGTTTGATATTGGCACCCCTCAGAAATGGGGTGGCCAAAACATTGTTACAAAACCCTGATTCTTAGCAGAGAGGAGTCTGACAACTTAAATTATTTCTTATGTCTTTGTGCATACTTTTTAATTGTGAATATTCATAGTTGGTGATTGTGGCATTTCTTCTGTTTTAATTCTGTATAAAAGTATAAAGTATTACACGGTAAAGAAATGAGTTTTGGATGTGCTAGTACAAATTAGATTTGTTTACTGTTTGTATGCTGTGTGATGTGAACAGATTGGGGTACCATGTGCTTGGATAAAGCAATGCTGTTTTAGTGCTCCTTTAATGAGAAAAGTTTGGGAACCATTACTTTGAATTTCTACAGTAGTGTATGGTAGAGAATGTGTTCAGTTAATGATGTATTTTAATTAAACATGTTTTAAGTTATTTGTTTCTTCATATGTAGTGCTTGAACTTGTATTGGATGACATCAAGTGCCTATGGACTTGTGCAGAACTTAGTTCTCCTTTCTCCTCGTGTGAAGAGACTGGCCCATATCCCAGAGACACCTAATCAGCTCAGCAATCCATATAGACACATTGCCTCTGAGATCAAACTTCGAATTAATCAGATCCCAGCCTGGTGGAAATCTGAAGCCAAGAATTAAGTAAAGATACTTAGATGTAATATTATTTTATGTATATAATTGCCATAAAAATGCATTGTTTATTGTTGAAAAAACATAAGATTAAGCATTATTTTGTGTTACAGAAGGCAGTTGTCAAATAACCTTGTTTTTTATGTGTTAGATGTTTTGCAGTTGATATATCTTTCTGGTACTACCAGTTTTAGAAATTTCCCAGCAGCACATATTACTGTTTTACTCACTTTTTACACATAAGATCTTTGCTTAATTTCATTTTGGATATTTTATGTTTAAGATAAATATTTGTTTTATGCTGTTATAAAAAAAGGTAAAGTGATCCCGTTACAGGGCCAGTGTGGCCCAGAGGGTGGGTAGAGGTATAGCTCTACTCTTCCATGACTGTGGCACTAGAAGGGGGTGAGTGGTCAGCAGCACGCCCCGGCTGCACTTTACCCCCAGGAAAGACCCGGTACCCATTTTACAGGAGGCTGGGTAGGCCCCAGGGCCGGTCTGGATGGGCAGAAAATCTCGTCCCCACCGGGATTCGATCCCGGACCGTCAAGCCCGTATTCAGTCGCTATACCGACTGAGCTACCGGGCCCACGTTTTATGCTGTTATGTGATAGGGTAATTGCCACAGTTACTTGTTTTAACATTAATTTTCTTATTTAATTGCTGTAGTTGGAAAAGGGAAACAGGTCCAGTGGCTGAACTGTGGACATGTTTCTTTTACCAGCTGACCAATTGAATTATATTTTATTTCTTTATAGGTGTCAGTACAGCATATACCACATGACAGCTTAGAAACATCACCAAATACTGACCTTGTTATAGGTTAAAATGCATTTGAAAAGTTAAATTTGTGTTGCTGATGACTTCGCACAATTGTAAAACTACTTAGAATTTTATCTGACCCTCTGTATGTGGATCAAGTTATATGTAACAAATAGAACTATGCAGCATTCTGTCTCAGTGAGTATGCTTATACATGTTGTGTGTCACTTAGAATAAAGTGGCCTTGCTGCATTGCATGGTACATAGTCAGCATGCTCCTGGTTGAATGGACATTAACCCTTTAAATGCTGAGTTAAATCCCATCTGCCATATGCTGGCATTATTAGGAGCTCACCATTTCTCCATGTTAGCAGGATAAGGGTTAACCAGAAGAATGTCAGAATGCAAGGGTTCCATCTTTTAAGAAAAATTTTGTACCTTCTGACTTTGTTCCCAGCACTCTTTCTTCCTTGTACACATGCACAAACATATGCACACGCACATATACTATGTCTGTCATAGTCACACTCACAGAACCTTTCACAATGAGAGAGAAAAATTGAATTGCAGTGGCCAGTAAATTAAAGAGCAGCTGTCAAATTATTTTCTGTCATCTTTCCACTGACACGTCGCACTTTTTCAGGTGACTGCAGGTCTTGAAAACAAGATGAGACAAGGTGCTGTGGTGTCACGTTTACAAGTTTAGATTGGCATTTCTAAAATCAACTTACCATGTCCAGGTGGATGAGCAGTTGGTTGTTGGTAACATAGGTATTAAAATAATGTTTTATTCACAATAATTTGAAAAAGAAATGTAGTTGAAACAGTGTCAGATTTATTAAACTATCAAATTTGCAAAATATTTTTCAGTTCCTATCCATCTTCCTGCAATGACTTGCATGGTATCTTGAGGTGGTGTCTATGATGCTTGTGTATCTTAATTATGTAAATGAGTGTGGAAAGTTGCTTGCATATGTTTTCACACCTATTTTCAGACTGCAGGTTTATGATTCAAAATGTGAAATATGAAAGGGTAAATGGGGACCTTGACCTTGTAGTGCTTTCCTACTCATACGATGGCTTGACCTCCATCAAGATTTCCTGGGAAAGGACACTAAAGCACATGGTAGTAATTTTCACTGCCACCAGCCAATAGTTTGGCAAATCTGTTACGACAAGGACTCGGGACATTTAGAACAGTCGTTTGACTCATTCCAATTTAAATTGAAAATAAGAAAACATTTATATTCTATTCTGGTAAACTAAATACTGTATTACAACAGACTAACAAATCATTAGCTACACAGCTAAAAGGTCAAATTCTGTTTAAAGTTTAATATAAGTTATTTAAATAATTATCTCTATAAACTGAAATGTGTAAATTTGGAATAAAGCATAAAGTGAAATTACCAAACTGCTCAACTCAGTATAAAGTGAATTTCTAACACAGTCAATGTGTCTTACCTTGCACAAACAGAAGACAGTAGAGCGCTGTAGTGTCGTTACAATAATCTTGGCAACAATTATACTGTTTCACAATGTTTCTTCAGTTGCAGATACGTGACAGCTGGTAATCAAATAGTTAACGAATGAGGTCGTTTACCGAGTTGCGCTAGGCTTTATAGAGAGAAGGTGACAAGTCGTGCATTCCTAGAAGTATAACGAACTGATCAGGTCATTGCCAGGTTCAAGCATAGTGAAAGAGTAATAAACTAATAAGTGTTGCTGATATTGCGGCTGTAAGTGACTGATCAATCTCTTCCTGGATATGGAAGTAATAAAGTTTTTAAGTTTCTGTCTAATATAAACCAATACGTAAATTTAACATTCATTACAACCGTATGCATGAGTGGTGTCAGTTTGAGGTGGTCTGAATTCAGTAAGGATTTTTGTGCATTACATTTTTTCATAAATTATTTTAAAGATACAGCTGTGGTTAGGGGAATGTCCAACACCTGCCAAGTCAGGAACCAACTTTTGTCACAACATTGCAGATGTACAGTCCTGCTGGCTGAACATTATATTTTTGGGTGCATTTACAAAACTATTGTAAGCAGTGACTACTAGCTTTGTCATGTCTGTTTTCTGTCTGAGTCTGTCCATCAATCTGCGTGGAATAGCTCAGCTCCCACTGGACAGTTTTTCAATTTTATTTGTGATATTTTTGTGGAAATTTATCAAAAACGTTTTGATTTTGGTTAAAATTGGACAAAAATAACAGACAATTTACATGAAGACGTGCCTTATTGGTTTTCATAGTTGTGACAGATTGTTTTCTTTGTAAGGTATGATTTGAAGCCCAAAACAGTTTTCATAATTGAGACAGGCTGTGTTCCCTGTGAAGTACAAGCTGAGCCTGAAGAAGCAGTTGAGCAACAGACATGATTTGATTGTAAACTCAGGGGTATTGGGATTATAGAAACATTTGTTTTGAGCTATCATTTTTAAGATATCTCAGTGACAGCTGATTACAAATCTGTTACCAAAATACAGAGAAATTTTATAGCATGAGTTAAAATACTTGGTGATTATCTGGAAAATTTTCACAGATTGTCATTTGGGGAGAGCAGTAGAGTGAATTGGCCAGAAGTTTTATGCTCTGTAGACATTTGCTAACTTGTTTCAGTAACACTCCTGTTACCCCAGAGTTAAAATGTAGCCTCCAGTCCCATATGTTAGAGGACTTAAAGTCTGCCATTAGCCCCCAATCACAGTTAATCTGTAGATTTTCTGGGGTCATCATATTCCGACTTCATCCTACCATTAGAAATGGAATCACCTTTATAGGCACTGTTATCTCAGAAACAGACCGCTTCAACACCTCTGAGGTGGGCAGATATCGGAAGGTAAAGTAGACCATAGCTGACAGCATTAGGCACAGCTAATACTTATGTGTAAGAAGTCCTGATGGTCTTTTGATATGAGACTGAACTCTTATTCAGAGGGTTCTGAGTTGGATTAGCAGTTAGATTTGTATGCAGCTTTTTTGTCAACAGATTGAAACATTTACCTCTGAGAACTTCAGTAAAGCCCCCCGCCATTGCTTCAAGCCCTCTATGAAGCCAATTTTAACTGAGGTAATCATGAAGTTGAGCCTGGTTCTATGGTCAATACCATTATTATACAGGGTTATTCAAAATGATTGTCGGGGTTTTAATAACTTGTCATATAAATAAATATTTATTTATCATATACATTTAATAGGCCACCTGTAAGGTATGTAACAAAAATGTGGAGTGTTGTTCTATTAAATAAAAAAATACATATACTCCTATCTCAAGTGTATTGTGTATGACAAGTTGTTAAAACCCCGACAATCATTTCAAATGACCCTGTATGTGAAGAGCATGGAGGTAAACCATGTCCAATCAAGATAAAGAAGATGAATACTTACTCCATGTTGCAGAGTCCTTCTTGAGAAGCTAGTCAAGAAACTCCCCGCATTTCACGGAACACGAAGGTTCATTACCGCACTCAAAAGCGTCCGCCACCTGTCTATCGGGCCAGCCCAATCCAGTCCATACACCCATATTCCACCTCCTGGAGATCCATCCTAATATTATCCACCCATCTACACCTAGGTCTCCCCAGTGGTCTCCTTCCCTCCAGTTTCCCCACCAAGACCCTATACAACCCCCTCTCCTCACCCATATGCGCCACATGCCCAGCCCATCTCATTCTTCTCGATTTTATCACCCGCACAATATTGGGTGAGGAGTACA
>Ga0131853_10021533_pt1 | contig 11696 bp, 5 predicted proteins | sample TergutLab28metaG_FD_92764 | JGI IMG/M metagenome (GOLD analysis project Ga0131853, IMG submission 92764) | Labiotermes labralis P1 segment gut microbial communities from Petit-Saut dam, French Guiana - Lab288 P1 (version 2) (version 2) | ecosystem: Host-associated > Arthropoda: Insects >...
TATTTCTTAAGCTACACTGTGATATTTCTTAAGCTACACTGTGATATTTCTTAAGCTACACTGTGATATCCTAACTTCTTCAGACCGATCCAATAAACGAATTGTTAACTTCTTTAGTGAGAAGCACTTTTGACGTTTCAGGGAGTTATAAGGCAGAAATGCACGTGACTGAGAAGCCAGAATACTATTGCTGTCGTAGTTTCTGCCTATAATTTTACGATTTGATGTGTCTATAGCAGTAAGTTTTCCTGTTAGAACCTGTCGTTATATGACAATGTTTGATCGGGTTGCACAAAATTTCATAGAAATGTATCGTCAATAACTTCAGTGTCGGTTACACACAGTCTGTTGCTTCGAGACAATTGTGACCACAAACGAGTTTGATGAATCGTTTCTTTTCTGCACATAAAGGCAGCACTTTTCTTCGCAACCTGCTAACCGTCTTGTAATTGTTCATCTTTACTGTGTATTCTAGATCAGTTAGTCAATAAACAGTAACAACTTACATATTTGTATGCTGGACGTAACAGATATATTTTATTTTTCCCCTGCATTTTTCGAACTGTAAAGGCTTCTTGAGGAACTTCGGCCGTGTGAAATGTTACACATTACAGCTGTATCGCTGCACACCCACCCTTAACAAGCGGCATATTGTCGGTCCACTCTAGAGCACTATGAAATAGAATATGTAGTCATACTTCAACACTACACAGTGAAACTTGTTAATGGTTAATATGTTTGTATAAAGAAGGAGAACAGTACGTTAATTGTCGAATATGCCGGTGGAGCTTCAGTTGCTTTTTGAGATAAATAATAAGCTCTGGACTCCCTACACTTAAACACAAATATATTACAATACAATCAAACAGCGTATCCTCTCCTAAAACCCAGTCGCCATGCTTTTTTCATCACAGCTGCCTGACGTCCTTTGTACTTGCGCCTGGTATGTTTCTAGATGTCCATAGTTTATTCGTAAGTTATATGTTTGGTGCATTTTTACCATAGGAATTGTGTTTCTATATGTAATGTAGTTGTTGAATTTCCTTAAGTGAACACTTTTATACTATTCATAAAATGGTATATTTAGGGCCGATTCACACTATACGTCACGTTTCCGTTCCATCGCGGAACGTCACCGTTCAGTAAAATTTTCTCATGTGTAATTTAAATGGAGATGTTCACACTGACAGGAACGTCTCCCTCACGTCTCAGTTCCGTTCCGACGCCGTTGCTGAGCGAGAATGTTTGACGTGACAGAACGGGTCCGAACCGGTCCGTACCTGCTCGATTCCGATAATGTGAGCAGTCTAACGTCTCCTCCACTGCACTTCGAGTGTTTGCTTGCAACGAGTGCTGCCTGTTTTTGTCTTCAGAAATTGATGAAAAATTAATAGAATTGGTGCATAAATGTGAGGAATTATATGACACGTCAAATAAGAAATATAGTTGACAGAGTCTGGAAAAACTGTATATTATAAATGAGCCCAACATTGCACTCTTTTATTCTGTCAAGACACAAATCCGGACGGAATATTAAATATTTGTTTAAATTTGTCCCTTACTTCAACAGCACTTCGGTGGGCATTACCTCCTTGTTTTGGTATTTTTGTGTGATTGTTTTGATCATTTGCAGAACTTCCTATATCCTTCTGATTTTCTGCTTCTGACACACTTGTGAACCCACATACGCTTCTTTTTGTCTCTCAGAGAAGCATTTTTCTCTTCTTCATCCAACATCAATGCTATCGCTGCTAATTGCCTTTTAGAAAACGAATGGGGCTGCATATTTGACGGAAATTATCGCAGGCCTCCTATCACATGCTCTTCTGGAAGGTGACTGAACACGACGTGCAGTGTGAACACAGACCATTCTGACGGATCGAAGATGGAACGGTGACGGAACGGAAACGTGACGCATAGTGTAAATCGGCCCTTATTATTGTATTTGGTACTAGCACTTTTATTCTCGTGTTGTTACACATTTCTGACAGTTTAGTTTTGTGTAACACAATTTCAAACTAAGACGCCTCATCATTTATCGGCCCACATATTGACCCATTGTTCTTTCCTGTAGACTTTTTGGTGGAAAGTGTCTTTCAGCGATTAAATTTTAGCATCTAAAAATCACTTCCCGATTCCCGATGAGATAATTATATTTTTCATTGACTTTATACTTCTGGCCGCCCAATGGCTCTTGGATCGGCTCAGCCTCTAACAGAAATGTTTATCAGAATATCTTCTGGAGGGGGGGGGGCGGGTAAAGCGGCCGGTGCCTAGGGCCGACAACATTGCCACTTTCAGATGTCGATTGTATAGAAATGCCGGGCATTTCAACCTTCAGGAGTCCCAAATGTCTGTCCAGCCCTGTATAGCAATAGCTTTACATTTAACCCTTCTCCCACATGTAAGACAGACATACATAACATACTCTCTTCTGAGAATTCAGTGTTAAAGTAGGACTACAGTGTATGAAAGCAAGCGGTATGTTTGAGTTATAAGGACAAGGTTTTTGCTAATAACCCAAGCAGTTTAGACATAAGTAATTAGTTATGCTGCATGTCGAAACACTAGGGCTTGTCAGAGTTGGGAGGACCTGCTATAACTGGGGCTTTATGGGTCACAATGTGCCTGTCAGTCAAGTGACAGACAACAGACCCTGGTACCCCACTGAGCTTCCTTTCCATGGCTACTGGGGAATAGGAGCCCCAGCTAGAAACTGACCACTCACCTGGAATCTGGACAGTGGTAACCAAAACATATAGGTTGACAGTTAATGCTAAGTGTTTTGGTTTGATTCTGGAGTTCCAGCAGCTTCTGTTCATCACTGGTACAACAGATAACTTAAGATCATCATTATTAGTAAGATGTAACTATCTGTCCTTTAAATTAGATTTTTTCCCATTACCTTTAGCCTGGACTGTGGGGATTTGGGACAACTTTACAACAGGAAGAAAATGTTTAACAAAATAATCGCTGTTTATTTTGATGTGTGCATAAAACACTCAATCAGTAAGCAGTGCGCAGCAATTATACTGTGTGTGTATATAAGTCAGTGTGATTTATCCTTTCTTTGGCAAAGCGCCACATCTTGTACTATGTGATGTTTCTTGGTCTGCACGTGTAAAATTCACAATTAATGCATCTACATACATATGTTCCATGCATCCATAGTTTATAAAAATAATAATAATGGGTTGAGGTGTAAGTCATTAACATACAAAATATACAAAGTAAGCAATGTATACAGAATCAGTACAGTGTAAAATGCTGTAAACGGTTTGTATAGCACATTATGGATCACCTTTACATATAAGAAATTCATCTAAAAATGGAAAGCAGTGTGTATTTGAGTGTTGTCTTGATGCTGCTTTAAATTGTGCCTTCACATCCTTAAGTCCTATGAAACTACATGGTAAGCTGTTGAAAATTCTGATGCCAGCAGAGAATGTACTTTTCTGGCACATAAAATTTTGGCATTTTGTCTATGAAAATGGCGTATATTCCTTGTATTAATACTGTGTCCAGATGAATTTGTTTGAAGATATCCTTCATCATTTACATTGAAATTCATTATTGAACATATATATATATATATATATGTATATATATGTATATATCATCATGGAATGGGTAAAAATCTCTTAATTGTTTAGGCATACTTCTACATGAAGTTCTGGTTCATGCACCAACCACAATTCTGAAGATTTTGTTTTGCAAAGCAAATTTCTTTCCATTGTTGGACAAATTACCCCCCATAATTATCCCATACTTGAAGATGGAGTGAAAATATGGACAATAAATTGATTTGAGAGTGTTAATGTTACTGATATGGAACACTGACCTAACTGTAAACCATGTTCCTTTGTTAATAGTTTGATCAGATGATTCTTAAAATTTAGTTGGTTATCAATTTTTTTAATCAAGAAATAAAAATAAAATCAAATGTATCAGAGACTTGTACTGTACAGGGGCATCAATTACTTTAAGAAGGGTTACCAGACTAGAACTAATATAGTGAAGGATGAGAAGGGAGATAGGGTTACAGACTGCCTCAGTGGTTTGGTGGTAGGTGGAGGAACCATTATTCTCAGATATTCAATGTTCATGGAGTTAGTGATGTTAGGCAGACAGAAATACACACAGCATAAACCACTAGTGCCTGAGCTGTGTGCCTTTAAGGATGAGATAGCTATTGAAAAACTAAAAGGACACATATGATCAGGTACTGATCAAATCCAGCAGGATTGATTACAGTGGGGGGTAGAAAAATTCACTCTGAGATCCACAAACTTATTAATTTTATTTGGAATTAGGAGGAATTGCCTGAGGGGTGGGAGGAGTTGATCATTGTACCTGACTATAAAAAGGGTGATACAACAGACTGTAATAATTATAGAGGCATATTATTTTGCTAACTAAATACAAAATTTTATCCAACATCCTGCTGTCAAGGTTAACTCCATATGCAACGGAAATTGTTGGGGATCTTCAATCTGGAATTTGACACAACAGATCAACTACTGATCATATGTTCTGCAGTCTTCAAATACTTGAGAAAAAATGGGAATACAGTGAAGCAGAGCATCAGCTATTTATAGACTTCAAGAATGCTTATGATTCAATTATGAGGGAGGGCTTGTATAATATTCTCATTGAGTTTGGTACCGCATGAAACTGGTAAGGCTATTAAAAATGTGTCTGAAACGTATAGCACAGTCCATGTAAACAAGCATTTGTTTGCCTGACATGTTTCCTATTAAGAATGCTTTGAAACCAAGAGATACTTTATTGCCCTTGCTTGTTGACTTTACCCTAGATTATGCCATTAGGAGGGTTCAGGTAAACCAGAATGCATTGAAATTAAGTGGTACACATCAGCTTCTGGTTTATGCTGATGATGGTAATATATTGGGTGGAAGTGTACATGCTATGAAGTAAAATACAGAAGCTTTAGCAGCTGCTAGTAAGAAGAGTGGACTGTAAGTAAATACTGATAATACTATGTACATGGTCATGTCTGAAGAAAAGGATGTAGGATGAAATCACAGTTTAAAGAATGATAATAGTTCCTTTGAAAGGTTGGAAGAGTTCAAATGTTTGGGAACATCCTTAACAAATCTAAAGTCTACTCAGGAAGAAATTAAGAGGAGACTGAAGTCAGGGAATGCTTGCTAACATTCAGTGCAGAGTCTTTTGTCTTCCAGTTTGCTATAACAAAATTTGAGTATTAAGATATAGAGAACTGCAATTTTGCCTGTTGATTTGTATGGGTGTGAAACTTGGTCGCTCACATTGAAGGAGAAACGTAGTTTGAGAGTGTCTGAGAATAGTTTGTTGAGGAGATATTTGGGCCTAGAATTTACGAGGTAACGTGGGAGTGGAGAAAATTACGTAATGAGGAGCTTAATGATCTGTACTCCTCACCTAATGTTGTTTGGGTTATCAAATCAAGAAGAAAGAGATGGGTAGGTCACGTAGCATGTATGGGGAGAGGAGAGGTTTATGCAGGGTTTTGGCAGGGAAATCTGAAGAAAAGAGACCACTTGGAAGACCCAGGCACAGATGGGAGTTGTAACCGGCCAGGGTCCATAGTTCAAATCTCGTACTAGGCAACCAAGAAGGTGAGGAGATAAACTGGTCGTCGAGTGTTGGCTAGTTTTTATATTGAAAGGGAAGAGGTAAAGTTTGTTTGGTGTGCACACGTGCACTTGACAGGCTATATAACTGAGATTGCTGAGTTTCCCCTCCCACATATGAATTGATTGATTCTCTGCGATGTCAGCTATGGGCATTTGTTCACTGATATTATCTGTATCACTAAGGTTTATGCAAGTGTTTAGTTGTTCGTGGAAATGTTTTTACACTTGTGTTTTTTTTTAGTAGCGTGTTTTTTGACAGAGGGGAGAGAGAAATAAGGATAGCATGCTGAAATCTTTCTTTTTCCATATATGATATGATGTTTGCTTACGAGGCAGAGTTGTAGTCAGATGTATGCTATTGACGGTTGTGAATACTAGATGAACAACAAGCAACCAAAAGTTGGTGGTGCTGGAATCTCAGTGAATACAGAGTACTGAAAGAGCAAAGCGGCTTCTAATTCCTCCTGTATATTCCTTGAGAGGGATCCGTGCCTACGACGAGCTACAAATAGTTGTAACTGAAGTCAGGCAAGTCAAACAGACGGTTACAGTGGGTTATTTTAAGATAGATCTTCAGAAAGCTGGATGTGGAGACATGGACTTGGTTGATCTGGCTCTGGGTAGTGACATGTGGCAGGCACTTGTGAATGCGGTAATGAACTTCTGAGTTCAATAAAATGCAAGGAATTTGACTAGCTGAGAAGTGGTTAGCTTCTCAAGGTCTCTGCTGCATGGGATAACTAGGTAAGTAAGGAAGGCATTGAATTAAAAGAACTTAGCTGGTCTTTATGACAATTAAGACTGCTATCAGTAAGTGGTAAAACTGTATTGCTGTAAGCTAGATAAGAAGCAAGTATTCTCATAACAGCCTCATGTGTCTGATAACAAAAACATGCATATTTTATTGTTCAGAAAGGAGGGTATGGCACCCTGCAGCAGGCATATATGCTGTAGTGAACTTGGTTTTATGTCTATTGGTGAGAGGATATATAAATTCTAAAATGAATCAGTGACCTGTCAGTATGGCAAGTGGCTACAGTGATGTGGTTACAGGTGTGTTAACAGTTTGCATGATGAATTTATCAACCAGCATGATGTGAGACCAAGTTACATGTGGACTGTTGTGAAAATCTGAAGTTTCATGTACATTCCCTGAGCTTGTGGTGGCAGTGGTGTTGGCACGGGTGGTGTTGGTGGTAGTAGTGATATTAGGTTTGTGCTTATTTGTGTATAGAGTGTTTAAATGTGATGGTGACAGACTGTTTGTTTGTGGTTTATTTGATGTGTCAGTATCTCAGCCACTACAGCACAGACTGATATAATGATCAGTGAATAATGAATCTGCATGGTTGTGGCAGCAAGTGAAATGGCCCAGTTTGATGTTCTGTGTCAGCATTTGCCTGAAGTTACACAATAAGTGATGAGTGAGTAGTGGAAATAATGGAAGAATGAATGGATGAAAATTAGAAACACACACACACACACATATATATATGTATGTAACATTATTTGCTCTCCTTATTGGTATTTTTCTCTTTTTCCTACTTATCAAAAAACAATGGATACAGTGTCTCCATCCCAGGGGTAAAGAAGCCAGGGATTGGCTTTGACCACCAACACCCACCTGGTGTAAGGTAAAAGAAAGAGTGAAGCTATATCTTTATTTCTGCCTCTGAGCATTAATGGCCCGTTTTAGGGAGAAATTTACCTCACAGAAAATTCGCTGCATATGTATTTCAGAGACTGATAAGTTGTTATCGTCTAGGGAAGTGGTCAGTAGTATTTAATTTGGTGGGTGTAAAAAACATAGAATATATTGTGTGGTAAAACAGCAGAGTTTTTAATGTTGAATCAGGTGGTAGGTATAGTAACCATGGTGCTTGAAACGTTGATTCTATTGTTTCAGTTCTGTTCAGGCTACCAGTGAGTAAGACATCCATACTGATCCTGGCATTTGGAATCACAATTGGCTTTAGTTTTGCGTATATCCTGATGGTGAAAACTTGTTCATCGGAAGAGTTCCTGTTTTCCCCATCTAGGTATATTATTTGTTTGACAGTGGTAACTTGTCAAGAAACTGTTGCATGGTGGGCTTGATTATGCGGGAGAATTCCTTTATTGTTGCACTGATAGGAACTCTAATAATTTATATAAACCAAACACTGATCAGACTGTGTGCTGGCAGGATGTGTTGACATGGAGTTTTGTAGATATGTATCAGTGTTTTTGAGGAACGTGCCCCCTTCAGTTTTACTGTTGACCCTGCAGGTGGAGGCAGTATGTTCCTCTCGAATGGCAGTACTTGCCTATGAACATAACCACTACAACCATAATTTGAACGCTCACTGCATTGAGAACTCACATCTCAGAACCCAAGTCCTTTTACACTAACCAACAAGGTAGTACAGTGGTACTGGTCTGGACTTGTGTTTATGAGGCATCTGGTTTGTATCTGGTGGGATTTATATATACAGTGGGCCCTTGATAGCTGTTGCTCAGAAGTGTTAGATTACCAGAAAAATGTAACGAGAGGTTCTCAAAACAGTTATTTGCAGATTGTATGACTTAGTTTACTTTATTTCTATACTTTTATTTAGAAGGGATGCGAGTTACAGTTCAAACAATATACAGGCATTCATATTATGTGTTTAAAGCAATTAAATGTGGTAAATTGTATGAGGTTCTTGTAGTGGTGTTGCCAAACATTCAAGTCATTTGTCTTGTGATGGCGTGTCATTGGGTGTTTAGTTAGTGACATTTTGAAGGTTTATAGTGCTTTCATCATTAAGCATGACCAGTGAGAACATTTTGAACTACTCACCCACCAACACAACATCATATCCCAGAAGACTTGAAACCTCTAAACTACTGTTGCTCTAGCCCCTATTGATATTTGCTTACCCTAGAGATGAGTTCATTGCTCAATTTCATGACTTCTCTGGAAAATTGTGCTGAAATAACACCTTATTATGTTGCTGTGCATCCATTGCTTGTTTGCTTATCCATTGCACTTTGGGGGAAACTTTCAACAAAGAGTGGTCAAGGGCTAATTATTTGATGATAAATTGTACAACCATTGATTTTATTTCCAAGACAAAATTAAAAAATATGTAATTTTATAGAAAAGCAAGAGAAAAATACAGAGAAGTAAATAAATGAAATAAAGTGAATGCCAACTTGATGCAACTAGGTAATTTTATTGATGTATTCTTAGCTCGACAAGTTTTGTGCACATACGCCCATCATCAGGAGCATTAGATGTTGAGTTGCAGCATATGGCTTTCAGCACCAAGTTTTTGGATGGGTGATGGTAGTGAGAGCCATGCATGGCACCATCCGCACCATACACACGACCTATGCAGTGGCTCTCAAGATCACCACCCATCCAAAAACTCGGTGCAGAAAACCATATGCTGTAACTCAACATCTAATGCTCCTGATGATGGCCGTATGTACCCGAAACAAGTCGAGCTTAGAATACATCAATAAAATTACCTTGTTGCATCAAGTTGGCATTTCACTTTATTTCATGAGGAAGATGCACAGTCAAACAACCCTCAAGAAGTAAATAAGTTGTATAAGAAATCTTAAATTTTGAATGTAATGATTTAATGGGATGTAGCAGTTATCAGTATAAAATATTTTGTCCCATGACTGAAAGAGTAACAAAGAATGAGCAGCTCTTAGAATTTCACATTGTATATTTCTGAGAGTCACAGGTTTTGGAAATCACCAGTTTATTGATTGTGAGTGCTTTTTATTCATTATATTGTAGTGGGGAGTAATATAGTGGAAGTGGAGGTGTAGCTCCGCACATTCTGAACTTTAGCACTAGGTGGAAGTCAGTGGTGAAGTTCACACCCCAGCCACTTGAGACCTATAGATATAATCCCTGATATTCATTGTGTGGGATACATGATGAGCCCCATAGTTGGTCTGGGTGTGTAGGTAAAAATAAGAACTTCCATCTGTGCCAGGAATCAAATGCAGACCAACAGTCCTGCATTCATCTTATAAATATAAATGTAAAGTTAATACACACTTGTTTTTTATGTTTGTTGGACCAGGCATTATTGTGATAACTGAAGAATCAAAAAACCAACTAGATGCCATTTGATATTTTATTGTACTTCTTATAGACTCAAAATGTTTCAAGCATTACTATGCCCATCGTCAGGAGCTCGCGACTACAATGTTGTTCACCACATTGGTCACTTCGTTCTTGGTTTGCTGTAGGTTGCAGGTTAGGTGCGGTTAGGCTGGAGTAGTGTCCGGGCTGCAGGCTAAGCACTCCAGCCTAACTGCACCTAACCCCCAACCTACAGCAAACCAAGATATGTACAATTTCAGATTCACAATACTAATCAACACTAACAACACATCGAATTACCAGTCCACTAATGAAACACACTACGCACAAGAGGACATTATGATCACCACACATAAAGGATCACAACTATTAATATTGTAGTGCCTCCCCAGTTGGTACCCTGGCCTAACTGGACCTGTCTCGAGGAGACACTATTACTTAAAAGGATGCGGTTATTGCCGTCGGCGCCGAGGTCTCTAACTTTTGTGCTGCCACCAGCCAGACTTACAACCAAATTTAAGCTGTCGAAAATCTGGCGAACTACTCCGCCACAGAACGAAGTAAAATACAAATTGCACTTGTCTATATTTATCACTTAGCTTATCTAATCTTTCAGGGACATCAGTTAGTAGTTATGTTAGTCGAATTTAGTAACTAACCCCCAAAATTTATTTAATATAAAAAAATAAAAATATACAAACAACCATAATTTACACTGTCGCCATATAACAAATAAAAATTTTAAATTTAGTAACTGTCCAAATACTCGTTTCACGTTCCTGTATATAGTCCAAAGTATACGGGAATTTATAATTAAATTTCTAAATAAATTTTCCTAAATAGTCGTTTACCTAAATTGCTCAATTCGCGTCAGTTCACTCAACAGTTTTCTAATACGTTCAACACAGCTTACCCTGTATATTTAGCAGAAGCCTGCGTCCCGTACACATAATTTAAAGTCTTCTTTGGTGCAAAAGTCAGAACAATCTTCACGTTAAACAAACACACAAGTACTACGAAAATTTCCACGACAATGAGGGCGTTTGCCTAGTTACAGTGGACTATATAAAGTAAGGCCGCTGACACATCTAAAAAGAAGTGCGTATTCTACAGTGCATTGCGCTGTTTGCCACGGAGAAGTTCACTCAGAGTTCGTAAACTCCGCTACTTTACGACAAACAGGAAATCAACGGCTAAGTTGCACATATCTGTGGGTGCAGTGCACTGCTATTGTCAGCATTCACGAGCTTGTCGCGTCTGTGCGCGACTGATTTTTAACTCAAATCTAAAGTAACTTGTTCATTTATTACAATATTAATAGAAACACATTAGCAGCTACAACCAAGCAACAAAGAACTTCGCATTGAACATACACCACCAAGAACCTTAATTTTACATTAACGCTACGCCCACTATCTTTACAGAATGAAACAACCAATGTGGCAATCAACATTATGGTCGCGAGCTCCTGATGATGGGCATAGTATTTCCCGAAACATGTTGAGCCTATAAGAAGTACAATAAAATAATAAGTGGCATCTAGTTGGTTTTTATTCTTCAGTTAAAACGCTTGTTTTTTTGCAGGTTAGGAAGCAGGTTTATTGACTGGTATAAACGCAGTGACAGGGAAGATGGCCTGGGACCAGATACTGGGGAGATGGGAAGACATAGTTCTGATGAACTGCATCACATAAGTCAGTAGGGGCGTGCTAACAACTGACAGATCCACGCAGAGTTATTTCTCCACTTACCCCAAAAGTTAATTGCAGATTGTGCCAGTACTATTTGGAAGGAAGTAACCAGGTCACACTAATTAACGTTCCTAACTACTTAATATTTATTATTACACCAACAAATGCACATATATATTTTTAACCCCCCCCCCCCCCCAACCCCGCCGCCCCACACACGGCCACCCCTCCCCTACTCTCAGGATTCTTTGACAAACACAACCACCCAAAACAAAA
>Ga0131853_10021534_pt1 | contig 11695 bp, 7 predicted proteins | sample TergutLab28metaG_FD_92764 | JGI IMG/M metagenome (GOLD analysis project Ga0131853, IMG submission 92764) | Labiotermes labralis P1 segment gut microbial communities from Petit-Saut dam, French Guiana - Lab288 P1 (version 2) (version 2) | ecosystem: Host-associated > Arthropoda: Insects >...
AGTAGTAGTGGTAATAATAGTAGTGGTGGTAATGGTGGTGGTGGTAGTAGTAGTAGTAGTAGTAGTAGTAATAGTGGTAGTGGTGGTAGTAGTAGTAGTAGTAATAGTGGTGGTGGTGGTGGTGGTAGTGGTAGTAGGAGGAGTAGTAGTAGTGGTGGTAGTAGTAGTAGTAGTAATAGTGGTAGTGGTGGTAGTAGTAGTAGTAGTAGTAGTGGTGGTGGTGGTGGTAGTAGTAGTCGTCGTCGTCTACATAAATCCCCTGACTTTGAATTAAATGTCAGGCAATTTGTCACTTTGGGCAAATGGTCAAATTGCTGGATGGGGGAAGAAAACCAATCTAAAGGCTCTTTTACTAATGTGAGGAAAAAACAAAGGAACAAGAAAACGAACATTTATTTTACAATACTCTGTTAGCCAAAGAACACATACAACACCATTGTTTTAGTTGCGGGTATATATCCTGTCAACCGATGTACGACATTATATTTATTTTGTGTGACAACTGACTCTTATTTTGTGTGCGTGTGTGAACAGTCCTTAGACTAGCACCAGAGGCGCACGAAATGAGTCCCAATTACCCTTAGGACTTACAGCGACTTTCAGTGTCTGTTCTAAGCATCGAGTTCGGAAATCTGTTGAAAATCCGCTGTTTTCTGTGGTGTCATATTACTGTGTTAAGGTATAAATTTAAATCTTTTACAAGAATTAGGTTTCAATGCGACATACATTATCATTCTTGTCTTCCTTTCTATTTGTTTTCAAGACTCGTCCGAATTCCGTAAGTGAGTTAAAGCTGAGTTGTTTTGGAAACTTATGTCAATGTTGACAACCGAGATGAGCGCTTCTCTAAACATGTAGTGGATGTTGCAATTTTCTGATTGTTTATATGATACTGGTTTAATGGAGCAGCCCGCTGGTAGAAATTATTTCGTTTTACTCAGAACACTTTCTGAAGTGATGTTTCCCAGATACACGTCACAGTCAAACCAGATGATGAAGGTCGGCGAGTGGGGATGTATTCTATATTAACCGTGTTCAGACTGCTGAACTGTGCGCTGCACTAAAATAAAATAAGATAAATTTTGTGTGTGCTTAACTAAGTGCCACGCCATGAAACCGAATGTAGATTGGAGGTACAGCTCCATATCTTCTTGATTTCGGCAATGGATGGAGGTCAGTTATCAGTTTCACGTCTTGGTCACTTCATCCCCTGGGACAAGTCGTTGGTACCCATTGAATGTGAGGGTGAATGGGACTTGGGTATCCGGCTTAAATCCATCCGCGATTCCTCGGAGGTCCATGCCTTAGCCTACTTTGGGTACGTTCAAGGAGACGCAGACTGGAAGTGTGGAAGATGTTGAGGGAGAAACGTGAAGCGAGAGACACTGGACAGATAAACGGAACTGAAATAATTTCTATTTTATTCATCCTTCTTGGAGGGTCGTACATTTCTTTGCGGGGCGGAGGGGGTAACATAGTCGGTATAGCGGTTTGCTACGGGCTGGACGGTTCGGGGCTCGAACCCCGGTGTGGGTAAGAGATTCTCACTTCGTCATATCCATCCAGACCGGTTCTGGGGGCCAATCCAGGCACCTATACCATGGGTGCCGGGGATCCTTTCCGGGGTAAAACGGCCGGGGTGTGGCTTTGAAAACCCATCCTCACCTAGCGCTGAGGTTAAGAGGTGGCAGAGCTGTAGCTCTGCTTCCCCTCTGTGCGTGCCTGCATGCCTTGTTAACGAAGACCTTTACCTTTACATTTCTTTAGAACTTAGGAAGCGTTTTAACTCTTTGATTGTTATCCTAGAATATATATATTTTCCTTAAGTTACAAACACAAACACACACATAATTTTTGTCCAAGACTAGCTTTGCAGCTGTTCTGATTTATATTGTCCCTTTGATCTCAGAAATATCACGAAACTGATTTTTAAAGTGTGACATATCACTGATGCTGCGTGTGAGCTTATTGTCTTATATTTTCTTCAATTTACTGGAAGTTCTGGTATCGATTACCGGCCCGGGGGGCAGCCTATCTTAACAAGGGGTTTGTTTCTTTCCTAGTTCCCTTCCAGGTAAGTTCTGGAATAAAAAAGTCAAGCAATCCCTGGACAGGCCCTGAGGTCTCCAGGAGGGTGAGGCTGCCAGTTGTCCACATAATCGACACATGGTAAGGTTGTGAGTCCTACACACCTGCCGCCTTTACCCTCCAGGAAATATGTCTGGTTCTAATTTTTGTTAAACGCTGAGTCGATCTCACAGCCAAAGTGCGGCCGGAAGGATTATTTAAATGAAAAATTCCAATGATACAAACGGGGATCGAACCCGCGACCTTACAGCTTGTAGCGCAGTGCGTTATCGTCTGCCCAAAGTTCTGGAGTAGTTAATCAAAATACGCCACGATAATTTACACACCCCACACTATTTACGATTCACATTCCACATATTGGAAGTTGTTTTGTTCGGAATAGTACTAAATATACCAGGAATAAACGAAACATCCAAACTGTTATCGTTTTCAAGAGTACAGATTGCTCTCTGTCAGTAGATTGGGTGTCTGGAGGAAAGCTATACGTTACCTGCTGTGGGAAATATGTTAAGCCCAGACAGCTGTTCAATTCTGCTTCTATCGCGTCGTTTCTATACCAAGTTCACTTCAAAATACTAGAAAGAGAATATATTTTGCCATTCCTTTAGATAGAAAAGCTCTTTTTTTTTTAAATCTTACTCTTGTTTTTACACACCCAAACAAATGACCGTGTACTGATATATTGACAGCCCAATATTGCTTTACTTCCAAGCGAAACGTCACTTCTGTGCATTCGAGCGAGTAGAAGACACGCTTATCGGTCCATTTTACGACACTGTGTATAAGATGAAGAAGTCGAAAGTGATACGGCTTGAAAATTGTAAATAATTAATAGGGATGTATGTGAGGGCGAGCTGTAATGACATAATTTAAAATAATATTTGCTGAGAATGTGGGTTCGAATCCCACCGGCGGCATGGATGTTTGTCTGTTGTGAGTGTTGTGTGTTGTCGGGCAGAGGTCTCTGCGACGAGCTGATCATTCGTCAAGAGGAGTCCTACTGACTGTGGTGAGTCGTTGTGTGTATTCAACACGCATAATTGCCATTGAAAATTGTTGTCGCAATGCGTATTATTGATAATTTCACTTCTTACTCGTCTATCATATTGGTATGAAACAAGCGTGTCTGTTTTTTTTTTTGGTCACAGATTATTTATTCTTTATTGTACTGTGTAGTACCGAAGAAGATAAAGCGCATGCCCAGTGCGCGGAGAAAGTACGCCGGTCAAAGTGGGTCTGTTGTGCGTCTCTCCCGCCCTGTCGTCAGCAGAACCCCTTGCGTGTAGTGCCGTCATCTTTCTGGAGCCAGCATACAGCTCGCGCCGTTCCAGCTCGGTCGGTCCTGGACGGTCTACTGGCTACTATCCCTTTGTTCGCTGGATCTTGCCTGGCGCTCGACCCGTCCAAAGGTAGGAACACCAACACAGAACTTAACAAAATCAACAGGGTTTTATTCTGATATTTTTAATTTGTTGTGACAAACATGTCAAGAACCTTGAAAGTGTTATTGCCTTGGAAATTCAATACTAATTTGAGTCTACCAAATAAGGCATTACTCAGGCGGCTACCAATAGCAGAAACATGTCGTTTTCCGTAAGTACTTACCGCGGAGATGTCGTCACATGTCACATGGTAGCAAAAGGCGTGAATTTGTTGATGTCAAAGAGAAACAATGCTACGTTCAGTTTCCTACCAATTAGGACTATTAAATTTTTTTTTGCCAATAGCTGCCTAAAGAACTATGTGTTATTTTTTTTATTTATACGTCACTAAAAGGTCTATTGGAAGTTCCAGTATTTATTTTTATGTTCCAGTCGTCATATTTTTGCATAAAACATGTTAAACTGCACGTCGGAACAGTCATAGGTTCGGATTAGATTATTTTATGTTTTGCTGACCGTGCATCCTGGTACGACTCTGGGTAAATGACCAACTGGATGCACAAATGCCTTATATAGTACGTTTATTATTATAATCCTCTGCATGTTTCGAGCAACACTGTGCTCATCATCAGGAGGTCAAATTGTATCAATACAGCAACTGGTATAGTACTCTCTGTAAGTGACCGTCCGGTGTGCAGGTACACACCGGAAGGTCACTTACAGAGAGTACTGTAACATATGCTTTATTAGTACAATTCGACCTCCTGATGATGAGCACAGTGTTGCTCGAAACATGTAGAGGATTATAATAATAAAGGTATTATATAAGGTAATTGTGCATCCAGTTGGTCAGTTACCCAGAGTCGAATTAGATTAGTGACACTGCACGAAGCTTTTTCGGAATTTTACGGACACTCAAGTGAAACTCTTCGTTTAAGTTATTTTTACTTTGCGTAAGTGAATATTCTTTAAAGAAATGCGCGTATCTTAAGGCAAATTAAATGAACTTATTATATTAAAATGTCTTGCATATTATCTTCTCTTAATAAGTACCACTTTTTTTTTAATATGGAACTTTATATGGATAAAATATAAGGGTTACCACATTTTGTACATGGCGGTTAATCTGTCCTCCTGCACAACATATGCAGAAACGTTGTCTGCAGGGCCCATTAGAAAAAAATAATTTTAATTTCTATGACTATAGTGACATTTAAGTCAATGAGCAGTGGTAGATAATAACAATAATAAAAAATAATAACAGTAATTTGAAGCCAGTGAAATCAAAATTTGTTAGCAGTTCCTTGTGAAATTGCAGCTTATGCTGCGTATCTCTTAGCAGTGGCGTAGCTAAGGCTTTTGAACAGCTGTGTGGAGGTTATCAATGGGCCCTGTCGTGCCCTGTAGGTACATAAACACTTTTTATAAAATTGCCATGAACAGATTTGGTTTTTCAAATAAAACATTTCAATATCATTTGTTAATGTAAGCCGGTCAAATTTTGGCATTTTTTCACTCCTTCCTCTTACAGTTCTTTACTTTTTTACTCCACCCATTGTCATTGTTTCTCCATATTTGTCTGCAAAAAAAGCATTGTTGCGTAATGAAACTGTTGGGAAGGCCACCGCCTACTCGCGCGAAATTCTCGCGACTGCGCTAGAATTCGCCCGTACTGGGGGTCGTGTTAAGTTAACGTCGACTAATTGTGGCGACTGGCTTGTGTTTCTAGATTTTACATAATCTTGGCGTACCGTAGTTATGCCCCTGTGCTCTGCATATCAAGTTTATTTCCAGGAGATCCCTAATTGACGTATCTGATTTCGAAATGGCGGTAGAATTTGGTAGATTCACAGTTCAAGAGGCAGCAAAGTATTTCACGATTAGGAAGATTCTTATTGATTTATATATACGGATTGATGAAGATGTGTGTTATAGTCTGGTGTTGCATTTAGGTGTCTAATAGAATTACGAGGAGAGAAAACGTAACAAAAATATTTTGGGATGAACTGTAACCTATTCTTTCCCTCTTGGACTCATGATCAGTTTTGGTCTCATCCGTCATGTAATCTCTTCGGAATTATTCTGCAGTTCCATGGTCATGTGGCTTGTATTTTTTTGACAGTTGTTGCAAGTCAGTTTCTTTGTTTTCTGTCGATGTGTTAAATTCAAATTATTCTACTCTTCAAAGTGCCATTTAATTTGATTTTTATGTAGTTATTTCAGCATCTTTTTTTCGCCCTCTATAATACAACCGTTACATGTAACCATTAGTCTCAAATTGAAACCCAGTGGCTCTACTCTGTTTTGCCTTTGCCTTATACAGCAAAGTATCTGCAGAACCGGAAGACCGCGCCACGGGAATAAGTACTTCGTGGTGGCTGATCGAAACTTCTCCTTTCGGACCTGTTAGCACTATCTCATCACTGTGAATGTTCTGTTAATAATGCAGAATAAGGAACATCCTACTAACCACTTTCATTTCTAAGATGAAATCAATTTTTAGACTGTAATATTGTCAAAGATCCTTTGGGTCACTGACAGTAATAGCGATTAGACGAAATGTAGGCCTGCTCATAAACGTATCGAAGGTATTAGACAACTCGAAACGACCTTAATACTGCGTTGTAAACGTTTGAAATAATAACTGTGTGTTTGAAACGGAAGCTCTTTTAAAAGGTGGAAGACTTAGGGTGCAACATTCGAGGAGCATCTTGGAACAGGTTTAACTACCGTAACTGACATGAGCCGGAAGCTTCAATGATGAGTCGAGGTTAACTATGATTACCTTAATTGTTGTAACATTAGCTGACTGACTAACTTAACTGACTGGCTGACCTACAACCTAAATAACGAAATTCATGGAGCAGAGTCCTTCTCGAGAAGCTAACAGGTCCTCAGCCAATAAAGAATTTCCCCGAATTTTATAGAACCCGAAGCCTCATTACGACATCTACAACAGCCCCCCGCGTATCTCTGGCGTGAGCGAAAACAAACCGGCCCATGTCCCCTATCCCACTTCTTCAAGATCCATTGTAGTATTATCGTACCATCTGTGTCTAGGTTTTCCAGGTGCTCTCTTTCCCGCAGGTTTCCACACCAAAACCCTGTAGCACCTCTCCTGTCCACCATAGTGGTACCTGGTCCCACCCATATCCCTCTTGATATTATCACCCCATTAATATCTGCTGAGGAATACAGATCATAAATGCGGTAATACTGGGAGTGCAAAATTGTAAGTGCGACTGAATGTAGGGCAAGAGTTATATGAGTGGGTAAAATCAGTGTAATGCCTTAGATATAAAACTCGTTTGGAATGTGCAGAAGACTTTGACGGCTTGAGTATTGCTTTAAACATTTCAAGTGTCCATTGAGATCTGTTACAGCGGATATCTGTCGCTGCGGATCGTCATGATAATTGTCGGACGATCTGCGCCTTACCAAGCAGGGCCATATGCTTCTATTGTGTCAGAAATGCCTACGGTATTTTACTCAGACAGCGTGAAGGGAAGAGAAGCTTAATGATTTCGTCAACTCCGTAAATATTATTAGGACAATAAATTAATGGTGGAGAATTTGGCAAATATGAGCGAGAAGGGAGATTCTTCGAGGGTCTGGTGGAAAATGTGAAGGAAAATGATAACCTGGAAGACTCGGACATAGATGACATGTAGTAAATTAAAATCTGTCTTTAAGAAGTAAAATTGATGGCATGGAAGATGGATTTATATGGCTTAAGATAGGCTCCAATGACGGACCACGTGAACAAGGTGAATAGTGTTTGGATTCCACAAAATAGGGAGAACTCTAGAATATCCGAGTGACTCTAAGCTTCTAGGAATGACAATGACTTGTGGATTTAGACGACAAGACAAGACAAGAATGGTGTTCATGTGAAGAAATTCAATACACTGCGTGCACCATACCCTCGTTAGCCCAGTTTTGATATGGTTGCAAATATATGCTTATTAACTTATAATTATGTTATAATTCTAAACAGCCATCTCCTCGGAGAAAAGTATCTTGTGAGAATCTGACATTGAAGTGTAAAACTTTTACATACATTATTACGTATGAAACGTAAGGTGCCTCGCAGCTTAGGTTTTTGTTCATACTAAACGAACAAAAAGCCTTTGCAGCTTGGAAATTTGCAAAGAAACGCTCTGGAAATAAGCATAGTCCATGGAGGACAACTTACATTTTGTGTTTATTCTGCGAACATCTCCATTTCCGACGCAGTGTGAAAGTGTTAAAAGACGTGTCATATCCATTACGCATGTGTACTTTCTTGCCTCAGGCTCTGCCTACGATATAGCGTGGCGTCCGATCATTTGGCTTAGCACAGTTTACCGTTTCTGTTAAATGACACTTATAAATTAGTATTTTTTAACTTTTTTTCTGCGTGTTTTTCCCTTCACATTTCAGGTGACGTCACAGGTTACCATGGGGGCAGAGTAAGCCTGCCTTCTATATATGCATTATTTATCGCTTTCGATTTCTCCGATTAAACTAGAACTATTGGCAACTTTGTTTTAGTGAATAAGGTCATTTGAAAACCAGACATAGAACAGCTTTTTGCTAAGCGTGGTGTTTACCACGCCGGCACTTGCTAAGTTTACGTGGTCGATTATAAAGCGTTGGTTGGTACAGCGGTACAGACAAGCGAAACCGGAGCGTTTGAAGAAAGTTCTCTCAGCGACACTTTTCCCATCGTAAATCCCACAGGACTCTTATCGAGCCCAGGCCTTTGCCGTGAGAGATCGGTGAACATCTGTGCTGTGACATGGCTCTGGGTAGGGTGCAGTGGGCTGTAGTGGGCAGCAGTCTCTCATGTTAAAGATCTGTTCTACATTTAAGTCTTCGGCCCTCTTGGTGTCTAACACCAAATCCCTTTGCAAGGTAAAGCTGTCCGCGTGCACCCAATGGAGGCATAGGGGGCTATGGAGACTGTGAATGCTCATGTTCCAACACTGGTTGCTTTATTCGCAGGGAAAGAGGGCCCGGTAACAGTTGAGTAGGAGGGGGGTGGACTTCGTGCCGATGAGGAGAGAAACGTCGCGTACCACTGCCGGGAATTGAACTCCGATCCCGCGGCGTTTTACCGCGTGATCAGGTCACTATACTGATTGAGAAATCTTTGTTCTGTTAGTATTTAACAAAACAGGCAACGTACGTGTAACGTAATAATGAGTCGCGTTCGCTTAACCGTGGTTGCCGTGGAAAAGCAGCCAGTATTACCTATTATTGAGTGTGTGTGCGTGTGTGTGTGTGTGTGCGTGTGTGTGTGTGTGTGTGTGCGTGTCTGTAGCATTAGTTATCTAGCAATCTAGCATGCAATGCGTATGCGCCGTATTATATTATTAATTGCGTCCTGTCTGGCTCTACCGTGTTTTCCCTCACTATCTAAAAAAATCGCACGATTTTCGGGGGAAAAGTTTTGTTGGGCGTAAAATGTGATTTTGATTTTCTCTACAACGTTTGTCTAAAAAATTTCTCAGCCTAAGAATTGAGCGAGATATTATCATAAATATACACACGTCTACATGTACAGTACCCGTTATTCTAGTCAGATTAAATGATATTTGAATTTTCTCGAATTTTTTTTCGAAAAATATTGCATCAAATTTCATGAAAATTCCTTCCGTAGGAGCTGAGTTGCTCCATGCGGACGGACGGGCGGACATACATGACGAAGCGAATAGTGGATTTTCGCAGTTTTGCCAACACGTCTAAGAATGTATGGAAGCCTTTTTCCCTCTTTGGTGTCATTAGTCTTCTTCTTCTCTCATGAACTGTGACTCCTAATGTTACGAAATATGAGAACAAACTACGTCAGACAATCCATCAACAATTATATCGATAGGCCCGCACACTGTACCAACCCGTCACACACTGCTTTCAGTCCACCAGGATAATACCACGATAGTACGTTAATACACAGCCCATGTGTCACATCTTTGTCTTTTATCGTACTAAAGAGTCTCATTCGATGTTCTGTAACCTGTACAGTTGACATGACGTCGTTCCATAAACCAGTAGTTGTATTTTGATGTTTTGCTGATCGTGCATCTCAGTATAATCTTAGTAATTAACCAACTTAATGTACAATATCTTGTTTTATAATAAGTTTATTATATGCCTCTACATTTTTTCAAACTCTATGTGCTCATCATCAGGTCAAAATTGTATTACACAGCATCTGGTATCATCACACCTGTAGTTGGCCGTCCGGTTCACCGTACATTTTAGATTTTTGTCGATCTTATGAGCAATTTTTTGTGGCGCTACATCCCAACTCTGGCCTAGGCTGCCTCATTGTTGAGGTCTGTGGATGACACTCACAATTGGGCACACTCACCCGGTAAGATTCGAGTTCCCAGCAACCGCACGGTCGCAGACCTACCCCTTTTACCGTGCGAACACTGGATACGGCTTTTTGAGCAGTTAGGCCATGCATTTAGAATTTGTGTTAGCGTATTTGAGAGAAATTAATAACGATCCCAAATACCTCTTGCCATAATGCGTACATGATATAGTAACTGACGTATCATGTCTGTTTAAATAACTACGTGTCTGTGATATGACAATCACTGCATATTCTATCGCCCGCTCACAGTTCTACAAATTTACAAGGAGTGGAATGTCTGGTGGAATATGGAGTAAGTGTAAAGAAGAGAGATAGATAGATAGAGAGAGAGAGAAAGAGAGAGAGAAGAAGAAGAAGAAGAAGAGAGAGAGAGAGACTTAGGAAAAATTTCTAAATGATTTCTTCGTTATTTTACGTAATTCTTTGGCTTGCTGTCAAGCTAACCACGTTTCACATATCACATCGCTTTGCCATATATTAATACCTCACATCTGTTTTATACCGTACCTAATATAATTTAAGATACGAATTTTTCTTTTTGAATGAAATCAAAATTTTATGTCCTACACCGATTCCTATACGATAAACAGTTTTGTAAAACTGATGAAGTAATTGAGCACGGATTGGACAGATAGAAACCGAAATTAAAATTTCCCGAAGAATTCTATATGGGTCCTAAATTTTTTATGGCAATAATACGATAACAGTAGTTTATGGAAATTACAGACGCATGGACGGGCGAGCGAACAGGTTTTCATAACAGCGTGTTTCATAATAGCTTGTTCCTCTCATCTATTGCGCGTAAAAGAACACCATACGTACAGGACAGAAAGTGTCAACTGATGTTTTGAACCTCGTGTATGATTAATTTAAGTTTCGGTGTTGTTTGTTATAAACTCAGCAAAATTTAGCGACGTGCATGCAAGGCATTTGTGAGAGGGCTGTAGCTCTTTAAGCAAAACTGCAGTTACTCTTGTCCAGCGTACACCACAGTCGGGATTGTTCGACATCTTTTGGTGTAAAAAATCCGTAATATCTAAAAGAAGACTACTACTACTTCTACTAATACTACTAATACTCCTTCTCCTCCTCCTCCTCCTCCTCCTCCTACTACTACTACTACTACTATTACTAATTCTTCTTCTCCTTCTACTACTACTAATACTCCTCCTCATCCTCCCCATCCTACTACTACTACTCCCACCACCACCTCCACCACCACCACCACCACCACCACCACCAGTAATACTTCTCCTCCTCCTCCTCCTCCTACTACTACTCCTACTATTATACTATTACAACAACAACTACTACTACTACTAACGACTACTACTACTACTACTACAACTAACACTAATACTACTCCTCCTACTCCTAATATTACTACTACTACTACTACTCCTACGACTACAACTCCTTCTCCTCCTACTATTACAACAACAACAACACCTACTACTAGTACTACTACTACTACTACTACTACTACAACCACAAGCACCACTACTGTAAGGTAAAGGTAAAGTTGTTCCTATGCATGTTATGAAGGCGTATAAGGGAGCAGAGGTGCAACTTTAGCGAATCTTATCCTCGACACTAGACGGAGATCAGTCGTTACCTCACTACTAGTACTATCAGTGGTTACCTCACTACTACTACTATCAGTCGTTACCTCACTACTACTATCAGTCGTTACCTCACTACTACTACTATCAGTCGTTACCTCACTACTACTACTATTAGTCGTTACCTCACTACTACTACTATCAGTCGTTACCTCACTACTACTACTATTAGTCGTTACCTCACTACTACTACTATCAGTCGTTACCTCACTACTACTACTATCAGTCGTTACCTCACT
>Ga0131853_10021535_pt1 | contig 11695 bp, 10 predicted proteins | sample TergutLab28metaG_FD_92764 | JGI IMG/M metagenome (GOLD analysis project Ga0131853, IMG submission 92764) | Labiotermes labralis P1 segment gut microbial communities from Petit-Saut dam, French Guiana - Lab288 P1 (version 2) (version 2) | ecosystem: Host-associated > Arthropoda: Insects >...
CTATCAGCTCAATATGGGGACAGTGCTTTACCACGGCGAAGTGTATACGAATGGATCGAGAGATTCCAACACGTTCGGACGAGCGTGAAGGACGAGGAAAGAGCAGGACATCCATCAACATCCATTACTGACAGCAACGTTGAGGAAGCCCGCGCCATAATTCTGGAAAACCGACGAGTGACTATTGATGAATTGACAAACCATTTTGAAATAGGCTTGCCTTTCGTAAAGTCTGTGCAAGATGGGTTCCTAAAGAGCTCACCGAAGAGCAAAAGAACAATCGTGTGGCCATCTGTCAACGTCTACTGGACCGCCATGCTAACGAAGGTGAAACTTTTATGACACCAATAGTTACTGGGACGAAACGTGGGTCAATCATTTTGCACCGGAAAGCAAACGCCACTTCATGGAATGGAAACATCCGGTATCACCCGTGAAGAAAAAATTCAAGTCAGCCTTCTGCGAGAAAAGTGATGCTCAGAGTTTTCTGGGACTCACAAGGGTTATTACTGGAACATGATCTGGAAAGGGGCACAACAGTAAACAGTGTAGGGTATAGTGAGATGCTGAGTACCGAACTGTAACCTGCAATTCGAATCAAATGCTGAGGCCTGTTGTCGTCAGGTGTTCTGTTGTTGCATGACAACGCGCGCCGACATACTGCCATCCACACCTTTCAGATTCTTGTGAAACTGGGTTTCACGGTGTTGGAACATCCTGCATACATTTCCGATCTCGCCCCCTCGAACTACCATCTATTTTGGTCCACTTAAAGAGGCCTTAAGTGGCCGTCGATTCACCTCAGACGAGGAAGTGAAAGAAGCTGTGCATGAGTGGCTTGCTGCTCAGCTAAAGACATTTTTTTTCTGAGGACATCCAGAAGCTTCTGGAACGCTGGAACAAGTGCATTGTAAAGCACTGGGAATATATTGAAAAATGATATGATTGTAAGGTCTCTGCTGTTCTTGAAATAAATTATAAAATTTCTGTGCAGATACTTATTGACTTACCCTATTAATTTCCGAGTTATTCTAAATTATAGATCTTTCCCAACTGTTCATGTGATTGCCCTTTGTACATGTTTTAAATAAATGCATGGTTTTTTCCTGGGGTCCCTATTCGTGTCTCTTATTCAGTACATTTAAAGAATAAGCTGACTGTGGTACATTATTTTCGATATATTTGAAATGTTCCGTATTTCTTATAATGACCGTTATTTCTGTTTGTTCTATTATGCACGATTGCATGTGTTGCATGAAAGATTGTTTATGCCACTCGATTTTCCAATTCTTTGTTTTTCTGATACTATTAAGTTGAATATATTGTTGGTGGCCTTGAATGCTGCCCTTGAAAAAGTTTTAATGCTACTAATAAACCCGCCATAATAGCTGAAGGTTGCACAAGTTCGATTTTATTGATTTGTGTTCCTTCGTATTTATGGCTTTGTATTTTTATTAAATTTATGATTTGTTCAATAAAAAATCCTTTATATTTTCCATTTTACATATTTCAGTCCACCCTTTCCTTTCTTTTTGACAACAGTAGGAAAATAAGTCTGTTAATATAATATCTGAAAGCAGCTGTTTTTTGTTCCATGGGGTGGTTAGATATGTTGACGATTGTGTTATCACTTTCATTTCTTTTCTATATATATACAACTCCAATTTCTTTTCTTTTCTTCTTAAGGTTAATTCTAGGAAGTTTATGGTGTTATTGTTCTCTAGAGTGAGCTTGAATGTTAGATTTTCACCTAAGTTTTTGATAGCTAGTAGTATTCGTTCTTCATTTATCCTGTCCGAATTGTATATAATTATGATTTCGTCAACATATATTTTATAGTAACATAATTCTTTGCTATCTAGATCTAGTTAGATATAATGTTTTTCTATTTTTGTTGGTATAATTCCGCTGATGATCCAGAAAGGGGTGATACAAGACGTTTCTTAAGTTTTAAAGTAGTTATGATTGTATTGGAAGTAGTTTTATTCCATTATAATGTTGATTCATAATATGATTTTTTGCCTTCCCATTGTACTATTGCTGATTATTGTATCCAATGACTTGTTTCCATGGTTATTACTTGTTTGGGTAAAGTAGTGTATGTAAATTTGTTGTCGATGTCGATAATACTATTATTTGGTTCTATGTTTAGTTGTGTGAGTTCCTCTCTAATTTCTATTGTATTTCTTACGTTATATGTATTTCTTAATATCTGCATAACTTTGTAATTTATTGTTAAAAAATTTCTTTATCTTGTGTTAGGGTGCTTCTAATTTGTTAGTTACTGGCCTTATAGGCGTGTTTTCATTTTGGGTTTCTAGGTATGCATTGAGTTTGGGGGCCTTCGATTGTGTGTTGATCAGATGTTTGTGTATATTTCACTTTATCACTTGTTTATGTTGAATTTCTTGTTGTGTTTGCTTTTTTAACATTGTTGATTACTCTGTTTCGTTTCGTTTATATTTTTGTCTTGTATGAATTACATGACTTTTTCATGCATTTTGACTTCATCTAATAATACAATGTCTTTGCCTTAAGAGCATTCTTTAATGTTAAGTTTTCTTTTTCAAATTCAATTTTTCAGTTTTTAAATATATTATATTGCTTTTTGTGGAGTAGGTTTTGTTTATTGTTTTGTTTCATTTGTTTTACTCGTTTGTGTGCTAAATATTAATACTTTTCTACGTGTCTAATGGCTTATTCTGTTTCTATTATAATTAAATTTCTGTGTCTGTTTGGTTTTATTTTCATTTTGAATTAAGGGCCTAGGTTTAAGGCCTTCATCATTTCTTTCTTATGTATTTTGTTTGTAAGGCTTATGATTCTGATTTTTGTTTTCATATGGTAGGATGACTGTGTTTCTGTTTGTGTGCAGCTTGAAATTTTTAGTGAATTTATTGATTTATTATATAAGTATCGTTAAATGATTTTCATGAATTTGTTTAGCGAGACATCTCTTTTTATTATAGCATTCCACCACACACCTTCGTTGTGATTTTCTCCTTGTAATTGCAGCTGGTATAATACTACATTTATGAGATTTCTTCATTTTTTTTAATAGATATTTGTTCTACTACTTGTTGCGGTATTTCGAAGCGTGTTGTGTGGCCTTGCGGAATTTTAAGGCTTTCCCGTTTCTTTGTAGGCTGGTGTATTTGCCTTGTAGTCGTCTGCCTTTGCATGTCTTGTTGAACCAGATGGCCGCGTTAGATTTCAATGACTTCATTTAGTATATTAGTAGTTTTGAATAATTTTGCTTGTTGGGTGTTAATAATTTTCATTTTGTTACCATGCAATGTTAAAAATTCTTTTCAAATACAAACATATTTCTCTATTTATTTACTCGAAAAAACACATGTTAAGTACTACGTCTAAAGTGTTAAATTTTTTATTATAACACCCCTACATGTTCAATTCTTCCGGATCATCATCAGGGAATAAATGTTCCTATATATGACGTTCTTGAACATTTCTATATTGTTGAGGTTATTGGTATGATGGCGGCATGCATGTAATTGTAGTAGAAGATAATATGTTTTAGATCTAATTTTTATATACAATTTCGATCAATGTCTAAATTTTTAATTACATGTGCTTCTATATGTTATGTTGCTTTAAGTTGGTCAGATTGTTGCCTGTCCTGTGTCGTTATTGATGTAGTAGTCTGTGATTATCCTGTGGAAGCGTTGTGGTTTTTATAAGGTCTAAGTTTATGTTGTGTTCGAATGGTTGTTTCTTTGTGACTAGCAGATTTTTCTGTGTTATTCTTGATATAATTGGCTTCCCTACTATTCATGTGTTTGCCTTTGTACATGTTTTACTAATTGCATGGTTTCCGACTGGTGTCCGTATTCTTTTCTGTTATTTAGTATTTATAAAGCGTAAGCTGACAGAAACTTATTAGTTTCGATATATCTTATGTGTTCCTTATATCTTATACTGATCGTTTCTCAGTTTGTCCTATATATGCACGATTGCATGTGTTCCTTCTAAGATTTTATATGCCGCTTAATTTACTCTTGTTTGTTTTTCTGATGCTGGTAAGTTTAATATATTGTTGGTATTCCTGTGTGCTGATTTTATTTTGCTGTTCTTGAATATGTTTTTAATTGTTCGCATAAATCCTTCATAATAAGTGAAGGTTGCCCATTTATTGATTTTATTTATGTGTGTTGTTCCTTTTGACTTCTGGCTTGGTTTTTTTTTATTTTTATGATTTGTTCTGTAGAAAATCCATTATTCTTAGCCATGTCAAGTTCGTTTTTTCACTGTTCACATTTTTCTTTCTGTGTCAGTGGTAAGGAAATTAATCTATTAATATAATATATGAAAGCAGCTCTTTTTGTTCCTTAGAGTGGTTAGATATATTTTGGATTGTGCTATCAGAGTTCATTTCTGTTTATATATACCTAATTAAATTTATTTTCTTTTCTGCTTGTTGTTAGTACTTCTAATTTTATGGTGATATTTTTTCCGAGTGTGAGCTTGAATGTTAGATTTTCATGTCCGTTGTTGATAGCTAGTAGTATTCGTTCTTCAATTATCTTGTCCGCATTGTATATTATAATGATGTCGTCAACATATAATTTATAATACCTTTTTTCGTTGTTATCTAGCCATTGTTAAATATGATCTTTTCAATTACTTCTAGGTAAAATTCTGCTATTTTTCCAGAAAGGGGGGATTCTGTGATGATACATCTGTGGTTTAAAATATTGATTATTGTATCGGAAGTAGGTTCTTTCCATTATAGTGTATATTAATAGTATGGTTTGCTTGCTTTCCTCATGATCTATTTTTGGTCTTTGTAGCCAAAATCTTGTTGCCATACTTACTTCTTATTCAGTTAAAATATAGTATAAAACTTAAATATCGATGGTGATTAGATTACTATTTTGATTTATGTTTTGTTGCGTGTGTTCCTCTGTAATTTCTATTGAATTTATTATGTTACACTATTTCGTAAATAACTGTATAATTTTTAAATTATTTTTAAGGAATTCGGCTGTCTTGTGTGAGGTTGCCTCTGTGTTGTTGATTACTGACCTAATAGGCATGTCTTCTTTATGTGGTTTTACGTAGGCATTGAGTTGGTGGTCTTCGATTGTGTGTTGAACATATGTCTGTGAATTTTTCTGTTTATAATTTTTTTTTAAACTGTTAAATATTTGTTGTGTTTGCTTTTGAATTTTGGGTGTTCGGTGTGTTTTGATTTTCACTATACTGTTTTCTTGTATGAATTATATAAATTTTCCATGTCTTTTTTAAATTATTATTACAATGACTTTGGTTTTATCAGCTTTCATTACTGTTATGTTTTCACTTTCCATTCCTATTTTTGTTTTTCATTATTTTATATTGCTTTTTATGGAGTAGGTTCTGTATATTGTTTTCTTTAATTACTTTTATTTGTTTGGATGCTAAATATCTAAATGTATTTTGCCATTTTGGTTCTCTTTGTCCGATGGCTTTTCCTGTTTCTATGATAATTACATTTATGTGTCTGTTGGGTTTTAGTTCCATTGTGAATTGAGGGCCTAAGTTTATGACCTTCATCTGTTCTATTGTAAGTATTTTGTGTGTACGGTTTGTGATTCTGGGTTTTGTGTTCATATGGTAGATGGACTGGTTATTCAGATTGTGTGCTTCTTGAAATCTTTCAGTGGAGTTATTGATTTTATTATTGAAGTGACGTTAAAGTTTTTCCATTAATTTGTTTAACGTGTCATCTAATTCTAATAGGGCATGCTGCCATATACCTTTGTTTTGTTCTGCTCCTTTTGTATGCAGCCAGTATAATAGTTAATTGAATTGGTTTTTCTTTTTGTATAGATATTTCATCAACGATTGATGCGGTATTTCACAGCGTGTTGTGTGGCCTTGCGAACAATTTGCGGTGTTTCCGTTTCTTTGTAGACTGACGTATTTGGGTTTTAGTCGTCTTGTTTGAATGTCTTGTTGAATCAGATGACCGCGTTAGATTTCAATAAATTAATTTTGTTAATTTTGTAGTATTTTTACATTTTTGCTTGTTGGGCGTTCATAATTTTCATTTTGTTACCATGCAATTTTAACAATTTTTTTCAAATACAAACTTATTTCTCTATTTATTTACTTGATAAAACACACGTTAAAATACGTAGTCTAAAGTGTTAAATTTTTTATTATAACACTCCTACACGATCAATCTTTCCGGATCATCATCAGGGAATAAATGTTCCTATATAGGATGTTCTTGAACATTTCTATATTGTTGTGTTTATTGGTATGATGGCGCCATGCATGTTATTGTAATAGACGATAATAAGTCTTAGATCTAATTTTATATATAATTTCGTTCAATGTATGTGTTATTTGTCTAAGTTTTTAATTACATGTGGCTGTATATGTTATGTTGTATTCGGTTGTTCAGATTGTAACCTGTCGTGTGTCGTTACGCATGTCGTAGTTCGTGTTTGTCCTGTGGTGGCTTTGTGGTTCGTATTATATCAAAAGTTATGCTGTTTCATAATGGTTGTTGGTCTGTGACCGGCAGATTTTTCGGTGTTTTTCTTGAATATAGATAGCTACCATACTGTTCATGTGTTTGCCTATGTAATTGTTATAACTAATTGCATTCTTTCCTCCCGCGGTCGTATTCTTTATGTTATTCAGTATATATAAGGCATAAGCTGACAGAAAATTGTTAATTTCAATATATCTGATGTGTACCTTATACCTTATGTTGATCGTGTTCTCAGTTTGTCCTATATATGCACGATGGCATGTGTTGCATTTAAGAATATAAGTGCCGCTAAATTACCACTTGTTTTTTTTTCTGAAGCTAGTAAGTTGAAAATGTTTTTGGTGGTCCTGTGTGCTTTTTTATTGTGCTCTTCTTTAATATTTTTATAATGCTCCGCATAAATTATACATAATAGGCGAAGATTGCCCATGTATTTATAGTATTGATATATGTTTAGGCTTTTGACTTCTGGCTTGGTTTTTTCTATTTTTATAATTTTTTCTGTAGAAAATCCATTTTTCTTAGCAATGCCAAGTATGTTTATCCACTGTTTACTTTTTTCTTTCTGTGCCGATTTTAAGGAAAATAATCTCTTAACATAATTTATGAAAGCAGGTTTTTTTATGGAGGTTTGATATGTTGTGGATTGTGCTATTAGTGTTCATTTCTGTTCTATAATTACCTAACTAAAATTTATTTACTTTTCTCCATATGGTTAGTTCTATGAAATTTTGGTGTTGTTTTTTCGAGAGTGAGCTTGAATGTTATATTTTCATGTATGTTGTAGATAGCTAGTAGTATTCGTGCTTCATTTATCCTCTCCGCATTGTGTAGTATAATGATGTCAATATAAAATATATAATAAATTTTTTCGTTGCTATCTTGCCATTGTTAATTATGATCTTTTCTATTTCTTGTAGGTATAATTCTGCTGAACGTCCAGAAAATGGGGATCCCATGATGATCCCTTCTGTGGTTTAAAGTATTGATTATTGTATTGGAATTAGTTTCGTTCCATTTTAGTGTACATTAATAGTATGATTTGTTTGCTTTCCTCATGATCTGTTGTTGGTTTTTGTAGCCAACATCTTGGTTCCATGCTTATTACTTTTTTAGTTAAATTAGAGTATAAAACTTAAATGTAGTTGGTAATTAGTTTATTATTTTGATTTATGTTTTTTTTGTGTGTGTTCTTCTGTAATTTCTTTTGAATTTTTTGTGTTAAATGTATTTCGTAATATCTGCATGTTTTGTAATTTATTGTTAAGGAATTGGGCTGTCTTGCGTGAGGATGCTTGTGTGTTGTTGATTACTGTCTTAATACGCATGTTTTCAGTATGTGTTTATATGTAGGAATTGAGTTTGGGTGCTTTCGATTATGTGATGATCAGTTATTTGTGTTTTTTCTGTTTATCATTTTTTACACTTTCGAATAATTTGTTGTGTTTGCTTTTGAAATTTGGGTTTTGTGTCTGTTTGGATTTGTGTTATATTGTTGTCTTGTATGAATTACATGAATTTTTTATGTCTTTATCTTTATCTATTAGTACAATGGCTTTGTTTTTATTAGCTTTCATTACTGTTATGTTTTCATTTTCCATTCCTATTTTTAGTTCTTAATTATGTTATATTGTTTTTTGTGGAGTAGGGTTTGTTTATTGTATTCTTTAAATTATTTTATTCGTTCGGCTGCTAAATATCAATATGTACTTTGCCCTTTGTTTTTATTTGTCTGATGGCATTTTCTGTTCCTATGATAACTGTATTTATGTGTCTGTTGGGTTTTATTTCCATTGTGTATAGAGGGCGTAGATTTAAGAAGTTCATCTCTACTATTTTAAGTTTTTTTTGTATAAGGTTTATGATTTTGGGTTGTGTGTTCATAAGGTAGATGGACTGATTGGTCTGTTTGTGTGCTACTTGTGTTATATTAGTAATTTTATTGATTTTATTATGCAAGTGTTGATAAATTTTTTCCATGAATTTGTTTAACGTGTCGTCCCCTTGTATTGGGGCATGTTGCCACATAACGTTGCTGTGTTCTGCTCCTTTTAAATGCAGCAATTATATTAGTTAATTGATTTGTTTTTCTTTTAGTATAATTACTTGATTCTTTTATTGTTGCGGTAATTCAGAGCGTGTTGTGTGGACATGCTGTCCCTTGTGGTTCTTCCGTTTGTTTGTAGACTGAAATATTTGGGTTGTAGTCATCTTCATTTAAATTTTTTTTGAACTAGATGGCCGCGTTGATTTTCAATAATTAATTTTTTATTTTGAAGTTGTATATTTTTGCATGTTGGGCTTTGATAATTTTCATTTCGTTACTCTTTTATTTTATCAAATTTTTCAAATACCAACCGATTTCCCTCATTATTTACTTCATAAAACACACGTTAAAACACGTACGTCTAATCCATTAAAATTTTTCAATATAACACTCCTACATGTTTCAATCCTCCCGGATCATCATCAGGGAGTATATGTTCCTATATATGAAGATATTGAATATTTCTATATTTGTTGATGTTATTGTTAAAATGTCGGCATGCATATAATTGTAATAGACTATTAAATGTTCATAGATCAATTTTTTATATAATTTCGGTCAATGTATGTGTTATTTGTCTAAGATTTTACTTACATGTGGTTGTATACGTTATGTTGGTCTGATTGTTGCCTGTCCTGTGTCGTTATTCATGTTGTAGTCTGTGATTATCCTGTGGTGGCGTTGTGGTTCGTATGATGTCTAAGAGTATGTTGTGTTCGAATGGTTGTGCTCTGTGAGTAGTTGATTTTTCAGTGTTATTCTAGAATATACATGATTTCCCAACTGTTCCTGTGTTTGTCATTTGTACATATTTTAACTAATTGAATTGTTTCCTCCAGGGGTCCGTATTCTTGTCTGTAATTCTGTATATGTATTTCCTAAGCTAACAGATGGTTGTTAGTTTCGATATATCTGATGTGTTCCTTATATCTTATACTGATCGTGCCGCCAGGTTGTCCTATATATGAGCGATTGCATGTGTTGCCTATAAGTTTTATATGCCACTTGAATTTCCATTTCTTAGTTTTTCTGATGCTAGTATTGTGAATATATTGTTGGTGATCCTTTATGCTTTTTACATTGTGCTGTTCTTCAATACTTTTGTAATGCTCCTCATTAATCCCCTGTAGTAAGTGAAGGTTGCCCATGTTTTTGTTTTATTAATATGTGTTTTTTTTATTTCTGGCTTAATTTTTCTTTTAATTTTATGATTTGTTCTGTAGAAAATCCATTATTCTTAGCCATGTTAAGTACATTGGTCCACTCTTTATTTCTTTTTTTGTGTCAATGGTAGGGAAATTAGACTGTTAATATAATATTTGAAAGGAATTTCTTTTACTTTTAGGGTGGATTTATGTGTTGTGATTTGTGGTATCAGTGTTCCTTTCTTTTCTATATATACACAACTAAAATTTATTTAGTTCTGTGCTTATGTTTATGTCTAGGATATTTATGTTGGTGTTGTTTCCTGCAGTGAACTTGAAATTTAGAATTTCATCTATGTTTTTGATAGCTAGTAGTATTCGTTCTTCATTTATCCTGTCCGTATTGTATATTATTCCGATGTCGTCAACATATCTTTTATAATAACTTATTTCGTTGCTATCTAGCCATTTTTTGATATGAAGTTTTTCTATTTTTTCTACGTATAATTCAGCTAAATTTCCAGAAAGAGGGGATCCCTTGATCAACATGTACAAAGGGCAAACTCATGAAGAGTTGGGAAGCCATATATATTGAACATTAACGCCCAAAATTTCTGCTAGTCACACAGCAACAACAACCATTCGAACACAACATCCCTTAGACAGCATTCGAATCACAACGCCACCACAGGATAATCACAGACTACTACATGAATAAAGACACAGGACAGGCAACAATCTGAACAACTTCAAGCAACATAACATATACAACCACATGTGAGTAAAACTTAGACAAATAACACATACATTGACCGAAATTATATAAAAAATTAGATCTTAATCTTATTATCGACTATTACATTTACATGCATGCCACCATCATACCAATTACCTCAACAATAAAGAAATGTTCAAGAACATCATATATAGGAACTTATAATACGTGATAATTTAACGGAAGTTTTGAACTTGTAGGAGGGTCCCATTAAAATTTTAATGGACTAAGCTACGTACTTTAACATGTTTTTTTTCAAGTAAATAAATAGTGCAATAAGTTTTTATTTGATAAACATTGATAACATTGCACGTTAACAAAATGAAAACTTCGTACCACAGTTATATGAACCAATCATTTCATGCTGTATAAAGAAAAAGTTGCTGTCCGTTTTGAGATCCGTACAAACACTAAACGCGAAATCTGCACTATATGAAATTTTTTAATGTTACACCTGGTGGTAGGTAAAGAATTCGCTAGGGTTTAAAATTTAAAGTTAAAGAGAATGTATAAGAGAAGATAAAGACAACAATTAGTGGGGTGTATCTACTATCACGCCATTTAAGTGCGTGGCACTACATTAACTCTTGTTACGTTGTGTGTGTACTTAATTGGTGATCGTTTAATGTACAAAATTGTGTACCTATTATGATAGATAATCTCTAAGGCGCTGTAAAATTACAGGTGTATTGTGAAATTTTATTATGAGGAAAGAAAGAAGGCCATTTAATAACATTAGCATCTGTCGATAAGTACGTAGAAATGCTTAAAGTTCCGTGCGTGTTGAGCTACACACTCACACACCACACGCAGCTTATGTTCAAATGAGGTTATTGTATTTGGCACGCAATGTGTAAATGCCATCATGACGATCATGGGAGGAGGATCGCAGTTTACTCCTAGGATTTCATTTGAACACCCGCCCTGAAGGTAGACGAAAACCTCATTACAAGTTGTCAGCTTTTTATCTCCGGTGGATACTTCTGACATGTCGTGTTTCGGGAATCAGCATTTAATGCTAATCCGATCAGCTCCTGAATAACACGGCAATGCGCTAGAATGTTCTACGTCTTTCTTCAGTTTCACTTAAATCTAAGAGTTGATTGACGATTCAGGAATGTTAACGGGAATAAGATTTTCGTGTTCCCTGATGAATCACCGACAGGCAGCGTGTCATTCTACTTAAAGTGTCTGTCAGATACTTTTACATGTTCTTTAGAGGA
>Ga0131853_10021536_pt1 | contig 11695 bp, 9 predicted proteins | sample TergutLab28metaG_FD_92764 | JGI IMG/M metagenome (GOLD analysis project Ga0131853, IMG submission 92764) | Labiotermes labralis P1 segment gut microbial communities from Petit-Saut dam, French Guiana - Lab288 P1 (version 2) (version 2) | ecosystem: Host-associated > Arthropoda: Insects >...
AGAGACAGGTGGCGGACGCTTGTGAGTGCGGTAATGAACCTTCGGGTTACGTGAAATGCGGGGAATTTCTTGACTAGCTGCAAACCAGTTAGCTTCTCAAGAAGGACTCTGCACCATGGAGTACGTAAGTAAGTATGTTTTTGAAAATTACTGTATCTTGAGGATGGCTATGGACGGTAGCCAAAACATGTAGGAGTACTTTTGTAAATAAAATTTTGGTGCAATTAGTTGGCAATATACTTTTCTATGTACATATTCATAATGGTTATCCTAAGAATAGTAACATTTTGCACTGAACATTTCGAAATCCGGAAGGAAATAATTCTGAATATGAATGCAGTGCAGAAACCTCCTTTTACATCCCTGATAATGCATAACATTTGTAAGCCCATAAATAAACGCAACGTTTACAATTATACCTGCAATTATTCCACTGTTGCACTGCGCAGTGCCAGCGGAATCGCTACCACCGCTACGCCCTCTGAAGAGCGAGCAAATTTACACCGCAACCTCAATTCCCGCGTGCAGTCTCTTTGTGAATGTTATGCCAACAAATAAACGATAGCTGATGTGTCGTCAGTAAGCGTATTACAGCGGGTTGCCTAAAGTCAGGAGAATGCGCTGTTAAGGCTAATATAGGTCAAGGTCACTGAGCATGGGTTGGGTAGGAAATCGGTTAAACCTTCCATTAATTAACAACGCTGTAAACAATGTGCAGGACACCGGCAGAATATGCTGTAAGGTTGACTTAAGTAACTAAGTCAATGAATGACCGCTGACTGACTGACTGACTAACCAAACAAACAACCAACCAACAAATTATATAAACAAATTATTAAATAACTGATTACCTAACTAAATTAACCAACCAACCAACAAGCCAACTCACCGACTAACAACTAAGTGACTGACTAAACAAACTAACCCACTAATTGACTGTGTAACTAACTTACTGACTGACCAACTAACTAATTTAACCAACTAAATGAATAACTTGCTGACTGACCAACCAACTAAACAAAATAACCTACTGACTTACTACATAAAATAACCGACCGACCGACTAACTAAACTTTCTAACCGACTAATTAGCTGACTGACTAAAATAACGGAACCATCTAAATTAACTAATAGCTAGGCTAATCAAAACGTTTCCTGCTCTTTATGATAACCGAAGTTTCATTACCAACAGTGGTTCCACACCTCAGCTCTCCCCCTCCCCCCCAAATCCATTGAACCCCAACAACTCCAAATAAATCTATTTCTTCAAGAAGAATTTTAAGACTATTTTCAAATCTACGACTAAGGTTTTTCAAATCGACTACTTCCTTCACGTTTTCCGACTAAAACGCTGTAGGTTGCTCAGATTGCCTTAATAATATTTGGCTCAAGATGGACTGCATGAAAATCCTCAATATGTAGCTTCCTTTAGCCTTCTGCGATTTCCTTCCTCTACAGTTTCAATACCGCAATACGTATACATGACAAGGTTTGCCATATTGTGGCAACACTCAATTTGGAGATCAGAGAGACTGCAGATTTTTAAATTATTTTGTTGTCTGGTAGTTTCATAACACATCTCTTTGGAACTCCGGGTTTTAATGGGCATACTGTCCATCACCCGGGCGATACACAAGTATGGAGAATCGGTGGCGTAATAACTAACAAAGAAATAGCCAAAGTTTTTGGGGAAAAAACTCAAATCATGTCACTGCCCAACACATACACACTGTCACTGCAGAGACACCGAACACCGACTGTTGGCCTGAAATACTGGTCGACCTTAGCCTCTAAGTTCCCTAATGCCGCTTTAACAACACGAATGTTAAGTACAGGCACAAAGACCCACCGAGTGTGTCCGATGTTAAGAATTGGGCCTTTGCTCTCGCCCATTATTTTCAAATGCAAATCATCCGAAACTTCCCCTCTTATGAGCCTGCCATCTAAGTTTCATTCTCCCTAGCCGAGAGAAGATCATCCTTATAGATCAAACAAAGAAGAATAAATCCCCAGAGGCAATATTAAAACTCGACTTCGCTGTTACTTCATTATTGTTCAAGTAATTTCCGCTACACGAAAACCCATTACCGGATGCTAAAGAGCTTCGCACACAACGGATTTCTTTTAAGCATGTATTTACGCCAGCCAAGAATATGTCTTTAATTATCTGAAATTTAGGGTTTAACTCGATAAGTTTCGATCCAAACGACGTTAGGACGTACAGCTAATCTGCGTGCTTAACATACACTGCAACCATAAAGTACAAATACAACTCACCAGCAACACAGCATCAGGCACCAATTCAACAGTCGTGACTCACCTAGAAAGACAGAAGTCAAATGTTAAGACACCAAAGTCAATCTTATAATCTTAACTCTAAAACATTTTTCACTCTTCTACACAAAATTTACACATTCAAATACAGGCCAGGAGTGCTGATAAGTCCTTAGCCCGACCTAATTCTCGATGTCGTAGGACGGAATCAGTAGTGTCGTTGGAAAGAGGGGTAGTTCATGTGCCGAAATGCAAGTCTTCTCTTGTTACAGAGGCTGAAAGGAAGCATGTCAGGCGACGCGCGCGATTTCAACAACATGGAGACGCGAACTGTCATCAATCATTTTTCCTGCAAGGCAAGGCGACGAACGAAATGCACGCCATTCTGAAAGAAACATTAGGGGAACATGCACCATCTTAGGCCCCCGTCAAAAACTGGGTGGCCCAGAATAAACGTGGTGATTTTTCCGTCTGTGATGCGCCTCGTCCTGGACGACCCAAAACAGTGACCACCCTGGAGATTATTGATCAAATTCACAAGCTAATCTTGGAAGACCGCCGGATTTCGGCTAAATCAATAGCTGAGCAACTGGGCATCTCACGTGAGCGAGTTGGGTCCATCATTCATGAAGATTTGGACATGCGAAAGCTCTCCGCGAAGTGGGTCCCGAAATGCCTGAACGCGAATCAAAAACGTCAACGGTGCCAGTCGCCTGAGAAAAGTTTGGAATTTTTTCGGCGCGATCCAAATGATTTCCTGTCGCGATTGGTGACCATGGGCGAAATCTGTTTATAACAAAATGACCCGGAGACAAAGCAACAATTAATAAAGTGGTGGCATTGCGGCTCACCCCGTCCCAAAAAATTCCGAGTGCAAAAATCCGCTGGAAAAGTTATCGCCTCGATTTTTTTGGGGATAAAGACGGTATCCTACACATTGATTATCTTCCAAAGGGCCAAACTATCAACGCCGAGTATTGCTCATCTCTGCTGGTGCAATTGAAGGTCATTTTGAAGTAAAAACGCCGCAGGAAGTTCACCAAGGGGTCTTGTTCTTGCACGACAACGCCTCGACTCACCGGGCACTTGCAACCCAGAAGAAACTGGCCAACCTGGGCTTCCAGTGTCTTGATCACACACCCTATTCTGCGGATCTGGCCCCGTCGGACTACCGTCTGTTCCCTGGACTGAAAAACAATTTAAAGGTCGCCATTTTTCTTCCGACGCGTAGGTCATTGCTGCCGCGGAGACCTGGTTGGACGGACAACCGTCCGATTTTTTTTTGAGTGGCTTGCAAAAGTTAGAGCAACGGACTAAGAAGTGTATTGAACTTCGTGGAAAGTATGTTGAATAAATCCCGAGTTTGGTCGCTGTTGCTTTTTTCCTTCCTAGTCGGGCTAAGGACTTATCAACACCCCCTCGTATGAAGCCGGTAACCAATTAATATGATGATCTAAATTAGCCAGGGAAATAAACATGTTCTCCATAGTGGTGGCATAACACAGCGATCTACTGAGAACAAATAGAACTAACTGTGGAATACGTATAAAATTTCATGGCGAATTTAGAGCATCGTGCCACGAAACTGGATAGAGTTTACTGTGTAATTCGAAAAGAAACGCACAGGATTCTGCGGTTATACTAGAGTAGCGAGGGCAAAGCTCGAAGTACGTGTCAAGCCTTTGTGGACACCTACGACTTATAGCGTAACAGACTCTGCTCTTTCACAGGAATCTCATGAATGCTTTAACCATCAGGATACTCCTGCTGTAGCACCAGTCTCTCGCCCATTCTCTGTCCCTACACTGTAAACTGAAGTGTTACGTCAGACACTCACAAAACACTCCAAGCACTAGGCAGGTTGTCTTGGCAATGAATAATGTGTTTACTGTGAAGTGGGCACTGAGTTTCTAAATATCTACTACATAAAATTTTGTAACTAATTTATAATAAATCACAAACAAATGAAAAGTTTTTACATTTACACTGCTATTTTATATTAAATAAATGGAACACTCCTACATTTTACGAACCTCGAGGAGTCATCATCAAGGCAATAGACCTCTAATTTTGTATGTTTTGTTGACCTGCGTCCTTGTATAATCTTGTAAATAAAGCCAACTTGGTACACAATTTTCTTAGTGTGTTTATTTCTTTTCTCTACATGTTTCGGGCGACTCTGTGCCCATCATCAGGAGAAATAACTGCATCTATGCGACACTTGGTATTTGTCACTCCGTGTGGATGACTGTCTGGCATGCAAGGTGTATACCAGACAGTCATCCACACGGAGTGACAAATACCAAGTGGCGCACAGACGCAGTTATTTCTCTTGATGATGGGCACATAGTTGCCCGAAACATGTAGAAAAGAGAAATAAAAACACTAAGAAAATTGTGCACCAAGTTGCTTTATTTACAAGATTACAAGACTCCCTGATGATGATCCCCCGAGGATAGAAACATGTAGGAGTCTGAATTGTTCTTAATATAACACAACTGCATAATTATAAAATAAATGTGCATTTGTTGGTGATTTATTAAAAATTATTTGTTATCAACGTATGGAACGAACAACGCAAAATACAATTTGTACCTCAAACAGTTAAGCGCGTAGTTAAACAATGATAACCATTTACTAGGTGGTACAGGTCCTCTTTGAAATTTTAAGCCAGCCTCGTTACACCGTACGCAACTTCAGCTCCTCATTCACATGCTATCGGCTTCGGTTCACAATGCATTCGAGAATTCATGCAAGAGCGACGTATGTTTAATACCCCTCCGTTCTGCATTAGTAGCTATAATTTATACTCCGGCGTCATACGAGAGTTCGAAATCCCGTAATTATTTCTTATCCTGTGAAACAAGTGAACTATAATTTTACCATACTCCGAGACAGCTGAATTCGCACAACACCCCTCCTCTCCAATACCCGTTTTAATATATTTTCACCCGTATTCAGGTCTGTCAATTGACCCCCAGACTTGATGTCTTTAACTGCTCCACATTTACACCAACTTCCTTCGTGTCCCACCATCTTATCCTTACATAACTTAATTTAAATGAATCACTTTAATAATATCTGGTGAAGAGAAAAAATTACGACGCCGTGACTATTAAGTCGATATAACGTGGAGGAAAATATTTTCGACGACCTAAGGTTACGTGTTCGATTCCCGTCGTGACAGATATTTATTTCTCTGTCATAGCATCCTGTTTGTAGAATATCGGAAGCTTTTTCTCTGAGAGTAAACGGTCCTGGAAGTGAAGCTGGCCACTCATCGGTATCTAGCGCTCATGTTAACAATGCGTGGATTTATTCCCTCACTCCCCACATACGCCTTCTTAGCGTTGTGTTTAATTACATGACATCACGTTCCAAAAGACAGCCGTTAGAAACTAATATTTCAAAAAGTAGACCCTGAGTTAGTATCATAAATTCCCGTATTTCGTAACTGTAATTTGAAAATATTTAGTGATCCTCCACTGAATTAGGGAAACATATTTTGAGCCACATTTTTAATACAGATATGCCAGTCCCTTAAGTACCTTGCTCTTGTACTGCTACAAGCCTCTGTTACAGAATGCAAAGACTGGACTTAGCAGTTAGTCCACAATTACGCTTCCAATGACATCTCGAACGGGTTTTCTCAATTTCTGTACGGCCTGTGGAAGGAGGGTCTGCTCAAAGACTTCATCTTTGACTTTCCCCAGAGGAATTTCCGCTGCACTTCACTCACAGATTTCAGTTCCGCAAACCATCAGCCCTTCTCCTGCTTAGACGTAATTTCACAAACTTACTGAAACGGAACTCAGGGCTGTGCAAATGCCGGAAAAAAAAGCATTTCACAACACAAGTATCTATGGTTTAGAATTTTATATTTCACTCAGCATCCACAGCTGACATTGCTTGTCTCATTTTTACGTATATGTGTGTGTGTGTGTTTGTGTGTATGTATGCATGTATGTATGTATTAATGTATGTATGTATGTATGTTTGTATGCATGTATGTATGTATGTTTGTAAGTATGTATGTATGTATGCATGTATGTATGTGTAAAATATTTAAAATTGCTTCAACATGTTTCGGATCACAAGGGATCCATCATCAGGGAGCTCTATACAGTGCTTGGCTAAAATTACACTAACGGTGCTATCGTGTCCGTTGACATGGACGTAGTCGGTGTTATGGCAACATATAAATATGCTGCCATAACATCGACTACGTCCATATAAACGGAGGAGATAGAACCATTATTATAATTTTAGCGAGGTACTGTATAGAGCTCCCTGATGATGGATCCCTTGTGATCCGAAACATGTTGAAGCAATTTTAAATATTTTATAAAAATTCTAATTGTATCTATGAATAATATATTTGTGCATCTGTTGGATAATAAAGTGTTTAAATGTCATTGATGCACGGTACAACACGAAGATTACAAAAGCCAATTTTGAGCATAAAGTTAAGTGTGAAAATTTCTGTGCTCGTGCTACATTTGTAGCCTGTCAAAGAAATGTCACAAACTAAATATTTAACTATAACCGGTCGGTATGTAAACCAAATACACAAACTTTGTGACAAGCATGTACAGTTGGACACTTTACTTACTGCAGTACCAACGACACAATACGCCTGTTCCTGTTCGTAACTGATACCAACTTTGACATATTCTGTTACCAAAGCAAAGCGTTTCTTGGCATCATGTGTTCTGAATCGTTCGTACTTACTAAGGTAAAAAGAACAGCAAGCCTCAGCACAGACACACACAACTATCTTAAGTACCTTTACACAAGACATTCCGCTGTGGTACATGCGCAGCAATGGGGATGTACTGACAGGTCATATCTTTATCTTCGTAAATATACATTATTTTATTGATTGCTACATGCTTCAGTTTGTGTTGAAAGCCATCATAAGGCAAATGAAAAAATACATAATGACAAGTTAAATACAACTCATAGGCATGGTACTTTTCCAGATAGCTGAGACCCTTCAAATTTGTAAAGTATCATACTTTTGAGCTTTATTTAAATGCGATGTCTTTACATATTTTTTAAATTGACTGATGATAGCTTTCGGCACAAAGCCTAAACATATAGGAAACATTAAAACTAACACGAGCGTAATTTTAATCGACGGCTTTACTTCCTCAGTTCTGTCTTAAGTATATTACACGTTTGACAAAAGTCGGCAAAATATTTTCTAACTGCACATACCGAGCCATTTGTAACTCGGTTGCCTCTACCAGTGAAATAAAACATCCAGCTTAATGTGATACTTAACACGGCTACGCCCTGCTTTGTCAAACTGAAACACATAAATGATTCAAATGCCACACTGTGAGCTGTCGGCCTAGTCTCACGCATTTTCCTTTTTCAAATGACAAGTGACAACTTTTGACAAAAACAAAATTTTGCGTCATCGTCGCCCTATTGTTTTTTTTTTCTCCCTTTCTGTTTATAACCTACGGCTGGGCTGACCAAATTCCACTCCCAGGAGCGCCATAAAATCCGTTAATGACAAGCCTGAGGCCCTTATCTGTGTATAGATACAGATATGCGTCGCTTAACGGCAGGGATACGTTCCGAGAAATGCGTCGTTAGGCGATTTCGCCGTTCTGCGAACGTCAAAGAGCGTACTTATACAAACCTAGATAGTACAGTATAGCCAACTACATACCTAGGCTATATGGTACAGCCTATTGCTCCTAAGCTACAAACCTGTACAGCGTGTTACTGTACTGAATATTGCAGGCAATTGTAACGCAGTGGTATTACAATATTAAAAAAGGTAATGCAGTCCCGTTACAGGCCTGGAGTGGTCCAGAGGGTTCCAGGATTACATGACAACGGCACAGGATGGTGGTAAGGTTGTCAGCTTTAGGAATCGGCCGCCTTTACCCCCAGGAAATGCTCCTGGTACTCATTTCTGTTAGAGGCTGAGTCGACTCCAGGGCCATAGTGCGATCGGAAGGATTATGTCAATGAAAAATTCCAATAACACCATCTGGAATCGAACCAGCGACCTTCCGATTTGTAGCACAGCACCTTAACCTCTGTGCTACCGCGGTCCCCATTTAAATATTATAGTATACTATTGTATTATAAAATCGTAACATTATGGGACCACCGTCGTATATGCGGTCCGTCGTTGACCGAAACGTCGTTATGCGGCGCATACCTGTACATCGTAAAGCAGAGTGGTCTGAACTTACCAGAATGTCCTTATTCACAAACAATAAGGTAGGCTAAGAGTACGGTTCAATGACAAGGTTACAGGCCGTACTAAATTCGGTAAAACACAGAGAATGACTCGTTAACTGTGAGTTGTCTGAAAAGTGATGAGTTACAGTCTCATAATTATTTTCACTGATAGTACAGTCCCCCTGTAGACCTATTATATTATGTCTGTTAAATTCTATTATTGAAAATATTTTTATTTATGAAGCTATAGAAGTGACCAAGCACCAAAAATACCTTCCTCTTGGGCCGCATATTGGCCAGCCCTGACCTACGGTACCGTTTCAGGTGGAATGTCTTTCCATTTCAAATACATCCCTGTCAAGTAAAGATCGACTGCATTCGTCATAACTGACTGGATCACTATGTGATATGACAACGTACCCGTATCTAGGAAGTGTGTCATCCCCGTTGTGTGTGTGAAACTTGGAAATTGTATATAGTCAAACACAACTGTGTCACATAGGTGTATTTAGTGGCTAAATGGACAACTACATATTTCGGCTCGTACTGGCCATCTTCAGGTTGTCTTAAGAGAACTGGCTTAGGATCTCACTATATGCATTGTGCGCACACAAGTGGTGTAGATATTTCTATATACGCGCGCACACGTGGTGTAGACATCTCTACACCACGTGTGCGCGCGCAATGCATATAGTAGGATCCTAAGGCAGTTCTCTTAAGACAAACTGAAGATGGCCAGTACGGGCCGAAATATGTAGTTGTCCATTTAGCCATTAAATGCACCTATGTGACACAGTTGTGTTTGACTACATACAATTTCCAGAACATACCCGTATCTTTACATCAACTGACCACTAACTTGATACGCCGTTATAATCCGTATTAATTATAGTCATTAGTCAGTGAACATGTGACGCAATTCATTCGCATTAAATTGGTGTTTTGTAATTCTAATATCATTTCACGCAATGTGTTTTATTGTTTCTCATTTAGAATACATTAATGTAATGACTGAGAAAACAGTAAGTGTATTTTTGTAAAGCATCTGACATAATCTCAAAGTTCGATACGACCAGGAATTGTACAGATACAAATTCAGAGTAAGAAATACATGAATTGTGAATGAAAGTATATGATGAAGAGAGACGAGACTCAGGGTCTTGTAAAACGTGACAATTGAGGTTCTTGTACCAATACTGACGAAAAATCAAGCATTTTGGAACGTTGCTATGTGGTCCTGTCGACTGGTACGTGTTTACGGACATTTCAAACGACCGTAGTGCCTTTATCTTCGGGGTCAAACAGCCTTCTTCCTCGACTGCTTGACCCTAAAAATAAAGGCAATATCCTTCTTCGAAACGTCGGTGGCCACTAAAAAATCAACATGGCGCAACATCCCAGAGGACCAGAGTCTTCACTGGAAACTCTATTTGAATGTAGATAAATAGAGGCACAACGATATTTCTAACACACAACATGGCGGCAAAGCGCATGAGATGGCGTAAGTCACTGTCACAGCCGTGTAAGCCCAAATCTGGAATTCGGTATTCAAACGGCACGGCCCACTCAAGCCGCTTTTCGCACTCAGATTCCCTTCGCTTCCGCCATTTAACACACACAGCATTTGAACCCCATTAATTTGCCCCTTCCAACGACAATCAGCATCATTTCTGACCAGTGCAAACACTCAGGTAAACGAATAATTCTGCTCAAATAAAAGAGTAACTTAATGTTTCCATGTTTCGAACATGGACACATGGGGGCTCTTCTAAACACAGCGATGAGCTTTTGCTTTCCACAAAATGCGTGAAATTTGTTTGGTAAATGAAAGTCTGTTAACCTTATCATGGATTCTGCCCTGCACAATTAGATATTTATTTGTGCACTTGGTTGCTTTTCTTTGTTACTCTACTGTTATTTTGTTTCTGGCAACCAAAAAGCACGTAACATTACTTTGTCATTGGGAAAACAGTTGGAATGTGATAACAACACACTTATTTAACGAGTCACTAACTACCACATACATCGCGGAATATATATATATATATCTGGAAAATGTAGTAATAATTCGAGAAGAATGAGATGGGTGGGGCATGTAGCACTTATGGGGAAGAGGAGCTGCGTATACGGTGTTTTGGTGGGGAACCTAGAGGGATAGAGACCACTTGGTAGACCCAGACGTACATGACAGGATAATATTAAGATGGATCTTCAGGAAGTAGGGTGTGGGGGCGTGGACTGGATCGTGCTGGCTCAGGATAGGGACAGGTGGCGGGCACTTGTGAGTGCGGTGATGAACTTTCAGGTTCCATAAAATGCGGGGAATTTCTTGGCTAGCTGAGAACTGGTTAGCTCTTCAAGAAGGATTCTGCTCAATGGAGTAAGTAAGTAAGTAATATGTAGTAGTACTTCAAAACCACAGACACCACGAGAAACAGTCTGCAAGAAGACCCATTACATAAACTTAACACAATTTACGTTGCCAAATTTGATACGGCCGTGCCTCACCTTGTACACCCTTCGCCGTTTTAAAATTCGACAAGAATCTCGCAGGAAGACAATTCGAGAAGGAGTCACCTTATATCGGCAATCTCCATCTTTGTTACGTGCACAGAATAAAAAAGCAAAGTCGAATCGGAAACTTGTCTTGCCTTCTGATAGGACTCGCTGTCTTCAAGAAGCCGAACGTCTGTCTTGTATACATATCATAACCCGACTTAATGAAACATAAGAATCAAAAATGACTTTTTAATTGTGTTTAATGTTATATTTTCACACCGTTTATATCCATGAACTTGGGTAAGAGAGTAATTACTGATACAAAGTTTAATGGCTTCGTAAACCATCATAATAAATATTAAAATTCGAAATTGTGGGAATATAAAATTTTCGTGCCATTAAATGTCGCTGAAGGCACATTACTTTTCTCTTGTAAGCTTGCCTAATACAGTTATGATGTACTCTCAAAAATATTTTACAACGGTTAACGAAGGATGAGGTACTTTGGACGCACTGCACAAGTGAGAGACGACGAAGTTGCAAAATACGTTTCTGGAAACGCGGAGGAAGAGACATAGTAAGAGATATGGGATATGATATGAAATTGATCGTAGGGAAGTAGTAAGGAGGGCGGGGGGGGGGGGGGGGGGGTTAGAATCTCTTCAATACGCCCCGGGGGGGGTGCTGGGGAGAATATTTAAAAAGGGGGTTTCTA
>Ga0131853_10021537_pt1 | contig 11694 bp, 7 predicted proteins | sample TergutLab28metaG_FD_92764 | JGI IMG/M metagenome (GOLD analysis project Ga0131853, IMG submission 92764) | Labiotermes labralis P1 segment gut microbial communities from Petit-Saut dam, French Guiana - Lab288 P1 (version 2) (version 2) | ecosystem: Host-associated > Arthropoda: Insects >...
AACTGGGCGTCAAGTTTCCTTATCAGAGCTTTCTCAAGTGACACGCCTAGTAATTGCCTTTGTATAATCTGTTAGTTCGTGACTGTTTCTATGCGGGGTGATGTCCTCCTGCGAACATGCTTTGACGTGTGCGTGTGTGTTGTTTCGCGGCTGTTACGTTAGACGTCGAAGTATATCCAGCGAGCATGTTTCGTTTAGTGAGCTGCGCTAAGTTAGTCATATTTTCCTCCATACTCTTCGATTTAAGCTTTAAATAACAGTATTTCGTATGTGACGTGTTGTACACTTGAATGGATTCAAGTTTTAAATTGTCACTGAACTTTTGAATGCCGTCATGGGAAATTTTTGTTTTAAAAACCCTGCCGCATATTATATGTAGTTTTGTAGATAATTGAAAAGGGGGGTTGGAAGAATGAGTGGGCTGCTCCCGTATCTTTGACAGCTCCTGTTACTTCAGGACGGATTTCTGGATGTCACTCATCTGAAAGTATAAACAGCAGGATGTTTTCGTGCTCTTCACTAGGTGTATGAACTTGGACAAGGTTATTCACTACTAGTTCAGCAACAATTTGTGACGTGACGCAGCGAGGTATCTGTACATACTGTTGGTTAGCTTAACAAATTATTACTGGAATGTAACAGGCCTGCTGTCGATTGGCTGTGCCAACTCCTGTGTACAGGTCTCCTTGAGCAGTTGCTAAATAAGACCGCTTCCATATTCTGATCTTGAATGCGCCTAGAACTCACAGATGTTTCTCCCCTTGAGATATCGACCACAGTTTTGTACGGATTTAATGTTTTCCTCATTCACGTTGTCCGATGTACTGCCCATAGAGCGGGGTTTCTTAGCTATTTTTTGTGTGCCATGGCCCACTTTGAGAGTCTGGTGAAGTCTACGGACTCTTTCTCAGAAAAATGTATTTAAGTGTATGATATATTGATAGCGACATTTATTGAATAACAAACATTTTTTGGAGTCTAGAGACCATAAATTACTTTGTTGCCCGCATTCGTTACTGAATGTAAAGCTACATTTCAGTCAGGGGTTAGTGCCATTAAAGTTGTACAGTTCTTCCCGTCCATGTTCACGGACCGCCTGAAGTCTGTGCACCGCAGGTTAAGAACGTCTGTCGTAGAGGAGAATACGAAGTATGTAATTTTATCATATCCGTTACTGCGCCTCTGCTGGCCAAATGTCTTCCTTGGCTCTCCGTTCTCAGAAAGGTTTTTCACTGAGTTACAGACTACGTTTTATAAGCGTCGTGAAGGACATACACAGGTATCTGTGTAGCTGGCACACGTAAGGATGAAATAATTTGATATGAATAACAGCAGCTAGTCCCTGCGTTTTACCCAATCGTAAGTTTGTCTTGATCATAGACTGTGGTATGTTGCTGTTGTTCCCAGGTTGGCATACTTCGGCATATTTTCACCGTATATTTATATCGACTATTGATGTCAGCGAACCTAACTATTTTAGTAGAAGACATCCCGTTGTGTTTTTAGTACTCAATATAAAATGGTTTTATTCCGTCGAAACACAACAAAAGCAGGCAATCATCAGCAGCCTAGTATGGCTGGATGTTAACCGAAACATGTAACCATACTAGGGTGCTGATGATTGTATGCTTTTGTTGTGTTTCAGCGGAATAAAACCATTTCATGCTGAGAACTTAAATACGTTTAATGGCTATTGAATTGGAAACCCATCAGTCGGAACTGGAATACACATACACACTTCTGCCAGCCATGGCATGGTCATTTTGGCTCGTGCCGTTCCACACGACCATCTGCCGGAGCTGATAAGGCCCCCCTTTGTTTCTATAGGGGTGTGGTAGAGAAGCAAGTGTTAGCGTTAACCTATTCCTCCAGCATACTCCATCTGGCTGTTGCATGTCACGCTGCCGTGATCAGTGTGTCTTAGATCCTCGACATCTTGACTCCGCTGCAGACCCACGAACCAGCACGGGCCGTTCCACTTCGCGGCACTCCCTGAAGACACTGCACTCACTCCATGTCTTGTTTCATAATGCGGAGTAATTAAGGATAGGAGGTTCAAAGTGTTTTAGGACATCCCTTCTCCATAAGCTAGTGCCTCCGCACCCTGTCGTCGACGGTTACTGGCTTTATGATAAGCTTGACTGACTTCTTAGCTTATCCAAGGATGACTTGGTTTTCCGGCCCGCATTTGATAGCACGCGCCGACGGCCATGCACCATGCCGTTTTCGTGTTGGGGGTTACGTTTTCTTGTTGGTATGGAAAGTTTGAACTCCACCCCCCCCCCCAACCTTGGCCGTTTCTTTATAGGCAAGGAGCATAAGTTCAGACAGTTGGCGGCAGTCGTTATGCCTATGATTACGGGCCATGCGAGCCTAATTTGGATATGAAATGAAGGTAGCAGTAAAATTCAGACCCAGTTGTATCAATGTTAAGAACTAAGCCCGTTGTTGTTATCATGTGTCGTCTTAACTGATGCTACAAGTGCGTGTAACTGATTATCCTTTCTTGCACGTAAATCGTGGATTTATGTAAGTTATTTTTGAATGTATATTCGTGAACTAAGTTGAGAGAACGGCGAAAAGGTGGAGCATAAATTTTCCAGACCATACTGGCCTAGATAATTCATTCATTGCTGATTAAATGTAGCCAGTTTTAAGCGAACCTCGTAACGTATATGGCACCGCTAGAAATTGCATTCTTTTGAATGCTAACGTTATCAAGGCGGTGCTGTAACTCAGACGGTTGGACGCTGGCTTTTCGTTGCACAGTTTCTTGTTCAATCCCAAGTGATTTTTTTTATAGATTCTTGGCCAATTGGCAATATAGTAGTTTTTTTTTTTGTTTCTTCGGGTTTCCCGTGATAATCACTAGTCCATCATTGCTTAATACCCATCTATAGCCGCTCCTGAGGTGTGTGATAGTCTTCAGCCAGCGGTGCATTATCATACTTCGATCTTAAATGGGGGGGGGGGCTTCACTACTGACCGGCGACTTGACTCGTCGTAGAGTGAGCCAGTTACATTCGGCGTTCCATTCCAGAGATTGTTTGAAGTACAAATTGTTTATATTAACGAGTTTTGTACTTCGTGCCTGGTACTAATTTTTTTTAGCGATGTTCATCGCTGAATTTCGACGCTTAAAATAAAACTGGGTCTGTATTTTAACGTACTCCGTGAAGCAGAGTCCGTAAAAGCTGCCGGTCATCAGTTGTTTAAGAAATACCACGCCTTTTTGATACAACCAGGAGGTCTACTATCGTGATCGCAGTTCGCCGCTGGATGCTGCGCTGAACCACTGTTGCTTCCAGTCGACATTCTCACACCATGTTTACGGCCAGTGTTCAAAATATCGTCCCATCCACTACACCTTTCCCCTTCATATTTTGCAACTAACATTCTGTATTCTGTTTATCTACCCGTGTGTGTTATATACTGTGTCATCCTACTTGATTGACTGCCGTGGGTCATTGTTTCGCAGCTGTGAATGAAGAAGCAATTTTCCATACCCTCCTGTTCATTTTTCTTAGGTCCAAATGTTCACATTAGCACTTCTTTCTTCGAAACTTCATTATACAAGCCTTTGATCTTCTGGGGGGAGGGGGTTCACGCGGTAGCGCAGTTGGTTGAGGCACTGCACTACAAGGTCGTGGGTTCGATTCCCGATTATGACACTGATGTCCTTCCGGCCGCACTATGGCCCTGGGGCCGACTCAACCTCTAACAGAAATGAGTACCAGGAATATTTCCTGGGAGTAAAGGCGGCCGGTGCGTAGGACTGACAACCTTATCACCTTCATGTGCCGACTGTCTTGAAATCTGAGAGCCTTAACCTACTGGAACCCTCAGGGTCTGTCCAGGCCTGTACAGGGATTGCTTTACCTTTACCTTTGATCTTCTGGGATGTTACGCGACTTAGATCTGTTGTTGGCTACCGCGCGGGACAGCCGGTCGGTCCCTGTGAGAGATGGGACAGATAGGCTTGCCGGAAACGTCGGTAAACACAACCCACGCCGTGTGACATCCCGGCGGAGCCAAGGCCCCGAGCACACCGCGGCGGAAGCCTGGAATCTCTCGTCATTTACCGTATTTCTGTTTTCTGCCGGGGCGAGAGACGAAATTTGACAGTGGCATAAAACAGCTGGTAAAGTGCAATGGATTGTTCGTATAGCTGTAGTTTCAAGCTGCAGTATAGAACTGAATGAAGTGGGTAAGTTTGGTTGGTTCGGGGTGAACCACAGTAACAAACTGGCACGACCACCGGAATGTGTGTTCAATTTATACACTTCGTGCTACGAACCCAGCAGTTGCAATATTAACGTATTTTCTTTGTCATCGGCGATTGGGGCGTTGTTTCGAACGTTATTTGGCAGCCCACTGTTGAAGGATTTTTTTTGAGGGGGGGGGGGGTGTTAAAAGTTCGCGGTATGAAAATTTAGTGTTTCAAGGTCACACAGTTTCTGCAGTGAGTGGGGAGGATTTGAATTGTGCTTAAACTGGTTTAATATTTGCGTGAGTTCTGGGCATAAATGTGGGAGGACTTCTCGTATGTCGTATTCCCGAAACCACTGATTTCGAATAAATTTTGTATTTGGCTGGGGGAAGTGCGTAAGGTCGTCTCGCCAGTTTGGTTTGTACCTGGTCCAACAATTTCTTATTTACAACGAATCTCACATAGTTGCTTTTCGTATTCAAAAACCGCTCATTATACGAACTTTTGGCCCAAGCAATAAAATAGACCAGATCTTAAAAAGGAGTTCGATGTAAGTTGGGCAAGACAACAAAGAAGTGCAGTCCTGATTATCCGATATTCGGTTATCTAACGTTCTGAGTTATCTGACTAGCCATACGACGTGCAGTTTACAGTTTTCTAGCATTTAGGAACACTGCCGTTAACTTCAAATTAAGTCTCACATTTATAGGTAAAGTGAAATCAGTCCCGTTACAGGCTTGGAGTGGCCCAGAGGGTTCCAGGAAGTTAAGATTCCCACATTACATGACAACGGTACAGGATGGTGGTAAGGTCAGCCCTACGCACCGGCCGCCTTTACCCCCCAGGAAATACTCCTGGTACTCATTTCTGTTAGAGGCTGAGTCGACCCCAGGGCCATGGTGCGATCGGAAGGATTTTATGCCAATGAAAAATTCCAATGACATCACCTGGAATCGAACCAGCGACCTTCCGAATTGTAGCACAGCACCTTTACCACTGTGCCACCGCGATGCCCCGCATTTATAGGAAGGGCCGAAAATACACGAGTTTTCAAAAACCTAGCTCCTGCAGTTCTACCAATTTGGTACTTGAACCAAAAAAAATGCATGGATGGATTCAGAAGATCCCCGAGACCGGAATTTCGATGAATTTCGGCATTACCCAGCGTTTTTGGTAATCATACCACATGTCACAATTAGGTCGGATAATCGGGGCGCTGTTGTAATTGGTTTGTGTCTGCAGTATGTGGACGTTACAAGAGCAGAGTAAGTTGCATTTTAAAAGGTATTCACCTTTCCACTCTTCATTTTGTTGGTGTTTGTTTAACAAAGCCGTCAGCAGTTCATATTGTATAGCGATCAATGCCATATTCACTAGTGAGTGATAATGAACTGGGAAGCACATGCAAGGAAGTGATCGTCGCTTACTTTTGCCAGCGTAAAGCTGACCACTTAACGTGCTCACGTCATATGTAAGTTTTCTTGTTTTCAAATATGAATCAGACTCGGAACCAGGGTGTCATAATACGCGAAGGACAGGAGCTGTCGGCAAAACAGACGTAACCACACTTTGAGCGCTCGCTTGTGCCTTGCCTGTGTTGTGTGTTCCTTTCCAAATCTGTGTTGTCGTGTTCTGCTCTAATCAGTGTATGCGCATAGACTGTGAATGAGAGTACTTGTACTTCCATTCCTCCATAACGATTTCATGGAGTGCGCAAGGAAATTTTACCGTTATCTTGCCCCGGAGGGAGGGTGTAAAACTACGAAGAAGCAGTCGGATAGCCGATTTCAGGACCTAGATTTGAGCCGGGGAACTCACTAATACGAAGGATTTGTTTTTTTTTATATATTTTGCTGACCGTGCATCCTAATATAATAATAGTCTTTTTTTACCAACTTGATGCACAGATTCTTTATTTTAATACATTTATTAAACCCCTCTACATGTTTCGAGCACTGTTATGCTCATCTTCAGGAGGACAATTGTATTAGAACAGCATCTGGTATCGTCACCCTCTGTAGGTGACTGTTCAGACCACAGGTTACGAGAGGACTCAAAGAATTTGTGCATCAAGTTGGTAAAAAACACTATCACGAAGGATTTGCTGTTCGCTCGAACCCGACGTTCGGTGTTTGTCAACAGTTTTCTTGTGCATGTCATTTGGCTGTGGCGTGGGAGTACTGGCTTGTTCTCACAACTATGTGCGGACGCGTGTTCGGCCTATTTGGTATGTCGTGAATGTATTGCAATAGGACTCTGAGGCGATAAGCACTGTGACTGTCCCTTTCTCACATGCGTGGACGCAAGAGGACGCGTTAAGCCGGTCCATATTACATTCATGAGCAACTTCAGCACATTCTTTTTAATTGCACTAATTGTGTTCCACGAGCATTGATGTTAATATGTGTTGTCAGCTCTGGGAGTTGGGGCAGTTTATTGTAGTGATTGGTATGAGATCTAGAAGACAGGGGTTCGATTTCCTGCCAGTGCATCCCTACCGGACCACCCAGCCTCCTTTCCAGTGGGTACTGGTTGACGAACGGCCGGGGCGTGAAACTGACCTCTCACCTCTGTCTTGTGCCGAGATTAAAGAATGCGTAGCGCAGTACCTTCCCTCTTCTATACGTCTTTGTGGCGTAGCGCCTTATCATGTCCAAGGACGACTTTGCTATTTGCTGTATGAGCCATCGTGTCATTGGAGTTGTCCAACAAAAATTTCCGCCAACACCAACATATAAAAAGCTTTGGTTCTCATTTTGGGCGCGAGTGGACATGCATGAGTTGGAGCATTACCTCCATTATCCTCACACTCCTCCATTATGTTGTGCGTGTAAGGTACTGCAGTTTGCGTCAGTCGGCCAGAAGTGGGGTCGGTCAGCCTAGCTCGATTGGGACGAGTTTTAATTTTCGGTCGCTCTTTACCTAGTTAAGAAAATTAACACATAATGTAGAAGCAATGTTCGTCAATGTCTGTCCGTCTGTGACCTTAGTGGCTATCCTAGCAGAGATCTTCGGTGCACGATTGATAATTCGCGAATTGTGGCCACCATCTCTCAGGTATGAATCCGCTTGATTGTTGTGGGAGACAGCAATATGTGCAGTTTATATGAACACTCCGCCGTCGTTACAGGAACAGAAGCGCGTGTTTGAAGAGAAGTTGCCAGTATTTCGACTCAGGCGGTCCGGTGTGTGTAGAATATTTTCAGTAAGGGTGAGGCTAGCTTAAAAGTAGCTGAGCACTTTGAGACTCTGTGATGTAATAAAGTAGGTTGAACTGCATGGGAAATACGGACTTTGAACCCCGGCGGAGGCACACTTCCGCCTTGGGAGGACCTTGACGAGTGGAGGCGGGGCTTGACTGGTTCGGTGCTCTACCAAGGTCCTGTGTGCTTGCGGTAGCGTAGCCACTTGTAGGGCCTCCCATGCCAGGCCGGTTGACGGTAAGAAACCAGACGAAGAAGCATCCTATCGCCCCATCAGCATTGCCGGTGTTTGGGCGTAGGGCCACAACCTCGTAAAACCTAAATTATTTCGAAACCCCAAGACGAGGAGGCCATGAGCCGAATACAGGCCGAAGTGCCGTGGGTGTGATTGGGGTGGGAGGGGGCAGGCTACGTGGCCGATAAAGCTTCCGCCGAAGCTGACGTACTGAGACGGGAGATTAAAGATATTTTCCATATAGTGACTTCGTGTGTACGATTTCCGCTTCCATTTGGTAACTGCCCGCTCATGTGTTGGTGGGAGTGGACCAGTTACTTGTACTTTGAGTCGATGCATTAGCACAGAGACCGTGAAAATTGTGGAAATCTGCCACTTCGGTATGTATCTCGAGGTCTGATCGCATTGTCGCTGGAAGTTACGAATGAGAATTCATCTGTTGAGCCACAAAAGAAAGTGACTTTCTGTCATGGTTCTGCACTGATAATGTACGAGATTCTTCCTTGCAAATATGAACAGAGTTTATGGCAATTTACATGTGGAAACCAATTGCACGACTAATTTATCCAATTACGGCAAATATGCTGCCATAACCCCGACTACGTCCATGTCAACGGACACGATAGAACCCTTACTGTAATTTTAGCCAGGCACTGTATAAAGCTCCCTGATGATGGATCCCTTGTGATCCGAAACATGTTGGAGGAATTGAAAATATTTTAAAATATTTTATAATAATTCTAATTGTATCTACGAATTATATATTTGTGCATCTGTTGGATAATAAAGTGTTTTAATCGTCATTGATACACGGTACAAACATGAAGAACAATTGCACGACGTTTAAATAGCTTTACTGGTCACCACAGCTGGGGAACACGACAGTAGAATGGTACTACCTCACTGCCGTTGCAGCAGAACCTACTGTGATTATGCGTAATGTCCACGTGTCAGACAGAAATATAGCATTAAAAACTGCTGTTAATGAGAAGCTGATGCGTTGGTTGATGGGCCACATAACGTTTAGCCGTGTGAACATTGTGCTTCAAACGCGTAAAATTTGTGTTTTTAAGTTCCAGGAGCTCTTTACGTTTTTACAGATTTGACATGTGCCAGACACAGTCTTCAATAGTTAGTGGTTATTGCATATGTGCGCAAATTGCGGGCGACTGACTTTTGTTCGGCGGCGCCAAATACTTGTGGGTCCTCGCTATGGAATTTGCTTCATTCCACCCGTCTGGGGTCCAGAGTTTTGAGGTGGCTCTTAGATTTTTTGGAAAATTTGTGCACGTCTGTGTTTGTTAAAGGCGACATGACGTTTTGCGTCACATGAGATGGAGGTGAGTTCATTGCCACAGAGTTGACTTAAAATTGGTCCTTCTGATTGAGCGTGCGCGTGCTCGAGAACTGCTGAAACGGGCTTCTTGAAATTCAGTGTTGAAGAAAACATTTCATCTTCCATGTCTCGCAGTTTTAACGACTACTTTACGTGAACACCCACATGCATTCGTGGGCGGATTCAAAGCTGGAACCAACTACCTGCAGGCTTACTAGCGTCTTTCTCCTGTAAATTAAACACGTTTAGAAAGAGGGTTAAGAGTGTAGTTACAAGCAAGGGAATTCAAGTGGGGATTGAGTGTAAATAAGTGAAGTGATGTGGAGTGAACTGACGTGATTTATGTGAAGTGAGTTACGGTGAAGTTCTTGGGGTTAAAATTGTCATGTGCATTAGGGTGACTGATACTGAGGGTACTTGATTATATTGTGACTATTTCATTGGGTTGTATCTTGTACTGTGGTTGTTTTAATTTGTACTATGGTTGTTTTAGCTTGTTTTGTAATGTTTGGGTGTTTTGGTAATATGTATACTTGTATTTACTGTGTTTTGTCTTGTTTGTACTGTGTTTTTTTGTATTGTTTCGTTTATGTGTATTTATTCTGATTTGTTTTGTCTTAGTGTAGGGACTGCTGCTACCGAGTGACAACTCAATTGCAGTTAATAATAATAATAATAATAATAACGAACTTGCTAAATATGTACTCGCGCGAACGGTGCTTCGTGCATATAAACTACAGTGGAAAGAATCACACCTATCAGCAAAGCACGCAAAAAATGCGGATCGCAGCTATGTGTGTTATTTGACATGTTTCGGTCTACGCAGCCATCTGCACGGAAACCCCTTAAAATATTATCGTTTACTTTTCTTATAAGTAACTTGAATAACTTGGATATTAGCAGGTCATTCATAATTCCTTTGCGAGCGCGCGTTTTGAGTGTGCGCAGTGTAGGGTACTTAAGCAATCGTGTTGAATACGATCTTCGTGAGTGGTGGACGACCGGACGTTGCCTTCACTCTTGTATACTGGGGGGCATCAAGCATTACGAAGCAGTACTTAGTATGTGTTTCCTTCCGTGTCTCCTCCGGAAGTTCTTAGCGGATGTGCGCTTATAAGCTGAACTGTGATGGAAGTGTTAGTAATGTTACGCTAGGGACAGCTAGAAGCAAGTATGAACATGGCGGCGGATCCGTATGTTTAGGATCGTATGATTTGTAAGTTTATGCATCCTGGCATGTGATTGTAAGCGTGCATCATATTTGCCGCCATAACGTATGGTGTATCTGGCAAGAGACGGGGCAGATCAGTTTCACGATTGCGGTTTATGAGAAGAAATTGTAGGTGGAAAGTCAGTGGAGTCTGTAGTGACGTCATAATATGCTTTGGGGGCCCATGGCACAAAAAACGCGTTAAAAATGTGGGTTCTGCTCATAGTGACGGGGCGCATTCGCTGTGTTATTGCCTCTAGATGAAAGGTGTCCATCCCGCGGCCATATTTGAAATATAAATGAATATATATATATATACTATAAAATTACACAACTTAGGCAGTTAAGTATAGCACGTACTGTGATTTTTACACTAGCGACCCGCGAACCAGCCCACGGTAACGGTTGTGACTCTTCGCCCAAAAAGGTTTGACACCCCTGATCTATATGTTCAAATCGTGAGCGCTAAATTTCGACGCTGTGTTATAAATAGCGTAAAACCAATGATCATAGCCAAGCACTGATTAATGCGAGTTTTCTACATATAGTGTAACAGATTTGCAGATTGTCATATGGGATTGTAACTCTTATGAAAATACGGAGAGAACAGATTGTCAATAGAAGTGATGGATAATGCAGCTTTTATAATTGTAGTGTAATACAGTATTGCATTAACAGAATAAAAGAGACGTCTTTTCAGTTTATTCTAAACGTGGTGAATGGTGTGTTATGTTTTTCTCGTGCGATAATGGATAGACTCATAAGCTTAATAAAACTATGTCTGGAGAGTGGGATGATGGGCAGGCGTGTGTGTGTCTTGTAGAAGCGGGCGGAAAGACGGCTAGGTCATCATGCAAAGTGTCCCTTTTGTTTGTCCAATTGTAACCGAAGTAAATTTGCCTCGACAGTTTCTAGTAAGATTCCGATTTGTCAGATTTTGTGCAGGATGATTCAGCGGTTCTTGAGCTGTCATACGCGTACAGACGGACGGATTGAGCGATTTTGATGGGAACGCCGCAGCAATACAGACTCACCTAGAGAGCACGAAAGTCTTCATTTGTAATTTTCCTTTGTCATTCTTTGTTCCTTCAAAAATTCGTCTTGGTTTTAAGTTCTTTTGTATTCCTAAGTTTCATGTTGGCCTCTATCTATACCTCCTGCCCACCCTCCCCACTAAGGAGCTATTTGGAAAACACTGGTGTAACATAATGTATTATATTTCTTCCGCCCCTTCCGGCGCTTCGAAAAAGAGCGATTCCGAATTATTTGTATGTGAAAACTTGAATGTAGCATGTAAAAAGGTAAGCAGTCCCATTACAGGCCCAGAAGGGCCCAGAGGGTTCCAGGAAGTTAAGGTTCCCATATTTCGTGACAACGGCACAGGATGGTGGTAGGTTGTCAGCCTTACGCACCGGCCGCCTTTATCCCCAGGAAATACTCCTGGTATTCATTTCTGTTAGAGGCTGAGTCGACCCCAGGGCCATAGTGCGATCGGAAGGA
>Ga0131853_10021539_pt1 | contig 11694 bp, 9 predicted proteins | sample TergutLab28metaG_FD_92764 | JGI IMG/M metagenome (GOLD analysis project Ga0131853, IMG submission 92764) | Labiotermes labralis P1 segment gut microbial communities from Petit-Saut dam, French Guiana - Lab288 P1 (version 2) (version 2) | ecosystem: Host-associated > Arthropoda: Insects >...
CTACAAAGGAGAAACGAAAGGTCAGTCTTCAGTGAAGAGGCTACACTTTCAGACAGAGTGTTCGATACTTGAATAAAAAACTTGCTGCTTCTGGGGTTACTTAATTAAGAAGACAAACTACAAGCTTGCTGCTTCTGGGGTTACTTAATTACGAAGACAAACTACAAACTTGCTGCTTCTGGGGTTACTTAATTACGAAGACAAACTACAAACTTGCTGCTTCTGGGGTTACTTAATTACGAAGACAAACTACAAACTTGCTGCTTCTGGGGTTACTTAATTAGGAAGACAAACTACAAACTTGCTCCTTCTGGGGTTACTTAATTAAGAAGACAAACTATAAACTTGCTCCTTCTGGGGTTACTTAATTAGGAAGACAAACTACAAACTTGCTACTTCTGGGGTTACTTAATCAGAAAGACAAACTACAAACTTGCTACTTCTGGGGTTACTTAATTAAGAAGACAAACTACAAACTTGCTCCTTCTGGGGTTACTTAATTAGGAAGACAAAATACAAACTTGCTGCTTCTGGGGTTACTTAATTAAGAAGACAAACTACAAACTTGCTGCTTCTGGGGTTACTTAATTAGGAAGACAAACCACAAACTTGCTGCTTCTTATAAAGTAAAAATTATTTTCCAGAAGGAGTTTGAAATTGCGTATTTCGCGCTTTTATTAAATTAAGGAGACACTCAGAACATCTTTGAAGGTAAGAACATCAGAATTCACAGTATGGGCACCAAAAAATTATGGCAATCAAACTCGAAAATAAAGGCAGAATTCCTCTGTTGGAAAAAAATATACAGGAGAAAAAATTACGAATTTTATGTCTAATACATGCAGTAACACGACGAGATAAAATACTGCACTGTCGTTACCTTCCGGTACGCTCAGGCATACGTTAATTGTGGTGGGCTTTTTTAGCCCACGAATTTCGCAAGTATTAATACCGGTAAGTTTGACGCTCATCCATTCATCCCTCAAAATTACAAGTTTCGTTTTTACACTCCGAACACAAAAAATTGACCAAGCTCAACAGGAAATTTAACAACAGAAATCAAGCAGCTCAAAATCAGTTCATGAAAGGGAGTGTAATTAATGATATGCAAAGGAGCTGTAAATATTTAGCTATTTTAAATTATAAAACACGTGGCCACTACGTCAGACAGGACATTCAGAATTGATAGCTAAACGGAGATGAAACAGACCATAAAGGTCGATATTTAGGACAACGTATGTGTGAACAAAACATACCATGTGCCACAGTGGAGAATATATGGAATTTCCCATTCATTACCACTACCACGACTACACAATGCAACCAACAGGTGACGCCGGCACTTCCCTGCGGCTAGAAGTGGATGAAGTGGAAGCGGAAGCCGACAACTCACTTCCATGCTACAGTTCGAAACTAAGCGGATAGACCATGTATCATGCACGCAGTAATAATAGAGGACACCTTTATGACATACACCTACATTACCTTACAAATTCATTCTGTAAACAATGTGCTACAAACAGCTACACCCTAGCCTACGACGTGAATTACACTTTTAAAGTGTACTTATTACTATCAGTACATTTTTATTGCACATAATTTATACATACATATATATATGTATGTATGTGTGTGTGTACACAGGTAAGATGAGGCATACAATTATACGTATACTGATTCATGCTTCATTTCGCGCACTGAATTTCATGTTGCTCACACGCAGACCACATTTTGCCCAAGTTGACCACACCAGATAAACGATTCAGCACGCCTGATATAATGGTTTCCACTTCTGATGCTTCTAACCTTCTTTTGTGCCTCTCTCACTTCATATTCATGATAAATCTTACATTTTCATACTGGCTTAACCAGCGCTGTGTAAAAGCAAAATTTTACACCCCAACTTACAGTACTGAACATAATTTTACGGAAGGGTATGTAAACCACACGATTTAAATTTAAACGTATAAATGGTTGCCATTTATTTCCAAATCCCACTCCCCATCTCGTCCCCCACGAGATTTCCAAAACATTCAAATTCACATACGTTTAGTAATACGATTAGTTTCTTATGGGTCAATAGCGTAATCTTCAGTCCCGCTCTTTAATTCCTTTTCAATCCTATTTTTTGTTTCAACAGAAAGTTACCATTCAACTGTTAAGCAAATGTGACTTTCAGGACGGAATAAGGAAAACACGAAGGCTGAATGGCAGTTGACTTGCGATCCTCAGAAGCATGGAATTACAAGCCTCGGGAACAAAGACCATGTCTATACTAAAAAAAAGATTCTCATAATAAAACCAACTAGATGTACCAATTTCTCAAATTTATTTTTGGAATAATACTCTACACGTTTCGGACAGTTCCTCTGCCCATCACCAGGAGTTTTCTACTGTACACACAGCAAACCTGTACGACATATACCATTGCTGTGTGTACAGTAGAAAACTCCTGGTGATGGACAGAGGAACTGTCCGAAACGTGTAGAGTATTATTCCAAAAATAAATTTGAGAAATTATTGCATCTAGTTCGTTTTATTATAAGAATTTATCACGATGCACGGTCACCTGAACGTCAAACTAAAAAAGGGTTTAAATAATTAGATAAACAGAATACATGTTAAGTAGAAATCTATACGCTTATAGCTACATCACGTGTGTGTCTCTAGTGTCAGTCGACACCGGCTCTGATACTTGAGGAGGTAACAGAACTAACTTGTAGCGTTTAATACACATGGAGTCGGAAAATGGTAAAGATGCAAGAAACAGATCTTTAATAAGAGTATCGCTCACAATCATAAGACGTCTGGCGTACGTTCAAACCTTTACCGAGGTACAATTACGTGCCTTGGTTTCGCGCAGTCTAAATACGCAAATGCCACGTTAAAACACAGAAAAAGACCGCGACAATTCCGACGTCATACACTGTCTAGTTAATACAGCGTCGTTAAAACCGACGCATCAATCAAAATTAAATGGAAACGATACATAAAACGACATGATTAGTTTTTTTGTACAAAAGAAACGCCATTTCGGCAAATTTACAAACTTCCACCTAACTTCCATCTAATGGTGTTATCTAGGGCCAAATTTGTCCACACTTGTTGAAGTTAAGTAAAAGAGGTAAAGCCAAACAATTACAGGCCTGGACAGGCCTTTAGGGACCCAGGAGTCTGAGGCTCCCAGATTTTCTAGACAATCGGCACATGAAGTTGGTAAGGTTGTCAACCCTAGGCACCGGACGCCTTTACTCCCAGGAGACATCCCTGGTATTCATTGCTGTTAGAGGCTGAGTCTACCGCAGGGCCACAGTGCCGCCAGAAGGATTAAGGGAATGAAAAATGACGTCATCGGGAATGCCCGAGACATCCGCGTCGTAGCGCAGTGCCTCCACAATTGCGCCACCTCGTACCCCTATTGAAATAAGCAACGCATTCATATTCACGCGAGTTCATAGACTCAACTGTGTAATCTTACAGCCGACACAGGAGGAGGTATGAAGACCAAGATCACTCTACAAGGCCTACCAGGAATACAGCAAGGCATTAGGCTGTCCGCTTTACAAGGAAGAAGCGTTGTAGCGCAAGCCTATCATTTCTGTTATACAGTGTTGGTACGAACCCATGAAAGGAAATAAATCAGTCTTGTTTTTGTAGTTTTCTTAGCTTCATATCTGAGAATATCGGGACAAGACATGTAAAGTGGAAACTGAGACGCTGGTACTAAGGGCAGTGGTAGTGTTAAGCAGATCAGCACAGCACTGACGCGTCTGACTTGCATTCGAGAGGTACCCGGTTCGAATGTCGGCGGACGAACAACCTATTCTAATGCACTTTTGTTTTTCTTAATTCCATGAGGCGAATCGAAGAACAGTACCTCCAAACAGATCATGGCAGTCTCCATTTGTTTTTCTTAATTCCATGGCGAATCGAAGAACAGTACCTCCAAACAGATCATGGCAGTCTCCATACAAGTCTACCTATGCATAATGCTGATCACTCTCTACCTTACTCGAGGCTGATAACTACCGCGCCACTTAAAACCTAAATCAGCCAAGCTATTTGCTCATCTGGGCTGTCACACAGCGTAGACTGGTGGTTACTTATGTTACGGGACAACCTAATCGATCCCATCTTCTTGGACTGCTTGACCCTTGAAGACGGGATCAATAGGTTGTCCCGAAACGTTGGTAACTATCAACCCACGCTGCGTAACATCCCAGAAGAGAGATGCTCTCATTTGCACCGTGCCTGCAGCCCGAAATCACGCTGTCGTAGCGTAACTTGACAGCAATTGTGCATGTCAGATGCATGCAAGTTCACTCAATTGCTTGTTTTTAATTTTACGCACACATATTGTGTGTGCGTGCGTGTATTAACAAATAAATTATATACACACATACATACAGCCCCACATACATATATTGAACCTATCGCAATTGTTGGAACCGTCGGCAGAAGGGTACGAACTGTCAACAGGCTGATTATCAGCACTCGGTTGCAGAAAACTCAATTATTCCCCTGTTCATTGCAAATCCCACGTGGATTAGTTTACAGACTTAATGTTGCTAAAGTGTTAAAGTTAAGGATTCATAAAAACTACTAGACTAATAACGAACTGCAAAATATGAAACGTCAGTACTTATCTATTACAGCACAATAAATAAAATTCGTCTGGTAGCCCAGCTATAAGGTGCTACATGCCACAAAGCACCAATCTTTAGGAAATCAATTTATTCCTACGAAATCCACAACTAGCCCAGCTGCACCTGTTCCAATGAAGATGAAACTGCTACATCGTCACATCTCGATCGAAATACTCTCGGGTACCCGCGGGAATGAGACTAAAATCGCTGTGTCCAAGCACATCAAACTTGTGAAGAGCTTAGCAGACTTCCATAGAATTTCAAAAGTGTCTACTGGTGTGTTAACTAAAAAGGCGTCTACCAATTAAAACTTGTATTAAAGTTAGACAAAGCTAAGACACCTTTTAGCAAGACCTGCACGTGATTCTGTGTGCAGCTCGAGTTGAACTCGCTAAATTATCATCACACAGAAAGAAAAGACGTACAAAAAACACACACATTTTACGTTCAATGCGTGTTTCCCGTCAGCCGGTTTTCAGGGCACACAAGGGGGGGGGGGGCTGCAAAGGTTAGGCTGGCACCACCAAATTTCTTACCAAAGGGACGACCTACAAACGACGCCGTGGCTTTACATTTCGCACCCATTTTCTTAAATTCCGTAGACTGTCCTGGAACTGCAGTCGGGCTACTGCAGTAATAGTTCGGAGTCCGGTTAAGACAGCAAAACACGGAACACGTTGCTTCTTGCGTTGGAAGCTTTCCACTCGAATTTCGGGTTTCGTGGTCTTCTTCAGTACCTAGGGAACATTTTTGGGATTTTTTTAAATCGAATTCCCGACATCTTCCTCACTACCAAATGACCAAGTGCAACCAACCTACCAATTATCACCGTCACTACTTCACTTTTGCGTCCAACAGAGCGTCATAAAACAAACAAAAATGAGGCTGTGAGACTTGAGGTTCTATAGCGGCGAATATGAAGACCTCCGTCTTCTGTGACGTGACGCAGTGAAGTCTGGTAGAAAGACACCGAAGTTTCGGATGAACCCTCTGTGTCCACCTTAAGGTCCTCTACCCTGAAAATGGACGTTGCACGTTCCTTTAAAAAAATGAACAAGGAGGACTAACAGATTGCACGGCATCACATCTCAGACGACAGTCATCTTCAAAACAAGTTAGGAAAATCAGCCCTCTGTACGTGTACCGACAGATGATTAGGAAACTTTTACGAAAAAAGTGTATTGTACAGTGAGGGAGCCGACCCTGAGACAAGCGCTGTGAACACAGACAGATACAGGGACAGTGGCAAGGGCAGGATACCCATCCAAAAATCGATACGCCAGTGTTGTAGGCTTCCTGAAAGCCTGTGTGCAGGATACGCGGCGAGGGGCGTGGCGCGCTTTGGGAGGAGGGGGTGGAGGAGGTAACAGCCACCCCCACCCCACTCTCACCCCATAGGTTCAGGCTCCCTGGCCTACGTCACTAGTTTCTACAGCATGTCGTCATCCCTCTCTAATCTCCAGCATCCCAATCTTGCTGCATCGCAAAGTGTACAGCTATAGCAAGACAACCCACAACCCTCACATGCAATCCTAAGAGCGAGCGGTATGTTGGTGAGACATCACGAACACCATTCCCTGAAGGTTTCCTAAATCTAAGAAGAATTCAAAATTGTATTTTCACAACACGACGGGACGAAAATGTAACCTGTCTTGCCAGAGGGATGGCTAATGGATTTTTGCAGCAACATTCAATCAAGCCAACTCGGTGCACATTACAAACCCGTTTTGCATAGGCCCATATCATAAACGTGGCGGTGGTACTGTACAGTTGGCAGTTCCCTTCTCACTGCCCGATGTATTCTTACGAAAACGAGTTAATTATTATAGCGAGATAAACAACAATTCCTGAACAGGGCAACTGTATATCAGTGGGAAAACGTGTGGAGCATCCGTACAGCTGCATGAATTCTTAGCCTTCGGAACTACATTAAAGCGTGCTGTCTGCCTGAAGCTCAAGACATTTTGCTGTCAAGAGAAGAAATTCGGTACCCACTGGATAGGAGGCAGGGTAGACAACACAGACGGTCTGAAAGCGGGCCTGATGGGAAAAATCTATACCACCGGGAACAGAAACCCGATTATCCGGTCATCCAGCCTGCAGTCCACTAACTTTCAAGTTACTAACCATCCAAGCGGAATAATATCATAATATATACCACGAACTTCCACCCATCTTTCGACGGTAAATGACTGCTGCAGACGATAGGTCAGGTAAAAAGTTTTGCCTGTGTATGCCATAACGGCGTAAGGGAACGGGTGGGGTGGTGGTGGGGGGATGAAAGTATAGACCCCCTCATTTTAAGATTGAGTGGGACTATATCGGGTGCTTTATGCCCGGAGAAAGAATCCTTGCTACCCAGTGAATAGGAGACTGGATGAGGCTCAGAGCAGCCCTGGACGTTTTGAAGAAGAGAACGCTTGACCATTCTGGGGTTCGAACCCCGGATCGCCCAGGCCATAGCATAGTCACTGTACTGATTACGCTATCTCGGCGCAAATGTTAATAGAAAAACATCCGAAAGATTCCTAGCCGGAACCTTCTAATCATAACAAACGTCCATGAGAAGAGTCTGATGTGTGTGTGTTCAATTCAGATGGCATATCCTTTACCACGAAAAAATAAGTTAGAATTTTGCACAAAGTTGGTCTCTCTGTCTCTCGTCTTCTGGCGACAAAAAAAAAAAAGAATGGAAATGTTTTAACAAATGTAGAGTACAGAGGTAATGTTGAGACCAAGCGTGATAAAACATCCGAAGAATGTAGAAAGTAAGTAAAAGATTTGATAAACCAGGCTCTCACGTAAAAATACCTACGACAAGATCTCTCTGAAAATACACGTAAAGCCATCGGAGGAAATACTTTAACGAAAGTTACCCAAGATTTCGGCATTCGGAACACGATATTTAAAATGTGTCAGAAACACAATTTTTACCTGTAAAAACTATGACCACAATGACAACTCAAACTAAACGAGCAATTTAAAAAAAATTTCTAAAAATATCCGTAAGTAGAGAGTTTGAAATGTATACCTGTCAAATGTTGCTGAAGGTGCAAATTCGGCCTCCTGAAAATGATCACTTGTCAGTCGAAACGCGCACAAGAATGCCTTTAACACCGTACGTTACAAACATATAAATAATGTATTACGATAGCGTTAATGTAAAACCGACCATGATTATATCTTGCATTAAATGCAGGACCCCATTCAAGATCTATGAATACATACTGATTCCAACCTTCATTTTCACCATAAACACACTCCCAAGCCATAAGGGTTGGGTTTCATTCGGACTGTAATGTTTTTCTCTTCCCGTATGGACAGGTTCCTGATTTAATATTTTACTTTACATTTGTGTTAGAATACGCCCCGTTTAACATTGCCCGCCCAATTTAAACGTAATTGCTGTAACCAGTTTTAGTACTTCCTGTTTTGATAACTTGGACCCACGTTTCAGCCTCCAAAATAAAATTCCCTAATTTGGTTCGCAGTAATTAAATACAACAGCATAACACACGTCAGACACTCATTTTAGTACCTGTTCCTGTTAGAAGGGTATCACTTCCTCACAAAATAACAAACTCCACAACTACAAACTTAATTAAATGCGTCACTCGTCAGCAAATTACAAGGGCTAATTTCATCACTTGATGTGTACACAAAGCAATCACTGACCGCTGCAGCAAAGTTTTTTTTCCTACGTCTCGCACAGACCGTTTCAAAATAAATTTTGTAAAATCACAAAAATGGGGTGGGGGTAATAAGCACCTACATGCTATACCAATGCACATTTCTCTCTTGAATGTCGTAAAATTCGGGCTGAAACACTTTCCCGATGTCATGAATATTTAATGAGCAAATAAATCATGAAGTTTCTTTAGGCATTCAAGTAAAGCTGTAGATATAAGGCATCTCTTGAAATAGAACACCCACAGGCTCCTCTATCATCTCCGTGACTTTAATGCGGAAATTTAATTTATATTTCACTTCATCTCGTGTCGTCGAATTAGGACTAAACCAGTTCAGAATTCAAGGCCATTTACTAATCGGTCTCAACATATTTCAGTTCAGAGTGTGTTACTTAACGATGGTGCTCTTCCTACGATTATATAGCCTCGGTGATGAACAAACGAGTATGGAGCATTGGTGGAATTGTACCGACAAGCAGAAACAGAAGTACGCCAAGATTCACCAAATTCAGTAACTTCACCAACTTGATGCACTATACTATTTACTGCTGGTTAGTTCCCCGACATGTTTCAGCCTGACTTCATACGTCATCCTCAGCGTTCGCTTCAACTTATCTGTTAGATCTCACACATAATTAAAGCCGATGTTGTAGTGAATTACGGTTAAAATGCAATTAAGTTACAATTAGTACGGTACATAATACAGTATCGTATGGGGGAGGGGAGAGGCGTGTACAGGGTTTTGGTGGGGAAACCTGAGGGAAAGAGACCACTGGGGAGACCCAGGTGCAGATGGGAGGATAATATTAAGACGGATCTTCAGGAAATGGGATGTGGGGGTATGGACTGGATCGAGCTGGCTCAGGATAGGGGCAGGTGGTGGGTACTTTGTAAATGCGGTAATGAACCTTGGGGTTCCGTAAAATGCAGGGAATTGCTTGACTAGCTGCAAACCGATTAGCTTCTCAAGAAGGACTCTGCTCCATGGAGTAAGTAAGTAAGTAAGTACGTAAGAAAGAAAGAAAGTAAGTATATAATAAAGTATAAAATTATAAAATTTTGAAATTATATGTTGTGTCCAAACATCTAGTTCGGACACTGTACTAACTGCAACTTAACTGTATGTTAATCATAATTTACTACAACATAGGCTTTAATTATATGTGGGAACTCGTAACAGGTAAGTAGAAGCGAACGATGCATATCACAGAGGACTCCCTGAGGATGGCCTATGAAGTCAGGCCGAAACATGTCGGAGAACCAACCAACAATAAATAGCATAGTACAACTTGGTATTGAATTTGGTGAATGTAATATAGTTGCCCGCCGGTCCCAGTGGCCATGCGGTGTAAGGCGTAGGTCTGCAGCCGCTCGCTTGTTGAGATTGTGGGTTCGAATCCCACCGGTGGCATGGATGTTTGTCTGTTGTGAGTGTTGTGTGTTGTCATACAGAGGTCTCTACGACGGGCCGATCAATCGTCCAGAGAAGTCTAACCGACTGTGGTGTGTCGTGTGTGAAATGGAAACCTCGTGAATGAGGAGGCCCTGGCCCACCGGGGGCTGTCGCGCCAAAAACAAACAAAAATATAGTTGTATGGAAAATGTATAAAGTTAAAATTAAAAATACGCTGAGAAGAACCTGGCACAATATCACTTCATCCACCAAAAATCTCACATGTACTGGCTTGGGATTGAATCGGTGCCTCCGCGGTCACCGGCCGGCCATTAACCACCTAAGTCGTGGCAAGGCCTTTCGTACAAAACCGTTTCAAATTTAAGCTTCAGACCGGTATCAAACATGAAGGGCCAGCTCCTAGTGAAAGGTGACTGATTTTTAGATCCTTGGGCAACCCAACGGAACGCTATTAAAATCGTTCTGTCGGTCCGTCTTAAAGCATGAAAAATCCGCAACCTGTTTAATGGAGTTTTATGGAATTTAATCTGATTTTACTAAAATCTGTTGAGCTACGTCAATTTTCATTTATAATGTATAACTTGAACGAATAATTTACGTAAATATCTGCACCCGCTTCCGTGCGTATGTCGAGCGATACTACGTATTTATAGGAACGAAAAATGTTCCGAACAAGTGCTGTAAACAGCAAAGATCTCACCTTGTACGCAATTTATATTTTCCTTAGTATTCAGGCTTGCAAGATAAATAATAAAAAATACAAATTTGTATATTCAACAACTAACAACGGTCTAATACACAGGCCGGTTATGCAAGTATTTTGTACTGCTGACAATAAGATTGAAATGCTGTATTCCACGACGGAGTATACGTGCACAGACTGTAACAAGTCGTTCTTGACTTTCGAAACGTCATAAGGTTTGACGATATGAGAATAAATGTAATTTCATTTACCCAAAAGTAAAGTACGCCTACCCCTGCTACGACCTCCACGCAAATTATAAATTCTCAGTGGCGGCAGCAGCAGCACTATCTGCAGATCTCTACACCGAAATCCGCAGATCGACAATTAATGTGGACAGCAAAAGGTAGAAATTCATTTACACTTCTAAGTACAATATTGCAATCACTGTGCTGATTTTCACAAAAAAAAAAAAAAACCACGCGCGCGCGCGCACACACAAACACACAGGCTTGTTTTTCATGTGTAACAGCAGCAAGTAACACAGCTTTCCGAATATCCAAAGGAAGAAAACCAGAAACAAGGAGAACAGTCCCATGGTGGAACGACGAATTAAAAATATTACGGAAAAAAGTGAACGCCTTAAGACGATGATATCAACGAACTTTAAGCAATGAAGACCTTAGGAGCGAGAGAAAAGCCCAATACAATGAGGGGAAACGACAGTACCAATTGAAGTTAAATGACGAAAAATTTAAATCTTGGCAAAAGTACTGCTCCTCAACTGAGGAGTCCAACCCTTGGAACGCAATTTATAAAACCGCATCCGGGAAATCAAGAAACAAAACCTGCTTAACAACCCTCCATCAACCTGATGGGACCTTCACCTTGGACACGGAAAGCACAACAAAGCATATGCTAGACTATTTTGTTCCCGAAGACGAGACAAATGACAGCGCAGTTCATAAGCAGATTAGAGAGCAGGTAAAGGAGCCGGTAGACACTGAAGATGACAAACCCTTCTCTCGAGAAGAAGTAGCATTTGTGATAAAAAAAAGTTTAATCCTAAAAAGGCTCCAGGGGAGGATGGACTGACAACCGAGATACTGCTGCGAGTTTTCGGAAACTTCCCGTCCTTCGTAACTGAGTTGTACAATAAATGCCTAAAAGAAGGCTGCTTTCCAAGACAATGGAAAACATCTAGCATAGTGCCAATTGTGAAGCCGGGGAAAGAAGATAATAGAGACGCCTCAAAATACCGAC
>Ga0131853_10021540_pt1 | contig 11694 bp, 7 predicted proteins | sample TergutLab28metaG_FD_92764 | JGI IMG/M metagenome (GOLD analysis project Ga0131853, IMG submission 92764) | Labiotermes labralis P1 segment gut microbial communities from Petit-Saut dam, French Guiana - Lab288 P1 (version 2) (version 2) | ecosystem: Host-associated > Arthropoda: Insects >...
ACACACACACACCACACACACACACACACACACACACACACACACCACACACCCACACACACACACACACCACACACACACACACACACACACACACACCACACACACACACACACACACACACCACACACATACACACCACACACGAGTCCGAATAAATTAAAGTGACGACGAAAAGCTTAACGTGTTTGTCATGTCCATAAACACATGATAAATTTGTATTAACATGCTGAAATACGTGTATATATCATAATTTCAAATTTCAACATGAAGCAGCAGTTTGACGTTCCTGCAAACCAATACTTAGCCTTACACATTTTGGTGCGTCTTTCATAAATGTGCTGATATCAGGAAACAGCTTTACCTACTATGTTATGTCACAATATTCCTAACTCGAATTTTCATTTACCACCTTTGCTAATTTTGATGACATTCATGAAAGTCTTCGAAACTCCCAATCAATTTTCATTGCAATATCTTAAGAAGACTGGGAAGAGACAGTGCAGGTGCGATATTCAGAGGCAGGCGTTCTTTACTGAATTTTAATATAAGTGTAAATGTGTGACTCTGACTTGTGGCTAATGGCTGAATTCATTTTGATGTTTTCGGTGGCATTCTCACTACCTAAACATGCAAAGCTGGGACGATACCAGGCTACAGCATACGGGCTGGTTCTTATTTAAAGTGCCTGTACCATTCTCACCTGAGTTCGAATCCCGGTGAGTTTGAGATTCTTCTGAAACTTCACAAACCGCCCCGATGCCCAGACAGCATCCTGTACTCTGGAGAGCATGTCTGTTTCCCGAGCGTAATCCAGCCGTGGCGTAGCCTTCAACACTCACCCCCATCTAACCCCGAAGTTTAAGTATGGAACAGCTACAACTCTGCCTTCCCTCGGTGCGTAAAGGCACGTTACGGGAGAGTCTACCAATTCTTATCATTGTGCTTGATACGTAGAATAAGGGAATACAGGAAACGTATTCTCATTCCAAGCGATTTTACTGACGTTAAAGTTGGTCTTCACAGAATAGTTAATAAGTATATATATATATATGCATAAAATATTAAGAGCTGCAACATTTACTTCCAGAACTTTCCTATATGCAACATGACCAAACAGAATTAATGGTTGCACCTGCAACTGATCATTTTGCCCAATTTATACTTTTACATTCAACAAATAAACATGAATCCAGTAACCGAGTGGCGGGGGGGGGGTCCTTTCTTCTTGTCTGTCATCGAGTCTGAAGAAAATCATGATTAGAAACGAAGAAGCAAATTTTAAAAAAGTTAAATTCCATTTGACAGATCGTATGAAGTGAAATAACATAATGAAGTTTCAGACGGTCGAATCTAACGCGATGGTTTAAGTGGCACTTATGATGATGTCTTCCTTTTTCGTCAGACTGTACTTCTTTATGTCGCTATATTTCACAGCCATTCATATTTCGAACTTCCTTCTATGTATCAGGTGAGTGTCAAAAACAAAGTTCCTGTAACCTCTCAGTATTGTACGGCCTTTTGTGGCCTTCCCGTTCACCCGAGCTGACGCCAAAAGACCATTAGCTCTAGAAAAGTTTGCATATATAAATAATGAACACGCAAAGGACAAACTTAAAGAAGCCATCAGGAGCGCAGCACCGGCAGTTCCTAGACAAGCACTTTTAGAGAGTTTTGATCAATTTATTCACCAGGTGTCAAAAGTGCGTTGGAGTTGTAGATGATGATTTACAACATACGACTGGATGTGTAGTAAAGATATTCAATCACAGAGATTGTTAATGCAGATTATATCAGCTGGTGTGAAGGTACGACTACCACAGGTTCCGATTTAAGCTCCATGTCCTGTTTTATCCGGGCGAATGGAGGAGATTGCATAACGAGGAGCTAAATGATCTGTACTCCTCACCCAATATTGTGCGGGTGATAAAATCGGGAAGAATGAGATGGGCTGGGCATGTGGCGCGTATGGGTGAGGAGAGGGAGGTGTATAGGGTGTTGTTGGGGAAACCGGAGGGAAGGAGACCACTGGGGAGACCTAGGCGTAGATGAGTGGATAATATTAGAATGGATCTCCGGGAGGTGGGATATGGGTATATTGGCTGGATTGGGCTGGCCCAGGATAGAGACAGGTGGTGGACGCTTGTGAGTGCGGTAATGAACCTTCGGGTTCCGTGAAATGCGAGGAATTTCTTGACTAGCTGGAAACCAGTTAGCTTGTCAAGAAGGAATCTGCACCATGGAGTAAGTAAGTAAGTAAGTAAGTAAGTCCTGTTTTATCGTAATACTAAAGCGACAGACGTAGAAATGTGTTCATAAAATTATGACTTGGTTTGTTTGTGTTACTAAATTAGAAGTCCTGTTTCTCAGAAAAGCATTTGGTGACCCGAAATAAAACCCTGTCCACATTAACAAACACACTAACCGTGTTCTCCCTCTATTAAGCTTGTGCTCTGTCCGATACTATGCCCCGTAATGGCCTGACGTTTCCCTGGCAACTGACTGACGTCACATTTCTCGCAGAACTGCGTTCCTTCCTCAAGTGAACACAGCTTGTGACAAATCATGTGCAGCGTGGATCCACCTCGTGGTCGTAGTCATCACCGATAAATTAGTTCTCTGCTCAATTACATTCAACAAGCGGGGTTACTGAACAGTATCTACCCCTTTTAGACGTACGTAGACAGCAAGAGATAGGGCTGATTACGTTTCAATATATGAAGAGAAAACATGATTTTGCTTAAAAACAAAGACCAAGCCAACCCCAATGGCCGCGCCGTCTAAGACGTGGGCGTGCTGCCGCTCGTCTGCTGGGATTGCGGGTTCGAGTCCCTCTGGTGGCATAAATGTCTGTCTCCTTTGCGAGTGTTGTGTATCGTCAGGTATAGGTCTCTGTGTCGGGCTCATCACTCGCCCAGAGGAGTCCTACCGAGTGTGGAGTGTCTGAGTGTGATCATGAGGCCTCGACCATACGGAAGGTCTCGCCTAACTAGGGGCTGTTGCGCCATAAAGAAAGCACGCTCCAATTGAATGAAGCCAGCATACAGAAATTATATACATTTCGAGTCAGGATTTATAAAAACCTTCAATTTCACTATTCAGTTACGTCATGTTAAACACTACTGGCTTCTGAAATGTGATGTCATGTAGATTTATAGAGAGACGCCGACACCTAGGATTGATCTGTTGTCAATTTCAGGGAAAAAGTTGGAGATAGAGAAGGCGTTTCAGCTGTTTCAGACCTTCTGGAATATTACGCTGTGACATAAAAGTAAATAGTTACTGATGTTTCGAAAGATAATCTTGCCTCTATCTTCACATCGAAGTAGTTTATTTTCTTCAACACCATTTGCGGAAATACTGGCTATTTGCTCTGAGAACTAAACGAAACACACAAATTAAAAATAATAGTTATTTAGGATTACAGTAATATTTTTTCAAGATCAAAGCAAACAGTACACATAGTTGTGAAAGTCAGGTAAGACGTGTAGTAAAAATTTGTGTGAAACTGTCCTCATCATTGCACCGTGCTTTTCGTATATTGCTGCCACAACACCTGTTAATATAAAGGAATTATTTTGTGAAAGTTTTTAAAATGACTTTAGCAAGGAACAACATAGCTCCCTGAGGATGATCTCTAAGGATCGAAACATGTCGGGGCAATTTTAAGTTTTTTAATGTGTTATTTTATGTAAGTGCATTTGTTGGTTGATAATTAAAGTAATTGTGTTAAAGTTGTGTAACGTATGTTTAATTTACACAAAAGTCTATAAATATGATGTTTGTGTGACCGTGCATCACTGATACAATAACATAAACAGCCAACTAGATGCAACAATAATAATTTTACGAATAATTTCAATCAGCTCAACATGTTTCGGGCGATAATTTCGCCCATTCTCAGGAGCATTAGACTGTGTTTACAGCTGGTTATAACCAGTTTCACCTCATCCTGGTCACCAGCAGGCAGCATCGCTGGTGTTTTATACCACAACCTGTAAACACAGTCTTGTGCTCCTGAGGATGGGCGAAATTATAGCCCGAAACATGTTGAGCTGATTGAAATTATTAATAAAATTATTATTGTTGCATCTAGTTGGCTGTTTATGGAAAAGTCTATAATTTTCCAATAAATGGAGAGTTAATCTTGTGTATATTGGACCGTGAATCATTGTGATAGTTGAAGAATAAGAGACCAGCCTGCTACACAGATACCACCCCAGCCCAACCACACCGAAACTCCAACACACATCGAAACAAGAACACACGACCAATGTGCTGATACAATAGAAAATTCGCAAGCCCCTGATGATGGATGTATTAATGTCCGAAACATGTTGAGCATAGAAGAATTTAAATAAAATTTAATAACTAGTGACATCAAGTTTTTCTCTTATTCTTCAACCCTTCAAACGCCGAATTAAATCCCATCTGCCATTTGCTGGCATTATTAGGAGCTCACCATATTCTCCACGTTAGCAGGATAAGGTTTAAAGATCTTCTGATAAAAAGTGTGTATTGAATTACAAGTTTAATTTAAATTTTAAAAGATGACTGTTTTTATAAAAATGTTGGTTTTATTCCTGTTGCATAATTTGTTTTCATTTATTAAATTCAAATTTACGTTGCTATCAAACATTATTTCCAACACACCTGAGAGTAAATACAAATACATCCTGAGATTATTAGCCTTAGTGTTCCTCAGCGAGGTCTTTGTTCCTTCCTGCATTGCATAGTCATTACAGGTCAAGAGCAAACACAGTGACGCCTTGCATTCATGAGAGGGACAGCCCTTTGCCTGCTTCATACTGAGAGCATCATGAAGTATTTATCCAAGCGTGCATTTGTATGTTCAGGGAGCTGCACAGTATAATCTTGCTGCCTTTCTAGATCAAAGACATTGTATATTAAAACATTACTTGACAAGGATTGATACAAAGGAGAGTAAGGTTTCATGAAAACAGAATTTAACATTCATTCGTTTGTAGTCCGTAATGGTATAAGGTAACGTTTTTTTTAAAAAAACATTATCCAATTTAAGCAGAATTCAACAGAAAATCAACGCACGTAAAAAATATGTTTTGACTGGTTATAGAAAATTCATTTCTCACTGGTTCAGCTTATAGTTTACAAAATTTTGGAATAATTTTCTCGAAATCTCGTGTTGAATATCAATAATTATTCCATATTAATGATTGTGTATTTGTAGCCTTAGGTGTTCAGTATGCAATGCGCATGCGCCATATTATCACGTGACCTCTCCGGGTCTACAGGATTTTTCCATATTATCTCATAAAAGGCGCGATTTTCGGAAGAAAACGTTACTGAACACAAAATTTGTTTATTGACTTTCTCTATAAATTTTGTCCTAAACGTTTCTCAATATAAGAAGAATGGAGCGAGATATTATTTTTAAAAAATGTATATTGGTCTTCATGTAAAGTATTCTTTATTCTAGACAGATTTTAATGAAAATTGGTGTCTGTGGACAAATTTTCGAAAAATACTGAAATATCAAATAAATTTGCAGTATTTCTTGCATAAAATTCGAATCTCAGATTGCTACCTGACATCGTACGGCAATCCGCACTTATCAGTAAATTTCAAATGTATTTGTCTTTTAATTTTAACTTCTTTACTAAATATATACCCTTTACACGCACAAACCTCCCTAGTTTCAGTTTACTAACACCTCGGCTACAACGACGTCATCTATTAATATACAAGACTTAAAGTTAAATCACCGTGTTGTCAATAACAGTAGCTGTACGTTACAATGGCCATCTAAGGGCACAACAATCATCTTTTCAACAAACATCAGCATGGGATATCTGAAATATAAACTTTTTCTGTTGCCAAATTGTGAAAGTTTCTGTTGTAGCCTGTAATTATAGATCACCCTGCTGTAGTTGAAATTCTAACAAATACTGTGTTCCTTGGGGGGAGGGACCGCGGTAGCACAGTGTTTAAGGTGCTGTGTTACAAATCGGAAGGTCGCTGGCTCGATCCCAGCTAGTGTCAGTGGAATTTTCATTGACATCAAATCCTTCCGATCGCACTATGGCCCTGAGGTCGACTCAGCCTCTAACAGAAATGAGTACCAGGAGTATTTCCTGGCGGTAAAGGTGGCCGGTGCGTAAGGCTGATAACCTACCACCATTCTGTGCCGTTGTCACGAAATCTGGAAACTTCAACTTCCTGGAACCCTCTGGGCCCCTCAGGGCCTCTAATGGGACTGCTTTACCTTTTTTACTGCGTTGCTTAATATTAAAATACAATTTTAGCTTACGGGACACAAGTTTCAAGTTCCGCATTTTGCCCACGGATTACACTTACAGCTTTCCCTGCGCTACTACAGAAACAATGCTACTATTTCCATACACGCGTTATCGTAATGGTGCTCGTAATGTTCTTATCTACCGCAGGTAAATCTCATGCTTAGAAGTGTTAAACTTGTTTCTGAAGTCAGCTATTAATTACGCGAAAATTGTTACCTGTTCTGGCAAAAGGTACCTCAACACGCACCGTCAGCAGACTTCATGAGAACATAGAATGTCAAATGGGTCACTTCGAGAGAACAAGCGAAGAAGTTAAGTGGATTTAATGAGGAATTTAAAACACTCCTTCTAAGAGAATATTAACATGACAAGAAACATGGTAATATGGACTGTTTGAAATTTTTTTTTTTTGCGTAGAGCAACAGCCCTTGGTCGGCCAGGTCCTTCGCTTTGTAGAGGTTCACGATCACGCTCAGATATATCACATTCGGTAGGACTCCTCTGGAAGAGGGATCGGCCCGACACAGAGACCTCTATCGGACAACACATAGCACTCACAACAGACAGACGTCCATGCTGCCGGGGAATTCGAAACCGCAATCCCAGCAACAAGCAGCCGCAGACCCCCGCCTTAGACCGCGCGACCACTGGGATCGGCTTAAAATCCTTACTGAAATAAAATTCATTTTACTTAATGACAAGACAAGAGTGAACTAAAGTGAGTGCGACAGTGACTGGAAACTGGAAGTGATTCAAACAAGAGGAATTAAGGTACGGTAAACTACATAAGAACCAATTGTGTCGCCTGTAATAGCAGTTAGACACATGTCTTAAAATCTTAAACTTTAAGTGTTAGAGTTTTTGTAATGACGTTATACACATGTCCACATGCGAGCAGTCGCAGTGGCGCGTGGAGAATTAAAGGCCCAAATAAAATACAAATAAATTATTGGTACAGGTGCAGACTGAAGGTTGTTGGTACAGGTGCAGACTGAATGTTGTTGATACAGGTGTAGACTGAATGTTGGTACAGGTGTAGATTGAATATTGTTGTCAAAAATAATAGACAGCACTATGGAAATAATTAAATATATTTATTACATTATTTACTTACTTACTCACTCACTTACTTACCCACTCACTTACTTACTTACTTGTTAACTCACTCAATCACTCACTTAATCACTTACTTACCCACTCACTCACTCACTCGCTTACTTACTTACTTACTTACTTACTTACTTACTTACTCACTCACTCACTTACTAACTTACTCACTCACTTACTTACTTACTTACTCACTTAATTACTTATTTACTTGCTTATTTACTTACTTACTCACTCACTTACTTACACACTCACTTACTTACTTACTCACTCACTCACTTACTAACTTACTCACTCACTCACTCACTTAATTGTTTACTTACTTACTTACTTACTTACTTACTTACTCACTCACTCACTTACTTACTTACTCACTCACTCACTTAATTATTTACTCACTCACTCACTTACTTACTCACTCACTTATTAACTTACTCACTCACTACTCACTCATTTAATTGCTTACTTGCTTACTTACTTACTCGCTCATTCGCTTACTTACTTACTTACTTATTTACTCAATCACCCACTCACTCATTTATTTAATTAATTAATTAATTACTCACTCACTTACTAACTTACCTACTTACTCACTCACTCACTTACTCACTCGCTTACTTACTTACTTACTTACTTACTTTCTTACTTACTCATTCAACCACTCACCTATTCACTTACTCACTTACTTACTTACTCACATACTTACTCACTTACTTACTTACTTATTTACTTACGTACTTAATTACTTACTCACTCACTTACTTACTTACTTACTCACTCACTCACTCCCTTACTCACTTACTAACTTACTCACTAACTTAATTGCTTACTTACTTACTTTCTCACTCACTCACTTACTTACTTACTTACTTACTCACTACTTACTTACTTATTTACTTACTTAGTTACTCACTCACTCACTCACTTCCTTACTTACTCACTCACTCACTTCCTTACTTACTTACTCACTCACTTACTCACTCACTCACTTACTTACTTACTCACTCATTCACCCACTCACTCACTCACTTACTTACTCACTAACTTACTCACTCACTACTCAGTCACTTAATTGCTTACTTACTTCCTTACTCACTCACTTACTCACTCACTCACTTACTTACTCACTCACTTACTCACTTACTAACTTACTTACTTACTTACTTATTTACTTACTTACTTCCACACTATCTCACTCACTCCATGGAGCAGGGTCCTTCTTGAGAAGCTAGCCGGGTCTCAGCCAGTCAAGTAATTCCCAGCTTTTTGTAGACCCGAAGGTTTATTACCACGTTTACAAGAACACAACATTTGTCCTTGTCATGAGCCAGATCGATCCAGTCCATCCCACCTCCTAAAGGTCCATCTTAATATTTTCCTCCTATCTACTCCTGGGTTTTCCAAGTGGTCTCTTTCCCTCAGGTTTCCCCACCAAAACCCTGTATGCACCTCTTCTCTCACCCTTACGTGTTTCATTTCCCGCCCATCTCGTTCTTCACATTTTGATCACCCGAACAATACTGAGTGAGCAGTACACATCATTAAGCTCCTCCTGTAGTTTTCTCCACCCCCAGTTGCCTCGTCCCTCTTAGACCCATATATTCTCCTCAACACCCTATTCTCACACACTCTCAGCTTACGTTCCTCCCTCAATTTTATCGACCAAGTTCCACACCCATACAAAACAACATGCAAAATTATAATTTTTTACATCTCGATCTTATATTTTTATATAGCAAACTGGAAGACATAGATAAAAGACAAATTTACTTTTCACTGCAATAATAGCCAATTTCAGATAGTTGCAATTTTTATTTCTTTCCTGTGACTTGTTTAACATCACTTTCGATAACCCATAAAAACTGGCGTTAAATGAGTAGAAAATAACAAATAATTAATTGCGAAGGATAGGGAAAAATGGTTCTGTGCTGATTTGAAGTAAGCTTGGTACCATGGCATTTTCCTTAGTCAGACTTGCAGGACAAAGTAAAAGTTGGCATAGACTATCTGCAGTGCCAGATTGGAATGGGACTTCTCCTGAATACAAGTCAGAAGCAGCATCCTACCGCTACGTCGAACTTTCTTTGGCAATTCCTGGCTGTGTTTCATCCTTTATTTATTGACGCTTTGCCTACAGCCCAAAGTATGTAGGATGGAAAGACTAAGCTTCTGTAATGGAAAAGAGGGGAACACACAAACGGTTGTGATCTATTGTCAGGTGCTACTTTGTGCAGGAAATCATATTTGTATCACATTTCGGTCCGAAAGCCAAAGAAAGAAGAGAATTAATATACGGGGTATCATACTACGTAATCATATAACTCCCGAATCCTCAGGACCTATCTACGAAATAACACGATCTCACATCCTTGAATACCGTCATCTGAACATTTTCCGTCTTCAAAATTCAGGCTTTTTAACACAACATATCGATTTCGTAAACCAAATATACAGATAGGCCTGTATGTAAATTTTTAGGCCCAAAAATTTTAACTGATCACCAGTATTATCAATTTAGAAATAACATATTCTTTGATATTAAGAGAAATTAACCTTTTGGCGCCGGAATTATTTTTTTAATTTTAGCACACCCTGTAAAAAAATGTGAATAATACAGGAACCAAATACGTTAGAATTATGAAACAAACTGCATTTTGAAGAGAAAAAAACGGAGAGTATATAGCATGTTTAAAATATTCAGTACATATATTTGTTGAATAAATATATAAAATGCAAATTTAGAGGTTAGCGGTGCGGTACGACCACTATAGTTGGCATTAGGCGTCAAAAGGTTAAAGTAATATTTTCATAACAATGAACAGTAAGTTTTTTATAGTCGAATTACTTGCCGCAGAGCGGACGACATCGTTACTGCGTAGCAGCCGGTTATGTCGCCACCTCTGCACTTATCAGTCCGGAGATTTAAAAATTATTCCCTCTATTTAGACTACCACGACAAAACGATGCTGAAGACACCACAACAATAGCAAAGAAGGTCACTCTTTTGCCGTGTGCCGTCATGTATGGTTGATGTTTTCAGACGTTTCAGAGAAACTGATGATAACACAATAAGATCAAACGATTTCCTGAATAGTAGTTTTATGTACATATACAGAATCAATGGCGTCACGTCTCACAAGACAGCAAATCTGTAAGGACTCGCTTCACCTGAAATTTCCAGGCAGTGTAATGTGAAGGAATATGAAACTATAAAATTCGCCGAAACGACTGTTGATTGTACTGAATGCAGAATCACGTTTTATTTTTATTATTTTTATTATTAATATTATCATCATCATCATCGAATTTCTCACTTCTCAGCTTTGGCTGGGAAATATTCACCTGTCCTGGGATGCAGTAATCAACAGGATTAGGTTCGGCGGTCTTACTTGTAGTTTAAAAAGTTCCTTACAATTGAACACGTGCCAAGAATTACAGATTTTTGCAGCTGTATATATGTATTGGGGTGCAGGTTATGTGTTGTTAGACTTTGTGATAGTGACTTTGGAATTACTCCCGTAGACGATATTACAATCGGGATCACTTGTGCTGCCTTTTGCTTCCACATAGCACATATTTCATTCGCCAGTTCTTGGTACTTGTTTTGTTTGTCGGTTATTGTTTTCGCGAGATTATGTGTATTTGGGACAGCTATGTCTTTCAAAAAGGTGTTCTTTGTTTTCTTATTCATAAAAGTTATGTCCGGTCGATTAAAAGGTACGTTTTGTCCGTAAGTATGCTGCGATTATGGTACGGCTTGAAATTTTCATTCTCCAGTACACTGGCTGGTGTGTACTTACAATATGAACTTTTATCCTCCATCAATTAAGCTTCTTCTTCCAGTTATTATTATTATTATTATTATTTAATTATAAAATGCAATTTCAATCACTTCCAAGGCACTTTTATGGGAAAAAAATTTATTTGTTCCTCTTAATTTGATTTGGTCTGCAACGTTACACCGCGAATGCAGTAGGTGACGTCACTCGAAAAATCTGCATTTTTATTTGACTGATGCAGATGAGGCTTCAATTCAGTTTAATTTGCTAAGCAAAAAAAAAAACACCAACGTGACTTCTCCTAATTTTTGTGTAATTTCAACTTCAGTATGTGAAGCTTGGTCTTTGACATTGCGGGAGGAAAGGAAGCTGAGGGTGTTTGAGAACATGGTGTTGAGGAGAATATTTGGACCTAGGAGGGAAGAGGAAACGGGGGAATGGAGGAGATTGCATAACGAGGAGCTAAATGATTTGTACTGCTCACCCAATATTGTGCGGGTGATAAAATCGAGAAGAATGAGATGGGCTGG
>Ga0131853_10021541_pt1 | contig 11694 bp, 7 predicted proteins | sample TergutLab28metaG_FD_92764 | JGI IMG/M metagenome (GOLD analysis project Ga0131853, IMG submission 92764) | Labiotermes labralis P1 segment gut microbial communities from Petit-Saut dam, French Guiana - Lab288 P1 (version 2) (version 2) | ecosystem: Host-associated > Arthropoda: Insects >...
GACAGAGTGTTCCGAAACGTCGGCACATAAAATTCAGACGCCCGGGAATCGCCCAAGGGAAAGAATACAACAGATGGAATAGACAGAGTGTTCCGAAACGTCGGCACATAAAATTCAGACGCCGAGGAGTCGCCCAAGAGAAAGAATACAAAATTCCTAACACGGCGAAAGTTTGAAAGCAGGTATGCATTAAGTTTGGACGACTTTAATAACGACGTTTATAACAAGTTACGTGACAATAGTCCGAAGGGTGGTCACGTAGCATGGTGATCGCGTCAAGCATAACACAGAACAGAACAGAACGGACACGGCATATCCACTGTTAAGCGAGCTGTTAGCCCACTGTCCAGAGCCCGTCAGCAGCGAAAGTTGTAACACTGACGCAGCACGTAATACGATCTTTGTACTGGCTGCTCTTGTCTCGGTAATTGTGCTTCTTTGTTACTGGAGTGGAAATGTCGAAAAGGTTCGATGTAATAACAATAAATGTCACTCGACTGACCTGTTTAGAGGGTTCGTGTTACTCCGCGTTATATAACCGTGAATGTGAGGGACAAACAGGCTGCTGGCTGCACCCCGATGACTGCGCACTCCACTTAAAGCAAAAGACTGCCTATCAGTTGACGTGACAGCGCTCAAGCTTTGAGAGTCTGATGCACATCTACATAACACTTAGACATTCAGTTCATACTCGCAGAGAACACACTGCTTCCTCATTACGAAGACAAGCCTTTAAGAACTTCATCGCTATTGTCAGAATAGCACGAAATACGGGTAGTGTGGGTTGAATGTAGAGTTTTATTATTGTTATAGAACGTGGTACATATAGTTACCACTAATTTACGTTGGACGGTGTTAGGTAAGGTGCCGATTTGCCGCATGGGAATTCCAGAAAGTCTGTGCGTAGTACGTGAGATTTGAGACAGGAGTGCTGGGTTGCGCGTTATGGTTGTGCGGGCTGTGAGGTGGCAAGGGCTAGCAGTGTTTCGGCAGAACATTCTGGCTACATCTTCAGGGTATAAGGCAGAAGCTGTAATTACGGGGTGCAGTGCTGGCTAAACTCTTTTGGCTTTCCGGTCACAGATGACGTGGCATTTCCACCGCTTCATGTCTTCTTCTTCTTCTTCTTCTTATTATCCTTCTTCTTCTTCTTCTTATCCTTCAATCTTTTGATTGGTTGGCTGCTTTCCATCTGGAATTGTTGCAAGCCATTCTTTTCATTGCTGTATAACTGTCCACTGCTGTGTTTCTGGCGACTTGCTTTAAGTATTGCAGTCCAGGTCTTCCCACGGCCTTTTTTTTCCGTTTATTGCTCCTTCAAGAATGTTTACTACAAACTCGTTATGCCTAATTGTATGCCCTATCTATGAGTGGCGTGTATTTTTTAAGATTTTTAAAAGTAATCTTTCTTCTTTCGCCCTTTGAAAGACTTGATCATTCCTTCATGTAAGACACCAAATACCAGTTGCTGTGAATACAGTATTAAGACTCCTGATGATGGACAGTAAGTCTGTCCGAAACATGTAGAGTTCTGTACCAAAATAAAGTTGAGAAATAGTGCATCTCTTTGGCTTTTATTATAAGAATATATCACGATGCACGGTCCTCTGAATGTCAGGATGTCAAAATACACCAGACACATTGCAGCCGGAAGTACAACGCTGTATGTACGTTCGTCTGGCTTAGTCTGCATTCTGAGTGTCCGAGACGAGGGAAGATACAAAAGCAAGTGAACACCATGTATCACATTGCTATGATACGTTGCTGAGTGTGTCTTCTGGGTTGTATAAAATTAACTAAAAACTTTGAAAATAAGTTCGTCGCGATTATCACAAACTTACCCTTTCATTGTATTTAGGCGACTGACTTGTGATGGAGTGAGTGATTGAGTCACACACGGGTTTCCATGGTTGCGATGGAGTTTCGTACGTGTGTGTGGCGTCCTAAGCCAGTCTTTTAGGATTCACTTTAATATTATACTCCACGTACGACTACGTCACAGAAGTTCGTCTCATCCATTCAAGGTTTGCGGCTAATACGTGGTATTAATTTCTCTTGTATCCCATGCATGCTTGTTATATTTATTAATTTTTGGTTTGTTTGACAACGCTTTTAAATGGTTAAGGTTTTACAGAGTAGGGCTATGACTGGTGAAAAATGAGTTGACAAGGATGCGCTGTAGGCGTCGTCTTGTAAGGAGCGTCTGCGTTACAAGAAGTGTCGTACTGCCGCAATGAGGGTTATATAGGCCTACAGTGGCTTTTGCCCATGACTCCTCTGCCCTGATGATGGAAACAGGATATTCTTCCCTAATGTTTTTACTTATCGACCAGACTTGAAAAGTGTTACATCTCTGAAGACCCCACCGCACATCCCAGACGAACGACTGTAAATATGACCCTACAGTCTGATGGCAATTAGCAGTGGGATTTCAGATCTGGGGGTTCATGAAAATCATTCGGCAGTGTAATGATTAATAAAAGCGGAAGGTAACAGAGGACACAGGTATCAACGTTCCTCCCCCCCCCCTCCCCATAAAGATCGATGTCACACTCTGGTGATTAACCTTTTGACGCCTAATGTCAACTATAGTGGTCGTACCGCACCGCTAACCTCCAAAGTTGCATTTTATATATTTATTCAACAAATATAGGTACTGAATATTTTAAAAATGGTATATACTCTCAGTTTTTTTCTCTTCAAAATGCAGTTTGTTTCATATTCTAACGTATTTGGTTTCTGTATTATTCACATTTTACGTATATACAGGATGTGCTAAAATTAAAAAAAAAAATTATTCCGGCGCCAAAAGTTTAATATCGTAACGTATCGACTAATCGATATAGAGTGCCCACTTACTTCAGAAGTCTCCCGGCTTCCTTACTGCGGTAGATGTCGCACTTGAAGAGAGGCTTCGCGTTTGGCTGCAGAGGGTCGTACTGGCCAGCTGTACTGCACAAGGAACTGTGCAGCTGGAACTGAAGCACCGTGCCCACAAAGTGCCTGCAACACAGCCGAATGAACTTAGTTACTGCCTGGTGCTGGACTTGAACAGCAGGTCTGCGTCATTACAAAGTTTGGTATGAAGTACGCTGCTTTTGAAACGTGATGGCACACGCCCAGAAACCAGATTTCGTCTTTCGGCGAAACGGACGAGTCCATTTAAATCGGCGGGGGCATCAGTTCAGTCGACTACTGGCAACCGAGGTGTGCGCATCAGCGGTAGTAATGCTGGATACACCATGTTCCGAGGTAGTCTGAAGGGTACTGGCTACCCACTCCATTCGCCAGTTTCCCCTTCACTTCCCTTCCGTGCGTTACCGTGTGCCATCACATTTCAACTGGATTCTACAGTCTAAGACAAAGACAGAAGAAGAAAGTGAAAAGCAAGGGAGAAGTGCGCTCTTCTGGGCTGCGAGAGAGCGCAATTTCAAAGGGTGTAAGCAGTGAGAGAAACTTTAATTATGGGCGGATGGAGGGGGGGGGGAGGTAGAGCATCACTTTGTTAGAAGCTTCCCAGACTTTGCCCGCTCGTCCTTCTGGCAGGAGCAGTAAGATAAAGGAAAAATGACAATAAATGAAGGAGAAGTAGACGTGAGAGCAGTAGCCTGACATAATGGCCCGGAATTTTAATTTTTCATTAATGCCGAAGTACATGATTTGGGAACTTGGTTTTATTAAATTTTACTTTATGACGTACGAAGAGTAGCGCCAGGCTGTACCGCGCAGTAAACACACTGCTTCTCCACCTCGTTGGCAAATCGTTTAATGATGCGAGTCCAACTGTCGCTGTTTATTGTGAAAACCGTACGGAACGCATAACTGTACGGCGTGAGCAAAATGTAAGGGCTTGTAGTCTGAAAGCGGTTGGTACATATAATTACCAGTGTGCTTAAAGAGTTAAGTGCGATCAGTGCAACGCAGTGACGTGATCACGCCTGTAGACACGGCAGTGAAGAATTTTCTCATTTCGGTTGTGCACGTTCTTTATAGTAGTGGTAAGCAAGAAGCGGTCCGCGGACTTCATCTGGCCCGACAGAACTTCTGGCACCATATTGACGTAGCGACAAACCATATTACGGCTGTGCTTTTGTGGACGCTTACCTTGTATATTTAGTCTTATGTTTATTGGACCGTGCATCATCTTGATAGTTGAATAAAGAGAGACCAACTTGATGTCACATGCTTTATTATTTCATTATTTACTGCTCAACATGTTTCGGATGTTAATACATCCATTCTCAGGAGCTTGCGACTTATTTGTTGAGTTATTTCATGGGTTGTATTGTTCTGGTACGATGTGTGTTGGTGTTACGGTGTGGTTTGGCTGGGGTGGTGTGGTATCCGTATACAGGCTGCATACAGATACCACACCACCCCAGCCAAAACACAACGTAACACATCGTACCAGAACAATATAACCCATGAAATAACTCAACAAATAGGCCGCAAGCTCCTGAGGATGGATGTATTAACATCCGAAACATGTTGAGCATTAAATAATGAAATAAAAAAGCAAGTGACATCAAGTTGGTCTGTCTTTATTCAACTATTTGTATATTCAGTTTACGTCAGGTTAAAATAATGCAACTTACTTACTTACCTAATTACTTACTTGCTTACTTATGCCATGGGGAAGAGACCTTCTTGAGAAGCTAACAGGTTTTCAGACAGTCAAGAAATCCCTCACATCTTATGGAACCCGAAGGTTCATTACCGTATTCACAAGAGCCCGCCACCTGTCCCTATTAACGGTCCGGGTACGAGGCTTTCTGTGTGAACATCGCGTAACAAGGTACGTTTTTACGGCGAGGAGTTGTTAGCCCAACCCCCAAACATCACCCACTGTCGGCTGTCCGCGACTGCTTATTCAAAATATTCGTAGCTACCCTCCATATTGGAGGCCGTTCCTCCACCTGCGATTTGAGGACGCGCCATGACGTGACAGGAACCCACTTATCACGGAAAATAATGTTAACGAAAACATTCTGGGAACATCTTGATTTACTTTGATGAGTGTATTTGTATACTTATTACTCATTATCTATGTATCATTAATTACTCTATGGTCACCTGTTTTATGTCCAAACAGCTTTTCTGTAAGTCTGACGGTTTCTGGGTAATCGAACGAAAGAGTGCGAACGAACGAACCTGAATCATTAAGTTATGCCTGACTTAACCCTTTAAACGCCGAGTTAAATCCCACCTGCCATCTGCTGGCATTATTAGGAGCTCACCATATTTTCCACGTTAGCGGGTTAAGGGTTAATGTCTTCAAATAAACCAATAAACATCCGTCAAAAACATTTATAGTTCAAATATTATAAAACTTTGTGGTATTTAACTTATATTAATTTGTGAAAAAAACTCATATCCAACGTTTTAATAATATCGTACACAAGGTGAACATTTTTTTCTTTATACGATCTTTCATAGCCTTGAGACTCAGCCGAAACGTGTAGCTGCGGGTGGGGGCGTTCGGAAATGATTTTGACTCACCTCATTTGCAGCAATTTTATTATCCTTAGGCCAAACACCAAACAACTGACAGCTCAACATACTTCCTTCCTGGGTCTGTACATCGCTGTCAGGTTCTTGGGAGCTTCCGAACGGCTCCACGGAACCATTCTTCAGAACTGTCGCGAAGCCACTCCAGACAGCCGCCTGTACCGATTCCTAGACACTGTTCAGTTGAACTCACTATTCCGTACTGCTGCTTTCTCTCCACAGATATCAGATAACCGACGATGAATATCTGACGGTTTATCACCCTTCCACAGGATCCACGTGGTCCATCTCTGCCCGTGATAACCGTCTTCCAATGAACGACTTTTCTGCATGTGCTTCGACCACTAGACGTGGCAGTGACCCAGCGGCTTGTCACAGGCATGTACGGATATGGCCTTGCGGTTGTGGAATGCTGCAGTGAGATCGCACGATCCGAGAACATGGCGCGCGATCCTACATTTTGTCCAAATAATTTCCGGAATGCCTTCGTAATAAAGAAATGTTGTGTTTAAGGGACGTCTGTCGGTATCTTCGTGTGCTTAACGAAAAGTGGATGAAGCAGGTCAAGTAAATTGAAGTATTCAGTTTCCTTGTGACTTGCTGTAGGCCACCCACGGCATGTTTCCGCTCCTACACACATTGCAGGCCATCAGCAGACATTTCGTGACGCAAGGAAAGAGCTTGAACCGCCGCACTGGCTGATCACGATATCAGACTTAAGATTGTTCGGCTGGATGAGGGAAGGAAATTAAATGTAATTAAAATCTCTGTACTTCTGCTAACCGGGAAGTTGGGTACTGTGTGTCAGTACGTATGGTGCTGAGGTTACGGACTGTACGACCGCAGAATCGGGGTTCGATTTCCGGAGTGGGAAGATATTTGTCTGTTCCCCAGAGGGTCCAGACCGGCTCTGGGGCCCACCCCTTTGAAGCCGTACATGATAGGCCGCTTTTTTTGGCGAGGGTGGCCAGGGTGTAAAGCTTATTTTCACCTTTATCTAATTCTGAGCGTAAGAATGTCCGGTGGCATTACCACCACTCCCCCATAATACGTCGTCATTAAATTGTACTTGGTACAACATAGAGACAAATCTGTTTTCTTACCTCTTTATTTCCCTCATCCACAGATGTTTTAAATATTTAGGCTAGATTGTAGTATGACGGTCTTCCGAGATATGACGTCGTGTAGTTTAGTGGCCCGGTTTCGGTGCGGCAGGGTAGAAGCAGAAGGCACCATACTAGCACGCCCATATCACTAAAAACTGTATCCTAACTTCAATATATTAATACTATTCTCTCATCAATGCCTAGGTCTTCCGAGTGGGACATTTACTTTTTTGACGTTTTGCTGACCGTGCATCTCAGTATATTTATCTCAGTCTCGTGCACGGGTTGCACCCGTGGACGATACGGCCACCTATAGGTGTGATAATACCAGAGGCTGTGTATACAATTTTGACCTCCTGATGATGAACACATGGTGCTCGAAACATGTAGAGGCATTAAATAAAAACTTATTTAAAACAAATTTTTTGCATCAAGTTGGTTAAATACTGAGATAAATTTCCTTGTGTCTCCCCTCCAGCACTGTGCGTTCCTTTCCCCTCTCCTCTAGCGCACCACTTTGCCACTCGCTTCTCTCCTTCCTTGCTGTGAGCACCCGCACGATCGTCCAGCCTGCTCGTATTTACGCCATCGTTTTTGAACGCCTCGTTTTCGTGATCAGCCTGTGCTCTTCCCTTAATGCGAGCGACCAAGTTTCACACCCGTATAGAACAACAGGCGACATTATAGCCCAGAGCATTTTAATGTTTATGTTTTTAGATAGCAAACGGGTGCAAAAAAATTTTTGGAACGAAATGCATTGAACCTTCTCTGAATTTAATATGCTCTTCATTTAGTCATGTATGCTGTTTTGATTTCCAGTGCTCCCAGATATCTGAACACATACGCGTCCGTGGGGGGTGGGGGGTGGGTGGAAAGGGAGGACAATTACCCTGTAATTATTTTTTCTACCTAGGAGTTGTTTCTTGGCTACAGAGTTACTGCTTCCTTCGTAAGAACAGGTACTTTCAACATCCTGACCTTAATGTGAGCGACCAAGTTCCACACCCATATAACCAAGAGCCAGAGTTATAGTTGTGTATGTGCTAATATTAACGCTTTTAGATAGCGGGCACGAGGACAAGAAATGGCGTAGTGTTCCGTGTGTGCAGTTTTCTGTTCTTCGTCGATGCAGTTCTGATTTTTAAACAGTAGCCGCTCATGCGTAGTAAGAGAAATGGCGTATCAGATTGGAGTCCTATACGTACACAACAGCCACACACTTCCGTGTGATCTGAGCACTTTGCGGTCTGGCTAATGACATCGGTGCTGCTGCTGATGATGATGAATATATTGCTGTCGATGGCAGCAGACCTCCTCAAAGAAACAAAAACGATTAGAAAGTGAAATGTTGATCCGCTGGTCACAAGCAGCTCTGTCGAAACATGTAGCATAGTAAGCTCGGTCTGCGTCACATCATGCCATTTTAGTGGCAAAACGGATATGTTGCAAGAAACGTGTATGGGTGGCGTGGTGGCAGGCTTCCGCCGCGAAGTAGAGGAGAATTGCGCTTTCATGGGATATTACGCGGCGAGTAGTGGTGATTCCTTACCGACGTTTCGGGACGGCATATCGGTCTAAAGTACTCTCTGCGTAATAGCCCAGAAGAGCGCAGTTGTTTTTGTGGTTTGTTTGATGGCACTAAGTATCCAACGTTAACGCCAAATACTGGCATGGCTAAAGTTGCGAAGGGAAGTGGTCGTGGCTGAATTGATCTAATATCCTCGCATTTCATTATTTATGTTATTGAATGATGGCGTCCGTTGTTGAGGTCACACCGTGTCACTGACAGCGGGCGTGCAGGTGGAGTGATATTGACAGGGGAAAATCGAAGTATTGGGACAGAACCGTGTCTCAGTGCCACTTTTTCCACCATAAATCCCACGTGAAGTGGCCTGTGATCGAACCTGGACCTCCGCGGTCAGAGGCCGGGCATTTTGCCGTGGAGACGCCGACAAACGAAGAACAGCCTCAGTGAGTGTGGCGGAATTCGGAATTGAACTCGGAACCTATGCAGCGTAAAGCAGAAGTTCCATCCATTTGACGGTAGCAAAATTATCTGCAGGTCCGGAAGTCATTGTATTCTGTGTTGGTTTATTGACTTGACAGAAGGCATCACCAAGTTCTAGAATTAACATATAATGAACACAGTTATATACGTCAGCACTACTTATTTATTAAAACATATGCTACATGTTTCGACCCAACATTAGGTCATCCTCAGGCCTACGGCAGACTAGGTCATTGGTGCTGTGTGCATATTGGGATCCCAATGTGTTCGACAGTCGTAAGAATACATAAAATCTGGTAAATATCTATTTTATGCTGGATAAAATGCGTAACATATACTTGTCTGGTTAAAATATTTTACTTAGTCTGCCGTAGGCGTCAGGCTGAACTAACGATTGGTCGAAACATGTAGCCTATGTTTTAATAAATACGTAGTGCTGACGTATATAATTGTTTTCATTATCTGTGTTGGTTTGTTGGTTCCCCGAATAACACAAAGTTATAAACGAGTGAAAAATTAATTTACTCATCACGTTCACTACGACATGTTTTGGCCGGAAATTGTGGCCATCATCGGGTGGTGCTGCAGTCACATAAAAGGGAAGAACTGAGGTAGAGGCTTCTTCTTTACAATTAACCTTGCAAATCCTAGTGGTTGTTGGACGTACAGTACCATCAGTTTTAACATTCAAAATTCAACATGGTGCTCACATTACATTTAATTGTTCTGTATGGACTTTTACCTTGTACAATATTAACAGATAGGTTTTTGTATAACCGAAGATTAGGGTGTTTACAGTGCGGTACGCACTTTCTCCTTATATAAATCAGACACGTTTCGTATTTAAACAGTTAAGTACAGTTATTTATCTCAGTAATTAACCTTTAGACGCCTAATGTCAACTATAGCGGTCGTACCGATTACCGCTAACCTCTAAAGTTGCATTTTATATATTTATTCAACAAATATAGGTACTGAATATTTTAAACACGGTATATACTCTCCTTTTTTTCTCTTCAAAATGCAGTTCATTTCATAATTCTAACGTATTTGGTTCCTGTATTATTCACATTTTATATACAGGGTGTGCTAAAATAAAAGAAATAATTACGGCGCCAAAAGATTAACCAACTTGATGCACAAAATTTGTTTCACAGTAAGTTTTATTTCATACCTCTACATGTTTCGAGCACATGTGCTCATCATCAGGAGGTCAAAATTGCACTACACAGCCTCTGGTATCATCACACCTATAGGTGTGATGATACCAGAGGCTGTATAATGCAATTCTGACCTCCTGATGATGAGCACATGTGCTCGAAACATGTACAGGCATGAAATAAACTCACTGTAAAACAAAACTTTTGTGCATCAAGTTGGTTAAATACTGAGATAAATCATACTGAGATGCAGCACGTTCAGCAAAACGTCAAAAGTTAAGTACTGGTTTGTAATTTTGTTATTATACTAAATAATGGGACAATAAAATTTACATGAATAAAACTGTTAAAACAAACACGTTGCAGTGTACCGCTAAAGTGTAAAATGTGGTTAGTGGGAATATTCTACGTGTGTGGTCACACACATGTTGTATAGTGGTCATATGATTAATACGTGTTGTGTTTGTTGGGGGGGGGGAAATTAATTGCTTTTTTATGTACATTACTGCATAGTTGTTATATATTATTCTTTACACAATTACTGCTTACTTCAAGCTAAGTGTGACATGCTTATTTAATGAGTGACTAATGTAATGTGGACTGTGCCCGTGTCAAAGTACACCCTGTGACTGGGTACTGTGCTGAGGTATGATCGCGCGCGGCACAATGTCCAGAAGCCCAGAACTCTGAACAGTAATTACCCCCAAAACGTTCCGTAATTTCTGGATGCTTTAACATAACAAAAGACACTTTTTCACGAGACGTCGAGCAACGCAGACGACTAAGCACTCGCTAGCGGTACATTACTGTCCTTCGAGTTCTCGCCTTGTTGCAATTCACTTACCAGTACACAATAAACCTCCCATATATTCAGCATGGTGAGATATTACTAGAGCAAGGAACCTTCACATCCGAGCCCTGACCGAGGTTCGAGTTTCGCCCCCTTCAGAGAGCAACATCCACGATACACTCTCTACCGGGATACAACAACACGTATGTTGTATGTCAGTGTTTCTCAACAGCCGGGCCGCGGCCCGGTACCGGGCGCTGGTATCAATTATACCGGGCCGCGAGAGGTTCTCCTGGAATATGTCATTTTAGTTTTGTAAGCAATTTTCATGAAAAAATGTTTTATAGTGGAAATATTCTGAGGAGAAAAATATTCGTGAATGTGTCGAAAAACTCAGACCCAGATGGTGACCTGAGGAAACTAAAATATGCTACAAGATTTCATTAGTCCGGTGATTGATAACTAATTTAAATGTAATTTTATATTTGTCAACATGCCACACCGTATACATAAATGGCTTTTATCTCTGTATATCTATGCAGTGTTTCATTTAGAACAGGTTAGTAATTCACGCGCGTTACTCTGGAGGCTGATGTTTATTCCCAACTGCCTGTTTATCGTTACGTATTCACCTTATTCTATAAATGTTTAGCGTACGTACGAATAGTGTGTCTGCTGTTCACCCACAAACACACAAAACGTTACGTCTGTATGGTGGAACCGAACCAAGAAAATTATACAGAGTGTTCCTTTTATCGTAATCCCGAGCACCGCAGCCGTCTCCGTGTGTCTCGGCGGATGGAGGCTGGTTATGCGATGATACCGTGCTCAGAGGTAGATGAAAAAAAGTACCCTGTATTTTGATGCCTCCGAACACTTGTTAAATTACAGTGATACCTCGGCTAACGAAGATAATTCGTTCCGGAATCACATTAGTTAGCCGAAATCTTCGTTAGCAGAAACTCGAACGTAAACAACCCAGTCGGGTTGGTGGGTCTCCCCTTATGTGATGTGGTCAGCTCATTTCTTTGTCACACACATACAGACGGAAAAGATAAGCTCCTGGAATGGCCCGACCGTTCATGTTTGCTGCTTTATGTTAGCGCGCGCATCCACTAAAAC
>Ga0131853_10021545_pt1 | contig 11693 bp, 6 predicted proteins | sample TergutLab28metaG_FD_92764 | JGI IMG/M metagenome (GOLD analysis project Ga0131853, IMG submission 92764) | Labiotermes labralis P1 segment gut microbial communities from Petit-Saut dam, French Guiana - Lab288 P1 (version 2) (version 2) | ecosystem: Host-associated > Arthropoda: Insects >...
AATATATTTTAATTAGAAAAGAAATAAAGAAGTATTTGTTTGTAAGATGTGGGGGGGGGTTGTATGGGTGTTTTTTTTTTTTTTGTGGGGGGGGGGAGGGGGAGAAGCAGCAGGATACAGTATTTCTGTGAGATATGGAAAATATAACTACTGAAGATAGCACAAGGCATCCACCAAAAAAAAAATAATTTTTATTTTTTGGTAGAGAACTGACAATGGTTTGCAAATCAGCCTCAAATTTAATTTTGCAGCAAAAGGGCAAATAATGACCTATTATACACCCTCATTACTTATCACATCAATAATTCAGGAATGTGAATAAACTACATTACATTCCTGACAGAAATCTTTGATGATAACTAAACTTAACAGATGATCTCCACAGTGACAGGAGTGGGTCCCATCCAGAATTCACAATACTATAATCATATTTCAATATCTCCCTTCAAGCTACAGTGGACTGTCAGTAGTCCCATCACAGACACTAATTCAATAGCTCTCCAAGTGTTTGGATATCCTAGACGTTTAACATAAGACAAACAAAATCAAAACATCGAAGGAAAAAGGCCACTTGAAAAACCACAATTAAGTGGGAAGATCTCAGGATGAACAAATATAAACTGTGGTCTTCTGGGTTGTGAAACCATGTAGCCTATAAGGTGTTTACAAGCACTTCACAGCAACATGCTGCCTCCATCTTCAATATAAATCAAAGGAGGATGCAAACTGGTCATCTGATACAGTGGAATACACCTATTAGACTAACAGGTCCCACAACCCAAATGGCCATAATCATATAAATTTCACCTCTCATACACAAACAAAATACATGGACAGTTCATCTGACAAGTAACACTACTACTTAAGTTAGACCATTTGGTTTAACAGTAGGTAGCACAGCAGCATTCATCACTATTCTGATTACACACAAGTTGGGTCCTTGTGTACCAGTTCAATATATATTACATCATTCATTCACCATACTAAAAGGCAGTGCTGAATACGTCTTCCTTCAGCTTGCTGGCACACATCACATCGAAGAACAATGTTACTCACTGCACACTAAAACTTTAAAATAAAATTCTCTGGCTACCAGTCATGTAAGTGACAGGTTAGTGACCCAAAAATACTTCATTGCATTCAGTTGCCACTAAAGCTTCAGATTACATACAGCTTTATAAGTCGTCAGGCAAGCCAATGTGAAGTGACCAGCAATAGTGGCCAGATAAAATAATGTCCCTAAAGATTCTCATTACCGAAAAAGTAAATCTGATCAAGACTCACCAGTTCCCACTGTTGAGCAAGTTGTGTAACTCTAAGAAATCTCTCATTCAACTGCGCCATTCTCAGTCTGAAGTCACCAGTGTCAATTCCTTCATTACTGTCTACTGATTTCACAATACTCTGGAATACTTTGTTCTTACTTTCCAACATTGACTTATAATAGAGTGTTCTGGAGAAGAAGGTCTGAAATGAAACATTGTCACATTCTGTCTTCAGCATCATTATTCAACTGAAATGTTATATGGCATAAGACCCTGGACCTCTAACAGTTGTTTTCTTTCGCATGTACTGACCACCAATTTTGTGACTACAGGCAGGTTGGATTTTACACCAGGGTTACGTTCTTTAAAAAGTCACCCAAATCCAAATCATGCAAACTGAACACAAAATTCCCATTTAAAAGACTGTACTTCCTGCAGGTCAGGGGACTGACAGCATTATCCTCTATAGTGTATGACCATATCACTAGCTGACATAGAGACCTGTATAGTTTACACATACTGTATATACAGTATACACATATTTCTACACAGTATACATATATTTCTAAACAATGTACTTATTTCTAATGTAACAGAAAACTAAGAGACTCACATCCATAATTTCTGGTATAGCTCATTCCAACTGGACTGTGGTAGTCTTGCTACAAACACTTTAGTTACTGGCTTAGTACTTTCTTTAATTCTATCATAGCAGTATCATAAATTGTATGTACACTATTACAAGCATGTCTAACATTATGGCATATGTCAACAATTCATTCACCTTTTTCAGGTCAGCTTATTACACCTAATTTCTCCAACACCAACTACCTTTCCCTGATTTTTCACTTGGATTGCACCAGGTGACGTACATTCACATTTCTCACTCATATTGGAAAGAAAAGCAAATGCTGCTGAACAGAAGACCACATGATTTGTGTGCTTGTATCACCAACATAATCAACCCACACATGTCACTGATGGCATGACAGTGACTTCACTTTCTGCTAGCCTCATACAGCCATGAAACATCTATGACAAACCATGTTAAACAGAAAATTGTGTCAATTTTTCACTTCACATTAAAGCAAAATCATGCAAAAAGAAATCGCATAAAACAAGACCTGCCTGTATATAGCACAGAAAACAATTACACACATGATTTAGACTTCCAAGGTGCTATGACATAACTTACAAATATGTTTACATTAACCTCATCCTGTCTGCACATATTGCTTTGAGCATTTGCTAGATGGCATGCTGCGGACGTGGTATCATATGAGATTTGTGGGTCTGCTAGTGGTGAATATAAGAACTGTCTTTTGGGACATGCCATGTAGTGGGGTATCAACCTTCTTCCAGACTACAGGGCATCATCAAAAGACAGCATTTTTATTCTTATTATCACATGCCCCTTTAAACATATCTTGTGACTTCTATGATTTGCTATTCAACACATGTTAAACTGGTCAGTGTACTTATGTTCTATCTTACATGGTAAACAGTACTGTAACTTCATACACAAACAGAAGTACTTAACCCTGACAATGAGCCATGAGATTTTATAGTCAGTCTAAATGAGGAGAAATGCAAAACACATTAAAAAGTATCAAATTTAAATTAAACTAGAAATAAAAGAATGTGGGAAATTCTTATTGAAATATGTTCAAAATTGTATATAGACTACTGTTTACCTTATGCTTGTCCAGTGAAGCTTGCACAGGCTCCTTCCCACCTGCTAATGAATGTGAAGCTAAGACAGCCTCAGCCTCATCTAACCACTGTCCAATTTCAATCTGTCCAGCTTCAAGTGATTCTTGTTGGACAAGAATTTGGTGAAACAGATGTAACTGCATTGGAATGAGTGCCCGTACTCGCACTAATGCCTCTGAAATGTTACACGTAATATGTTATTATTGTCCAACATCTTATTATGAACCAAATCAAGTTGTTTCCTTCTTTTTGTGAGATATATCAGGACATTCCTAAACTTTCTACAAGATAACACTATCACAGTTAGTAAAGAACTCACAATTAATCTGCTAGGTGGGAGTAGAATCAGTGCAGTCAGTTGCCATTGACTTCAAAGGCCTAACATGTGCCACTGTGAAGTAATGGGTCATTATATGTGAGTGCCCTCTGTGATTTCCACTACTTTAGAAAATAGCAGACTTTATAGAATAACACGTGTACATCACATTCTGCTTCAAATTAATCGGAACTATTACAGAAAACTTTGCAGCACTGAAGAAACATAGTGACAGTATGTCAACAGAAAAGTCTATCACCTCCACGGCCAACGAAGAACAAACATTTTCATTCTGGTGCATATTGCATGCTGATGGCTTTGTCTGAAATGTATGGAATTGTGTACCATGTATCTGATCAATGGGAGTACACTGTGAATCAGCATTTCCACACAGAAATTCTACAACATCAATAGGAAGATGCCTGGTGAGAACAATCTGAGGCAGTGCACTTGAGATTGATTTCCACACTACAACAATGTTCCTGTCCACTCTGCTTGTCTTTACCAATATTTCTAAGCAGTGATAGCATGACTTTTGTCCCACACCCTCCAAATTCCCCAGACACAGTATCCTGTGACTATTTTTTTTTAACTAAAGTTGGCACTGAAGGGCAGGAGATTTCAACACATCAGTTTGATTCATGAACAGCTGCACATTACACTTTTTGAGGACCAAAGAAATGATGTTAGCAAATGCTTCAAACAATGGTGTATATGCTGGTTTCATTTTACCAAGTCACAACATGACTACTTTCATGGGGAAAGCATGGAATAGCACATAAATGCTCTTATTATTGGTAAAAAATAATGTCCAGAAACCTTCTGATTACACCACATTTTTGGTAATTTGCAAAGTTCATATGTGTTTTCTAGCAATTTGGTGTCTAAAACTCAATATTTAAATGCAGAATGATGCAAAGTGCTTCCCACTAACTCTAGTGATATCACCAACCACACTCATTTTTGTTAAGCAACAGTCACCAGAGTGAAGCAGAGAAAACACTGCACTAGCTGAATCTGAATTAAGCTTTTCATGCTCCCTGCCTGTCTTATTTCAAGCTTATGTTTTGCAGATTCTCAACAACAGATTTAATCCAAACTGTGTACCCTTTCACAAACACCACTTTCTTTAACCTTTACTCTCCTACACATGCTGGTTTCTAAAATGTACTGGTGAATGGCCTAGTATGTGTTAGGCTCGTCTATGTGTGTTTACTCTGTAGCATACTGTAGAAAATGTAGCAAAGTAAATCTTTTTCGCTACATACTTGTTGACTGAGATGCTCTGTGATTATGAAAACTTGTCACCACCAGTTGACATACCACAGTCTCAATTTAAATAAAGTTCCACACAAGGTAAAGTTGGAAGTTGGAAGTCTCTATGAGTCATTTTAGTTCCACATGAAGTCCAGAGAAAAAAACAGATCAGAACTGTCATGTCCAAGAAGTAAAGACATTTTGTCTATTGCCAGTTCTACCATCAGTGAACTGATGAACTCATGTTGGTACACTCATCTATTTTCTTTGTACCAAAGTGCCTGGAGATATATGTGAAAGTAGCATCATCACTTTCTGAATGTCTTTGCTGTAGTCATCAACACCCCTCTCCAAGCGCTTCATATTTTGAACCCACTTTTACACCCATTAAAGGGATGTTGTTCATTCCTTATCATATGTCATTTAACAACGTGTTATTGTCAGATTTGTCACAGTCAGAAATATCACCGTCACTAACTGGGACAAATCTTAATTCAATAATACTGCTTTTATTTAATAGAAGGAGGAGGAGGAGAAGGAGAAAAAGGAGGAAGAGAAGGAGGAGAGTGAGGAGTAGGACAATGAGGAGGAGGGGAGGAAAAGGAGGAGAATAATGAGAAAAAGGAGGAGAATGAGGAAAAGGAGGAGGAGAATGAGGAAAATGAGGAGGAGGAGGAGGAGGAGGAGGATGAGAATAAGAAGAGGGAGGAGGAGGAGGAGAACGAAAAGGAGGAGACAGAGGGGGAGGAGAAGAATAAGAAGGAAAAGAAGAAAAGGAGAAGAATGAAAAGAAGGAGGAGGAGAAGGCAAAGGAGGAGGAGGAGAAGGCGGAGGAGGAGGAGGAGAAGGTGAAGGAGGAGGAGAACGAAAGGGGAGGAGGAGGAGAAGGGGAGGAAGAGAAGGTGAAGGAGGAGGAGAATGAGGAGGAGGAGGAGGAGGAGGAGAAAAAGAAAGAGGAGAAAAGGAGAAGTAGGAGGAGAAAAGGAGGAGGACGAGGAGGAGAAGAATGAAAATGAGGAGGAGGAGGAGGAGGAGAAGGAGAAGAAGGAGAAGGAGAAAAAGGAGGAGAAGAAGGAGAAGAAAATGAGAAGGAAAAGGAGAAGAAGGAGTAGAAGGAGAAAAAGGAGAAGGACAAGGACAAGAAGGAGGAGGAGGAGAATAAGAAGTTAAAGGAGGAGAGAGAAAGGAGGAGGAGGAGAAGAACAAGAACAAGACATGGTGTAATACAGACCAATACAAACTGAATAAATACACATTTGTTTGCATACAAATGGATTCGCTCTTTCAAAAACCAGTTTTTGTGGAATGGATGTTCTAACATCAGAATTCTAATTTAAAAGATTTCTTTATAAATTGCTGCATTTTGCAAATTTAAATGTCCACACTAAGTGAGAAAATCTTTGGCTGGCACAACATACACTTAGCATTTAAACTCATGTACTAAAGGTTAAAACAAAAGATTCATTTAGTTACAAGGCTGCTCACCTTTCTCCTTTTTGAGTGTGCTCATGATTCGATCCACCTCATCACGTGAAAGATCTTGTATCATTGCCTGAAATTTCTTGCTGACAGTTTTGAAGAGATCCTCCATGCCTTCAACTTCACTTTGTAATCTCTGCAAAAAAATTGTATTTTTCTTTTTTAATATTATTCAACTTACAGTATACAGTATGATCAAGAATGGAACACAGTTTCATTATATAACATTTCCTGGAAGGATTAACAAGTATCGTCAAACCAGAAACTAAATGGATATACACAAAACACTGAAATCTGTGAATCAAAATTAAGTATCTTTACTGTTTAGAATGGGTATCTGTCAGAAACAATCATGACAAGAAGCTTCAAAGTGCTGCATTCAACCAACTTTATGTGAAGCATTTCATTACAAATCTTCATAAGTATTGCTGTTGAAAAAAATAAGATAAAAAAATTTCCCACTACAGTGCAATGCTGTCTCTAAACACACTAAGGAACTTCCACACTTAGATTGCATATACCAAATGCAAAATATTTAAAAGTCTATTACATTAAAATTATGTTCAGCCACAAATTACCCTCTGAACTGACAATGACAACTGTTTCATGTTCTTTAAAAGGTTTTTTACTGAGCTTTATGTGGAATATCTTTACTGTTTGGTACAGATTCAATGTACTTACAAAACAGAATAAGAACCATACATACATGCATAACCACACGCACATGCAAAATTTGGAAATGTTACATGTCTACACGCTTAACTTCAAGAAATATAAAAGATCCAAAGATAAAAGACAAAGATTATAAAGTAAAAAATGTATGCATACACAGTAAAATAGTTTTAAGCATTTTTAGTTAAAATACCTGTAACTGTTCACCATAAACCTTGATTCTTTCTGTGGAACTCAGCTGTGAAGATGAAAGAATTGATTCAGCATTCCTCAACCAATGTTGCATACGCTCAACTCCAGCACGATAGTCCTTACGATGCCTGAGTAAATCTCCTGCATGCATATACTGCTTCACATGCTGAAATATTAGGAAAAAATGTGTCACAGTAATTGAGAAATATCACAGAACATACCAATACACTTTTTTTGTGAACTATGACAATATTAAACATTACTGCAGCATATTCTTCACATACATGCCACAAGGTTACCAGCGTGAGAAGTTGTCTTTTTTCACAGAATTAATGCTGTTGCTGAAACATGTTTTGTCTGTTAGCAAATATGCTTATACAGCAGCGTATCTCCAACTTCCTCGTAACAAAAATCCATTACAAAGCCTCACTAATTTGGTGGAAAAATGCCCCTTCCCTGCCCCCAATTAAATAATGTACACATTGAACCTCTACCTTTCTGGTCTGTAACCCATTATAAAATTCTCATTATTGGAATTATCTTCCATTTAAAGTGAGTCCTGCTGGTACTGTGTGACAGCAGTCTCTTTATGGGTCAAATATAGTCACCATACATGAATTTCTTTGTTGGAATAAATTAAAAATCATTACAGAAATTGCCAGTCACAGATACAATTCCACATACTCTACAACAATTCAGATAATTTTATAAATGATGGAACATTATATGAAAAAATCTATAATGAATACTTCACACACAACCACTGATGGGGTTTCTCATCACCTAAATCTCTCAAGTCCTCTATTACTCCTCCTAAAGTTCACCCTAGAACAGGCCATGAAAGCCCAAAGGGGGAGTAGAGGAATAGGTCTACTCTTTCTTTAACCTCAGCGCTAGATGGGAATGGGTGGTTAACGCCATGCCCCAGCTGCTTTACCCCCAGTAAAGACCTGGTGCCCATTGTATAGGAGGCTGGGTGAGTCCTGGGGACAGTCTGTACAGGTGCAAAAATCTCACCCCCCACCGGGACTGGATCCCCAGACCATCCAACCCATACCAAGTCACTATACCAACTGAGCTATCCCAGTCCACATTACTTCCCCTAATTTACATCCACTATTTTCCATCACATCCCATTTTCAAACACTCTAGATTTATTTTCTTCCCTCATGGTGCAGACCAACTTTCATGCCCATATGAAACAACAGATAAAATCACAGTTTCATACATTTAAGTTTTCAAAGAAAGACAAAATGTTCTAAAAAGAATGGAAGCCATCATATCACAAATTTAATCTGCTCTCACTTTTTAGACACAATGGCACAATTGCAAAAAGTGACTAGCTTCATCATGTCTGTCTGTCCATACGGAACAACTCTGCTACCACCGGATGGATTTTCATAAAATCTGATATTTGAGTATTTTTTGAAATCCTGTCAAGAAAGTTCAAGTTCCATTAAAATCAGACAAGAATAACAGGTACTTTACTTTACATGCAGACTAATATACACTTTTGATCATATCATGGTGAATAATTCTTAGAATGAAAATGTTTCAGATTAAAGTTGTAGGGAAAATCAAAACATACAATTTTGTTTTCAATAATTTTGTTTAAAAAATCATGCTGTTTATGAGATAATGTGGAAAAATACTGTACAGCCAGGCAGGCCACAGATGACAATACGGCGCATGCAAATTGCATGCTAGATACCTAAGGCTACAAACACGCAGTCAGATTATGTAATACTTATTGCTTTGCCACAACAACAATGGTTGCATGAACACGCCTCAAGTTTACGTTATACATACATTACCCATCTTGTTCTATATGAACATACTTTTGATTTATTTCTCACATGATACATTCATAAAAATTAAGAATTCTTTTACAAATGGAACCCACAAAATGAGTACCAACATCTTGACAAAGATTTTGATTATGAGTACACCAGTTCTGTAAAATAGTTTTGTGAACTATGACAACTTCTGTTACTTAAAAAATGTTAAACATAACCCATGCTTTCTGACTTAAATACTGCAGGCAACCAATGTCATCATAACCTGGGACCTAATAGTGAAACCCTTTCAATGTTGGCCAGTTCCCTCACCTGGAACAGATCCTCCCATCGACCAGAGATTCTAAGGTATCTCTCCTTCAGTTCATGTGCCACTTGATCTTCACAGGTAGCAATCAGGAAACTGACAGTGTCTCCCAGAAGCTGGAACTTGTCGTTCCACACACTCACATCCTGAATCACAAAATTTAAGTCCTAAACACCTGGCATTCCAATAACATTGCTCTTTTTAATGTGACATGCATATATGAAACTATTTGCTTATACTCCACACTCCATACTCCATAGAGCAGAGTCCTTCTTGAGAAGCTAACCGGTTCTCAGTTAGTCAAGAAATTCCCTGCACTACATAGAACCCAAAGGTTCATTATCACATTCAGAAGTGCCCACCACCTGTCCCTTCCCTGAGCCAGATCAATCCAGTCCATGCCCCCCATCCCACTTCCTGAAGATGTTATCCTCCCATCTACTCTTAGGTCTTCCAAGTGGTCTCTGTCCCTCAGGTTGAATAAAATTCAACAGTTTTCATTTACTTTGCTTGCTCCTTGAAATCACAGCATATTTTAAAAGAGCAGCATCTCTCCCTACATAGCAGCATCTATCCCTGACAAAAAGTGGTGTCTCTGCTGGCATGTCCAGGAGAGTTGCTGCAGAGACAACTTTTATTCATTTTCCTGTATATCAGAGGCTTCTATTTCTTATTTCTAAATTCTTAGTAAACTTGAAACCTTAAATATATCATCTATGAATTTTCAGCTGTTTTAACAATTTTCATATTGAGTTACAGCAAAAGTTGCAAAAAGTGTGACGTCTGTCCCAACATTACTCTAATTTATGTAAGTTTTAATTCAACAAATATTCTACCAGCTTTATTCCATTTTTTGCGTCTTATATGAACATGAGATTCTGCAATTAGTTACAAATATTTAAATGTAACTGAATCTCATAAATGAATGGGAAATCCAGATATAAACAATGTAATAAAACAATAATGGTTTGTTAATGAAATGAGAAAAATCTGTAAACCACTACAATAATATATGTAACAGTTTGTTAAGTCTATGGTGAAACAAAAATACAAGTATGGGGGAAAAAACACAATTCTCTTCTTAAATTTACAGCTACAACTGACAAAACAATCACATGATCACTCTTTCTTACAGTTTGGTGACATGGCAACAAATACACATAAAATAAAAATTCACATTCAATTCCAATTAAATAAACATATATGAAACCTAAAAAAAATTTGTTACTCCAATAAACAATTTTACATTTTATTTAGCCCTTCAAAGCTCAGTTGTTACTTTAGGATTACCTAGTTTACTTTATATTTACTAAGTTTCAGATTCAAAAACTGCATATTTTTTCCATGAAGTGCATTTGTTTGTTCATATTTTTACAACTGTAACAGTCACTTTTTCCCTATACAACATTAACTGACTAAGCTGTCTAATGTAAACACAGTGTGCTCCCCGTATGGATGAACTTCATTGTCATATACAATTTAGATTAACACAGAGTTCACAGGGTTCACCTGAACACAAAACAAATGGAAACAAAATTGTTAGTTGGGCTAAAGTAAATGACATTTCCACAAATACTTGAAAACTGAAGTTTGTTTTTTCGTGTTTTTATACTTTAGTTTACTGACAGAGTACCTGGAAGTATTCCATTTTGTCCTCTTCTGGCAAATCAAGCAATCCATAGGCTCGGTCAAGCCAAGACTCGAATTCATCCGCCAAGGTGTTCCATCTGCGCCAGTATGCAACCACCTCTTCTAACATGCTTTGTACACAACGTAATTCCATTGACACATTTTTCCAGCGTTCACCAGTTTCACGCATGAAACGATCGATGTTTATACTCTCATGCTGGTCTGAAATTAATGTTATACATTTAAGTATGTGTAAAAAAAAAATCTACTCACATACAAAAGTACGTTATTGTGGACTTTCATGCTGAATAAAGTTAGGTATGTAATTTGAATCCATATAGTATGCCTAACTATATGATGAAAATGAGATTCCAAACTAAATGTCCACATGTATATATATATATATTACTATTTTAAAAAAAGTAAACTACAGGTTGAGAAGTAATTCAAACATATGGCACACTGAGTTTTGTTCTTATATGTAAACCTGTAATGTCCAAATTCACACTTTCCCTATACTGTACCACATATGGAAGGACAGTCTACAGTGACTTCAAAGAAAAATGCTTGCATCTTAATGCTGACAGCAGGTTAATTTATATATGCATACAAAACTAAGCAGTTTGATAAAATTACTAAAACATCTCATCCAGTTATTGTTCTACAATGTTCTTTGCCATTTTAACAGCTTATCCTTTTTTTAAAGCTCTCAGCAACACAGGTTACAATTTTAAGTCAGTCATTCTAAATTCAAAAGTCAAACAGAATTAATCAACAGTCGGTAATGAAAAAACACACCACAACACTACAGCAGTTAATGAAGTACACCACCATAGAACCAAAGACCATAACTCAATACGATTGTAATGAGTTAACCTCAATTAAAGAACAGATCTTTTCCATACACCTCATACAATACAAAAATTTCTGACTAAAAAGATTATCTTGACAAAAGACATGTTCTTTCTTTTTGTACTTTTTTTTTGGGTGGGGGGGGGGGGGGATTTTGTTCTGTACTTCCCAAAAAATTATTGAAAAAAGATTTTTAAAAAACTTGTTACAACTGG
>Ga0131853_10021546_pt1 | contig 11693 bp, 8 predicted proteins | sample TergutLab28metaG_FD_92764 | JGI IMG/M metagenome (GOLD analysis project Ga0131853, IMG submission 92764) | Labiotermes labralis P1 segment gut microbial communities from Petit-Saut dam, French Guiana - Lab288 P1 (version 2) (version 2) | ecosystem: Host-associated > Arthropoda: Insects >...
AGCATTTGCTTATAGACACAGGGAAACCAAGAAAAACCTGTGTCGAGATGGCCGGTCGCAGGACCTTCCGAATACTGACTTCTAGCCAGCAGTCCGGCATCTAAAGTAAAAACAGCAATACACTCATAGTACAACAAATACACATAAGATGACAACAATACACACAAGACAACTACAACAATACACACACAAGACAACTACAACAATACACACAAGGTGTCGTAATACATACAAGATATAAATGCAACAAGTACATTCTTCGACCACTGTCCATAGCCACCTTCGAGGAGCATGTACACATGAAGACGTGTACAGCATTATTAAACAGGATTGTCAATTGTCAGTGGTAAAGGAAAATGCTAACATATTGTTAACACGCCAGTGTATAGTGTTAAATTAGAATTATGTTCCGATTGTTTTAGTACTGCACAATTATTAAAATCTGCTCCATCAAAATATGGCGAAATAGTGAACTGTGTTCTTGTAATAGAGTGGTAGAATCCAGTTGAAATATGATGGCACACGGTGACACAGGGAGGGGAAGTGAAGGGGAAACTGGCGAATGCAGTGTGTAGCCAGTACTCTTCACACTACCTCGGAACATGGTGTATCCAGCATTACTACCGCTGATGCGCACACCTCGGCTGCCAGTTGTCGACTGAACTGACGCCCCCCGCAGATTTAAATGGACTCGTCCGTTTCGCCGAAAGACAAAATCTTGGTTTCTGCGTGTGTGCCATCACATTTCAAACGCAGTCTAAATACCATGTGTTGACACATTGTGTAAACACTATGCACGATCATTCTGTGCTGAGAATACAGAATGAAGTGATGTGAAATGTATTTCTGTTTGAAGGAGTGTAGATTCAACATACCGAACTGCGAAACAAAAACAGTGGTTGACTCTTGGCAGCACGGCGATACGTAAGTCGTTTGTGCCGTGGTTGGAGGAAAACAGTCAGTGTAGGGTATGAAACATGGCGCGAAGCGAAGAAGGAAAATATGTCGGGATAACTTATGCAGCACTTAGGACGCCTCCTAGGGCGGAGTTCATTTCTTTGCGAGCTTTTGGGACTGTATTAATATGACCTTGAAGTGGCGGTCTCATTGTTGTGACCCTGCGTTTTGTTCGAGATATGCGAGGTTCAATTCTCGCTGCAGATAGCAGACTCTTGTGACTTGATTTCTTTTTCGTGGTTTTCTTTTGGGCAAATGCCGGGGGATTGGGCTTACTTCCACACCTATCCCATTTCTTTATTGACAGCTACTACTACCATTCAACTGCCCCGACGTAGACAACGGTTACGTCTCGGAAGGGCCGGCGCAGGACGGAATTGATCACGGTTGCGGTCAACTATATATGTATATACAAGGGAGACCCGGACAGTTCCAAATTCCATCACACTGGAACTTGACCAGCCACAGCATGACCGCCCCACGACCTGTGTTATCGCCCAACAGTATTCTCCCTCCACCTTCGGTCTTATCACGCTTTCAGTTGCGAGAAAGAACTGGGGGCGTGTTCAAAAATATTCGTTCAAGTTCTTTTTATTTTGTAAAAATCGCCTAAGTCGTAAATTACGTAAGACTTGAGAGTGTCTATAGTTTTAGGCTTGCCAAAAGTCCCCTTTTAAAGACTAACTGCACCCAGGAATATATTTGAAGATTCAGTTCGTACCGCACAGTAAATACATTCCCAGTTGGTTATAAAAACCAATCAGTGAATGCTGTATAGGGAAATAATCACTGTTTGTTCTGATGTCAGTAGTAGACACACAAATACACTTTGTGGGCAGGAGGCAGAATTTTTGAAAGTTAGATCTGGCGGTATATGAAGTTACCACTACGTTTTGAAGGGTTAAGTAAACCATTAATACACAGTGGTTTGTTTATGACCCAGTTTTAATTATTCGTAAAAGAACCACCGTGTTTAACTAACGCAGAAAAAAAAATGATTGTCGACTGGTTAATGAAATTTGAGAAGGTGACTCGTCTGGTTGTGATTTTATGGATTTGATGTCGTGCCTTGTCAATATGGATTTAGGAAACACTGGTTTTTAATTACAGGTTTTATTTATTTGGTAATTATTTTCTAATATGTTGTTTGCTTTGTAATGTTCTAATTACATGGCATGATCATACAGTATATAACCAGAGATGTCACCACCATGTGGAGGACGGAATTACATTACATTCAGTTTGAAGTCGGTTGCTGCCATGTATTGAGATTTGCTTCAGTGTAGAATGTTGAGTATTCATAAATGCGAAATGTGTGTGTGTGTTATTTTTTTGCGAGTTTATGCGAATGGAAGTTATATATTAAGACTCGCCTCACGGATTTCATACGGTAATAACAGTATGGCGCATATGGGTGATGAGAGGGGGGTGTATAGGGTCTTGGTGGGGAAACTGGAGGGAAGGAGACCACTGGGGAGACCTAGGTGTAGATGGGTGGATAATATTAGGATGGATCTCCACGAGGTGGGATGTGGGTATATGGACTGGATTGGGCTGGCCCAGTATACAGACAGGTGGCGGACAGTTGTGAGTGCGGTAATGAACCTTCGGGTTCCGTGAAATGCGGGGAATTTCTTGACTAGCTGCAAACCAGTGAGCTTCTCAAGAAGGACTCTGCACCATGGAGTAAGTAAGTAATTAATAACAATGTGTTGGTCGACACTGTTACTATTTCATGCTTAGGTTCTGAGTGTGTGTGAGCTGAGTAGAACACTTGATTTGCTGGCGAGGCTGCGAGCTGGAAGACTGTAGATTTGGGGTTCAATTCCTTACTATGTCACATAATGCGTGTGTTTGTCTTTGCGGACTGGGGGGCCCATCCTGTCTCGGATGTAATGGGTTCCAGGGGCCCATTTCTCGTGGTAAAGTAAATTGGGAAAATGGCGAATGGAGTGGGTAGCCAGTACCCTTCACACTACCTCGGAACATGGTGTATCCAGCATTACTACCGCTGATGCGCACAACTCGGCTGCCAGTAGTCGACTGAACTGGCATCCCCTGCCGATTTAAATGGACTCGTTCGTTTCGCCGAAAGACGAAATATGGTTTCTGCGTGTGTGCCATCACATTTCAACTGGCCTCTACATCCGCTGCCCTCGTACGTATTGTGCTTAAGGCCGAATTAAATCCCAGTGCTGTTTACTGGCATTATTAGAAAGTCACCATATTCTCCACGTTAGCAGCATAAGGGTTAATTAGAAACAGTTTTACCTTCACCCATACTTTTTCTTGCGAATGTCTGCAGTGTGTCCTTTTTCAGCGTGCCAAGTTGTGTCTTTGTACTTCTGTAGAACACAGTCCTTCGCAAATTGCAAAGGATTGTTTGACTGTTCGAGAAATTCGCCACCTTTTTTATGACCTGACACTTGATGACCTTGTTCACAGGGGCCCCGACACCGCGTCTGCCCAAATCCATACGAATTCGCTCAAAACCGTTCGAAAATTCCAATTTAATATTGTGTTCTCTTGTTCAGCTATTGTGCCTACGTCAATTACGAGTTCATGGCATTCCTCATCTCAACGATCCGTGCCATATGCCCCGCCCATCTTGTCCTTGATGTTATCGTCTTCATAATTAAATCATGCCGCCTCTCAGTGTGTTATTTCAGGCTCCCTATTATTACTTTCTTCCGCTAAGGTTTAAACGGGCCCTCCCTGCACTATCAGGCAAGTCGTCTTGAGCATCAACACTTTCGGCTTACATTCTGTGGGAGACGGGTTCGAATCTTGCTCGGGGCATCGGCTGAAGTCACAGTTTTTTACCTGTCATCAGTTCTCCCAGGGGGGTACCGGGTGAGTACCTTTAAAATTAGGTTCTAACGGTTTCCTTCCACGCTCGTTCCATTCATAATTTATTATCAGCGGTTTACGTGGTTGCTGATAAGTCCTTAGCCCTACCAGGAAGGAAACAAGCTAATGTTTCTGTCAGAATGGCGTGAATTTCCTTCGGCGCATTGCCTTGCAGGAAAAGAAACTTGATGACAGCTCGCGTCTCGATTTTGTTGAAATCGCGCCCGTATCTGACATGCTTCCGAACTTGTTTCCCCCCTGGTCGGGCTTAAGGACTTACCAGCACCGTATGTGACACTGCTTAGTTACGAGTTACCCTAATTGAAAGGTTTGAAATGTGTTACTTGATAAGGATGAAAATCAGTTGTACGGCGTGAAAAATTAAGTATTTCCTAGATACGTCTAACATGACACTTTGTTTTGTTTTCTTATAACGCTGCGTAATGTAGAGCGCTCAGTATCAGGCGTTCTTATACATATTCTTAAAATCAAGGTAAAATGCTTTATTTGATTTCCAGTAGCGTTACCTAGATTGAAGGACGAAAGGCTGATCCTACGTACAGTGAAATAAAGGAAGGTTAAGGTAAATCAGTCCTATTACAGGCCCGAGGTGCCCAGAGGGTTCCAGGAATTTAAGGTTACCAGATTACGTGACAACGGCACAAGATGGTGGTAGGTTGTCAGCCTTACACACCGGCCGCTTTTTACCCCCAGGAAATACTCCTGGTACTCAATTCTGTTAGAGGCTGAGTCGACCCCAGGGCCATGGTGCGATCGGGAGGATTTATGTCAATAAAAAATTCCAATGACACCAGCTGGAATCGAACCAGCGACCTTCCGATTTGTAGCACAGCACCTTAACCACTGTGCTACCGCGGTGCCCGACACAAAGGAAGGTTAAATGAATTCGTCACATCTTGCGTAAGAACTGCGTTTTAAAACACGTGGTTGAAGGAACGATATACAGGAGGAGAATATGAGGAAGAAGATGTAAGCAGTTACTGGATAACCTTAAGGAAAAGTGATGATATTGGAATTTGAAGTAGGATTCAGTATATCGTACTCTGTGTAGGACGCACTTTCGAAGAGGCGCTTTGTACCATCCCTAGGTCTGAATCTGAGGAACCTGCCCAATACCAAGGACCATTTTCTCAAGCATTCTCAGTGTCTGCTGGATTTGAGGCTGTCAGGGCTTTCACGGTGAGGACTTCCGCCTTCAGGTATGTGACGCCGTGTAGTCTGTAGGACGTGTACCGAAGTTGCACAGGTCGGTCAGTGTCGACTGTGACATGCGTCTGTACACAATGGGGCTGATCGACATTCCCTTACGTAGGAGGCGGGGGGCAGAGGAGGAAACCTCAGCTCACGTTTTGTGTGAGTGTGAATCCTTGGCGACACTCAGCATACAGTATTTGGGTTCGAATATTCGTGTGTCCGTGCGTCGCTAGTATGATTTTGTAATTACAACAAACGAGATGCAACTATTTTTTATTATTTATTTCTAAAAGTCTCTACATGTTTTTGGGTTGTTCCTCCGTCCATCATCAGCAGCACGTAACTGTACACAGAGCTTCACTTGTTGTGAGCCAATACCGCTGCAGGCTGGTACCGTGGATGAGGTGGATCTGCAAGTCCACCTCATCCACGGTACCAGCCACCAGCAGTATTGGTTGATAATACCTGAAGCTGAATGTACCGTTAACGTGCTCCTGATGATGGACGGAGGAAGCGCCTGAAACCTGTAGAGCATTTTAGAAATAAATAATCAAAAATAGTTGCATCTTGTTGTAATTAAAAAAATCATTATTTGGGTTCCTTGTTCTTGTACCTTGAGGGTGGAAGAAGTCCGAGCCTGATGACAGTCTGGAACTTTATTAAACGCACGGGGATCCCATGACTTCGAAATCAGTTTAAGGGACACGAAGGGCCTGTCAGAAAGACCTACGTGCATCGGGAAACGAAGGGCTGGAACTCGTTTACTATGCTGTTCTTTTCTACCATTATACAACATTATACAGAGTGTCACATTCCATAAGGAGGCCGTCTCTACCTTCAGTCGTTTCCTGCAGTAGACCATGTTGGACACAAACTGAAGATGACGGTTAGCATTACAGCTTACCTTAATGCGTTTTGAAGTTTGCGTTTTTGGACTGCGTACAACAGCATCTGTCTTCCCTTTTGGTGTGCCCTGTCCGTAGTTTGTGCTGCGTCAGGGCGTCCTCTGCCACTTTTTGACGGTACACGTGGTTTGTGACGGAACTACGGCTCAGTTCTTCAGGGACGGCCGATACAGAACTAATAGAGTTCATCGCCTTTTGTTTTGAGCCATCACATGTCCCCTGTAGCAGTTCCACATCGTCAGGTTGGCGTGGATCCACTGACGTGCTTAACCTGAGATCCTCCCTTTCTTACAGCCTACTAGCAAATGTTCATGTGGAAGAAAACAAACGCTTTTTGCGTCCTGCAAAGCCATGAAGAACTTTAATCAGACGGTACTAAGGGGCGGAGGTTAACTGACTGTTCGTGTCAGTTCGATATAGTAATTCACCAGCTACGGCTACCGTACGTTCCTTTTTCCTCCTCCACATGTCCTCGTTTTTCGACCCCAAATTTCTCTTACCTTTTGAGTGTTTGTTCAGTTTACAGAAATGTCTAGTTTTACTGTTCGCTGTTTGTTCAGTTTACAGAAATGTCTAGTTTTGCTGTTCGCTGTTTGTTCAGTTTACAGAAATGTCTAGTTTTACTGTTCGCTGTTTGTTCAATGTACAGAAATGTCTAGGTTTTGCTGTTCGCCGTTTCTAGGAACTTTTGCATACTTTAATGATACTAAGCTGCCAAAAAAAAGTTATTTTTCATAGCCTGTGCAAATTGCGGTGGCGCAAAAAATGCAAAAATCGACCCCTCTTTAAAGGAAGGTCCTCTTCTTCTTCTTCTTCTTATTACTAATATATTATATTGTATTATATTATATTGTATTCTTATTGTCTGAGTCGAAGAATGTGAGTTCAGTAGGTGACCATCGGAATGCCTCTGAAAACTTTAGCGCGAAAATTTAAAAAATCTTGAATTCAGTGAAAAACCTTTTTCAAGAACGCCCCCCCCCCGTGTGATATTCATACCCATGAAATTTAAGGAATTATTAGCAGAAAAACGTTGAGAGTGACGCTTAACTGACTGACCGACTAATTAACTAACTAACCAACCAACAAAGTACCCAACTAACTGTAACTAACTACCCAACCAACTACTCAGCTAACACCCAACCAACTACTCATCTAACTATAACTAACAAACAAACTAACTACCCAACTAACTAATTACCCAACTAACTATAACTAACTACCCAACCAACTACTCAACTAACTATAACTAGCGAATTTACCAATCAACCAACTGACTAACTAACTAACTAACTACCTACCTAACATCCCAACTAACTAACGAACTAACTACCCAGCCAACTAACTATAACTAACTAACTACTCACCTAACGAACTAACTACCCAACTAACTAAAACTAATTTTCTAACTAACTAACTGACTAACTAAGGTAACCCCATGGAGGAGAGCCCTTCCTAAGAAGCTATACGATTTATCAGGTAATCAAGAACTCTCCCGCTTTTTGTAGGGCGCAACGTTCCTTACCGCCTTTACAAGAGCCACTACCATTCCCAATTTTGAGCGAGGCCAATCCAGTCCATGTCCCCCTTCCCACTGGATGAAGATCCATTTTAATATCCTCGCATCAGCGCCTAGGTCTTCCAAGATGTCTCTTTCCCTCAGATCTCCCCCACCAAACCCCCGCCCGTATCTCCGATACGAAAATTTATTTTAAATGATTGTATCTATTTGTCTTCTTCTTTTCGCTGACATGCCCACCTTTTCATCGTCGAGGAGTGGGAAGTGTCTGCTTTTCTTTTGATGGTTGTGTGGTAACGTTACTTATGCATCACTGGCAGTGTATTCGGGACGAGCCTTGTGCCTCTGAAGCTCTCAGGTGAAAGATAATATATACCCTATAATAATGTGCACGCGACGATCGTTCGCTGTCTCACGCATTTCATGCGTGTCTGAGTTCGTTCTCCTGTGGTACCGGTAAGTGGAATGATATTTTCTGGATGCCGCGTGGTGCGAAGTTCTTCCTGTCCCGGCCTAACCATCCCTAACGACGTCTTGTGGCGTGTCATTTTATGAAGGCGTATGTGGATTGGCGGTGCAGGTCCTTGTGTTCTGTATCGCAGATGGACATGTTGGTTAACTTCACGCACCGTCCTGTCCACCTCCGTTGGAGTAGCCCCCGGTGCGAATTTCGGAGGAGTTTGAGTGCCATCCGAGAGCCGGGATTGAAGCTTGGCATCAGGGAGAAATCTGTTGTTACTGCCGGGAATTGAACCAAGATTTCTGGCCCGTTCAGGTCGTTACCTAGTCGCAGTACTGTGCGATGTTTGTGGTTATGAACGACGCTGGCAGTGAACAGTACTGTCTTCTGGGAAGTGACGTGTTTTCTGGTAGAAACGTCGGACTGTCGACTTAGCGGAGGCAATTTTCATCGTCGATTGCAGACTTAAAACAGAGTGGCAAGTTTTTGAGTTAAAGCCGTAAAGTGCTGAAAGACTCCTTCGAGTCATTCTACAGTAGAAGAGATGGTCATTGACAGCTTGCCGTGACTTGCATGTATCAGAGGTTGTATTGAGAAACTGATAGTGACTTTGCTGCCCAAGAAGTGCCCGGTTTTGTCATGAAACTTTAAGTTTCAGTACCGTTTCCAGAAGATCCTGCTACTTTCTACCATCACGTACCGGTTACATGTGGTCTAGTTGCATCACCTTTTCTTTCAGACACAGGTGCGCAAGTCCCGGGCGTTATGTCTCCCGGGCAGTTAAATCTTGTATGGTTGAGCTTGATATTTTGGGTTCACAGATTGAACTTGCTTCGTGTCATCCTTTGGCGCCTACAATTTTGAAGTGGCTCCTGTATTTTTTTTTAAAAACTTTCGGATCCCTGCTTTCAGACCCATTTCAGTACTGTAGTCCCATCTACAGGTAAATCGCGGAAGTGTTATACCTCGTCATCGTTTCGCCCAGCCTGTTCCATCTGATATTCGATCCGTTCTTCCTAACCATGTCTGGGCGGCACAGGATGATAATTCAGTTCGTTTCCGACAGACATTTGTGTATTTCGCTGGTGTTTTGCAGATATCAGCGTTGTACCGCCTGTCCGTGGGCTGCACGTAGGTACGGTGGGTCACTAAATGCCAGCTCTGACCCATTTTTAACTTTTTCGATTATTCGTGCAGTGCAGGTGCTACCGTTCCCTGTCAAGTTGTGTCACGTTGCCGCACGCGAGACACGACTTGGTCACGAACTGCATGAGTGCGTGCTGTTTGTCATCTGATTTAGCTGCTGCTGGTGCTGCTGCTACTGCTGCCACCATCACTACTACAACCACAAGCACTACTACTACTGCTGCTACTGCTACTACTACCACTATTACTATTACTACTACTACTACTAGTACCATCACACCACTACTGCTACTACTACTACTACTATTACTACTACCACCACCAGCACCACTACTACTGCTGCTACAACCATCACTACTACAACCACAAGCACTACCACTACTACTACTACTACTACTGCTAGTACTGCTGCTACTACTGCCACTATTACTATTACTACTACTAGTACCATCACACCACTACTACTGCTACCACCATTACTACTACTGCTGCCACCATCACTACTACAACCACAAGTACTACCACTACTACTGCTGCTGCTGCTACTACTACCACTATTACTATTACTACTACTAGTAGTACCATCACACCACCACTACCACTTCTAGTACCATCACAACTACTACTACTACCACCACCACCACCACCACTACCACTGCCACTACTACTACTACTACTACTACTACTACCACCGCCACCGACGCCGCCGCCGCCACCGCCGCCAGTATTAATAACGCAGGTCCACTCAGCCTCGGATCTCGCAGCCAGAGCCTGAAGCTGACCACTGAAGTTTAAGAACGAGTGGAATCTTACCCATGGTTCCTTATGGGTGTTCATGACGAGATTAAGTAGAGAAACGGCTCTTATGTAAAGTCTTCACTTATTCATGGCGCTGAAAATTCTGGCTTGTAACACCGTGCAGTCTGGTGTGTGGTTACCACCGTCACCATGCTGAGGACAGAAGAGGTCTGCTGTCTTGTGGGACATGGCGCCGCGATGCTGGCTGATGGTGCCCTACGAGATGCGACTGCTGCATTGGCTGCAGCGGTCGGGGCCCACCACGACCCCATAATCACGGCACCTTATTAATACTGAAGTTACTGCCACATCTCACTGCAGAGTCCAGAACACTGCCGTCTGTCAGAGGAACGGATGCCGGTCCGAAAGTACCCACATCCAGTTGTAGTATTCTGTGCGTTGGGGGCCCACACGCGCCGCAGAGTCTGTCGGGCCTTATCAGCGTCACTGTTTGGGCGCCGGTCTAACAGGGAAACGGCGTTATATTCCAGAAGAGCAGAGATTCCAACTGCGACTCTGTGAAAGTCTCTGACGCGCCCAGTGGAAGACTTCTTGGGAAACGTTGGTAACCTATCACACTACGCGGCGTCATTCAAGGGACCACGATATTAACTTTTAACAACCCTCAATAGAATATATATATAATTGCACAGTCTTCTTTGTTAAACCAACTGCGATGTCTCACATAAAAATTTAGCGACACTATAATACTTTTGAACATAAGGCTGCATTTGCCATGTAGTAGCTTATTGTGTAGGATGCAGGACTGGGATAAACGAAAACATTCTGACCTGAAAATTATATCGGGAACGAAATTTAAATTTTGCAGTTCTGTTCCCCAAATATTTCAGCTTCTTAGTAATTAACCAACTTAACCCTTAACCTGCTAACGTGGAGAATATGGTGAGCTCCTAATAATGCCAGCTGATAGCAGATTGGATTTAACTTGGCGTTTAAAGGGTTAATGCACAAAATATTGTTTTATAATAAGTTTATTATATGCCTCTACATGTTTCGAGCACTATGTGCTCATCATCAGGAGATCAAAATTGTATTATACAGCATCTGGTTTCATCGCAACTGTAGGTGGCCGTCCGGTGCACAGGTTGAGAGAGTCCTCTCTCAATCTGCGCACCGGACGGCCACCTACGGAGTGTGATGATACCAGATGCTGTATAATACAATTTCGATCTCCTGATGATGAGCACATAGTGCTCGAAACATGTAGAGGCATATAAACTTATTATAAAATAAGATTTTGTGCACTCTATTTGTTAACCAACAAATGCACTATATAAAATTTCACATTAAAACACTTGAAATCACTCCGACATGTTTCGATCCTAAGATCATCCTCAGGGAGCTACGTTGTTCGTTGCTAAAGTCATTTTAAAAATCTTCACAAAATAATTCCATTATATTAACAGTTTGTTGTGGCAGCATATCGTGTTGTGTAAGAGTACGTTGTTGGGAATGCGTCTGGCTATGGTGGGCGTCGTGTGTTACGTAGTGATTTTCAGTGTTTTAATGTGAAATTTTGTATAGTGCATTTTTTGTTTAATAATTGAAGTGATTCTACGAAATGCACGGTGCAACAGTGAGGATAAGATTTTGTGCATTAAGTTGGTTAATTACTAAGATTGTACTGAGATGCACGGTCTGCAAAACATCAAAATTTAATAAGTGTTACACAAATGTACGTCAGCACAATCTATTTGTTCTATAGTATGGCTACATGTTTCGACTAGATGTTAGTCATCTTCAGGCTGTACAGTTACTTTACCAGATGCTTTGTCCACTTTGGGATCCCAAAGTGGACAAAGCATCTGGTAAAGTAACTGTA
>Ga0131853_10021547_pt1 | contig 11692 bp, 6 predicted proteins | sample TergutLab28metaG_FD_92764 | JGI IMG/M metagenome (GOLD analysis project Ga0131853, IMG submission 92764) | Labiotermes labralis P1 segment gut microbial communities from Petit-Saut dam, French Guiana - Lab288 P1 (version 2) (version 2) | ecosystem: Host-associated > Arthropoda: Insects >...
TACATCCATCCTCATGGGCTTGCGACTTATTTGTTGAGTTATTTCATGGGTTGTATTGCTCTGGTTCGAACCAGAGCAATACAACTCATGAAATAACTCAACAAATAAGTCGCAAGCCCATGAGGATGGATGTATTAACATCCGAAACATGCTGAGCATTAAATAATGAAATAAAAAAGCAAGTGACATCAAGTTGGTCTCTCTTTATTAAGTTACAAACATGCTGACAGTACGAAACGTTGGAGGTAAATCGGACTACTAGGCTTACAGCATAATATAAATATGTATATTTACGTGTGTAAAGGCCAATTCACACATCTAAGACCGGATATAAATACAACACGTCAGTCGATAACACAACACTTTAGGTATACATACAAAAATAATATATTTTGTCAGGGCGACATGTTTCGACCTTATAAGGTCATTCTCAGGCCCTCCAAGAAAACGGATCCAAGAGCTGTTTATGTTTCATTGCATTGTGGGATCCCAAATGCTTACAAGTTTTTGTTAGAGAAGTGTAAAATACATAACACTTCGGGATGGAAAACATCAAATTTATAGTCGGTCAGACAAGTTCCATCAATCGGTACAAGAACACAAGATCCAAGCTTTTAAAATGTGCAAATATCTATTTCAATAGGCAATGCCTCGCAAAGAAAATCATCCCTAATTATGCCAAAAGAAAATTCCAGAAAACCTCACCTGCAGCACAGCTCACTTCCAAATTTGCTTATGTATTTTACACTTCTCTAACAAAAACTTGTAAGCATTTGGGATCCCAGGATGCAATGAAACGTAAACTATTCTTGGATCTGTCTTCTTGGAGGGCCTGAGGATGACCTTATAAGGTCAAAACATGTCGCACTGACAAAATATATAATTTTTGTATATAAATAAAGTGTTGTGTTATCGACTGACGTGTTGTATTTATATGTTATAACACTTCGGGATGGAAAACATCGAATTTAAGACCGGATGCTGTGGTTGCCTTATAGCAAGTACGCGTCGTGGCCGGAAAAAGCCGAATCGCTTTGAGCCACACCATGTCGCCCGTAGTTCGTCGTATCCCACGTTACATGTACAGAATTGTGCACCGAATGTACTGTGTTTTTATATCCTAAGCCAGTTAGAGGGATGTCTCTTGTTTTCTTTCTTGCACTCCAATACGATTTTGACAGGTTCCACTATTTAACCCGGTCGTTGGCACTGTCCATGTTAGCTGTCAAACTCCGGTGTCGTTGGATGTGGTCACGTTCCATTTCTATCGCGCCGACGCACACTGGGCAAATCGAAGAAGTCTGCATTCCAATCCTGTTCATGTGGCGCTGTACGCAGTCACGTGCAGTGATAAGGCGAAAATTAGCAGCGAAGACACTTCTAGGTAGAACAGATGGAATTTCGTTCTCCCGTATTGTCTCCCAGGCTTTGTCTTTCACTTTTGTGTATGGACACCTAATACTTGAAGAGCACTATTTTTTGTAATGCTGCAACTGCCTGTTGGTAGGTGGCCAACTCTTCAGGAGATAGCAAATGGAATGCATCTTTGGCTAGGGTGTCGACCGTGTCATTGCGGGGTATCCCACATTGGCTAGGGATCCACTGGAAGACTCTCTCCTAACCCTTTGTGATTAACTGGCCGGTTACCTCCTTCGTTGTTTACAGCTGACTATTCGATGGGTTTGGAAGTACACGCGACTGTGCTGTGTTGGACCGTGGCCTTCAGAAATCACCCCCGAAGCGATTCACGACGACACCGTCTGGGTAAACTGGCAGTCCAGTCTTGTAGGCTTACACGTCAATAAGACCTCAATGGACAATACCTTGTATGGTCGTTAACTTACAGGTATTTCTCTTTCACCTCCATGACAGACACTGAAAGTCCGCGTGTTACTGTATTCTTCCCATTACTTCCTGTCTGAATATTTTTAAACCGAATTTCGCTCCGGAGTGGTTAACAATTCTGCCTCATATTCAAAAATTCCCAGTCTGAAAATTGGTTATCTTGGATGAGGTTTCTAATGGTTACCCTCAGTTACTCCAAACGCTGCAACATATATGGCATGCCGTAACCGCCTCATGTCAGGTTCATAATTAAAAAATCGTTCCTACCTTTTGACATTACGTAACTTGCAAAGATGAAATAACCCGCTAAACACATCTATAATAGAATATTTAACCGGCTGTTTGGCAATACACGGATATGTTACGACAGACAGACAGACACTGTCACAGTTTTATATAAAAAAAACTGAATATAACAACTGACCTTGTTGGAAAAGGACCAGATGTTTCCGTTCGTCCCACGTCACACAGAACAATACAGATTCATTGCGGATATCCCATTCTGGCAATGGCGATAACAGCACGACGGAAAAGTTTCGTGGTTTTATCCCTTTAACGCTCAGTGGTTACCATATACACCGCCAGGTTTAACGCTAGAAACTCTGTACCAAGCCCCAATACGGTGTATTTATGGGAACCATACGATGCTTACGATTCACAGCGATGTTTCCCTACACAGCATTCTCCAAATGGCCTTTCTAATGGAAGCATACCGTGTTCTTTGTGAGATACAAATTATATCTCTAAATACGGTGTGCTAATAGATCCGGGTTCGATGCCGGTTCAGTCAATGTGAGATTTGTTGTAAACAAAGCAATCTGGTTTCTCTTCTCAGTATCATTCCATCAACTCTCCATAATCATCTTCATCTACAATCCGCTCCTAAGAAAAGAAAAAGCTGGCGAAGCTCGTGACCTTCAAATAAAGCAAGCAATACCCTCCGTAAATCGGAAGCATTGGGAAATTGAGTCCTTAGGGGGTTTTTTTTGGTCAAGTGACTACAAGGTCAAGGCGTTTAGTAACCTTGCTACTGGTTATCGTCGCTGGTTCTTACAACCCCTCTGACTAAAATATTTTCCTTTTGGGATAGAAAATTTCGTAGCTGGAAAACAGAAAACAGTGCTGAGAACATGTGGATGGAAGAGAGAGAATGACACAACAGGATGGAAAAAATTTCATAATGAGGAGCTTTATAATAGGCAGCCTACTCTTTACCGATTACTGATAAAGGCAAAAGTTTTTTCTTCTCCAGATTGTCCAAACCGGTTGTGAGGCCAACCCAGTCTTCTTCTCAATGGGCACCGGCGGTTCTTCCCATGGCCGGGGCGTGAAGCTGACCACTCACCTACATCCAGAGCTGAGGCTCAGCATTAGTGGAGCTACACCTCCACTCTGCTACGTGCCGTTATGGTGGTGAGAAACAACAAACAGAGCAACTAACACACCCATCAAGGAACCAACTCCATCGAGCAGAGTCCTTGAGAAGTTACCAGTCGCCCACGTAATCAGAAAATTTCCGCTCCTCATGGAACTTGACAATTCAGTACCGTATTCAAAAGAGACGTGATGCTGTACAATCTGACAGGAACAGACCAACTGAAAGACAACGTAAATGGAAGGATTCTCTTGCAACGAAGTGAGAGTACATAGTTTGACATTGCTGAGTGGATTCGGCTTACAGGGCATCGAGCTCGGTGGCGGTCTCTTTTGGACATGGTTTCACACTCAAACATAGCAAGGGACCGTTATCTATGGTTCAGTTGTGAGCAATACAGAATCTAAAGATAAGACTCTCCCTCTATCTCTCTCTCTCTATCCCTCATACAGCAGAAGATAATTGTGTTATCTTCCGGCGAACCACATAAGCAGTAACAAATTCTCCGTGAAAAGCAACATTTGAGCACCACGCAGCGATAAGTACAGCAAAACAAGATTATGTATATAACAATAACAGAGCAGTATCTCTTCTACAGCAAAACATCATTAACTGTAATAAGCCATACTACGCTAGACGATATTTGAGAATACACTCATTCGTTTTATCTAACGACTGTCTAAGAACTGTAAAGGTCATATAGCAAAATGAAATGTGACGACAACAGCCATCAAGACCAGGCTGAAGAGGAAGTGTCTCTGACTTATTTGTAAAGAATTTCGATAGTGGCCAGGGAAGGTTGAGGAGTAACGAATCCTCAGGACATGTGGTCCATCCTGCAAGGTTGTCTGAATGTAAAGCACGGAACTAAGCTGTTTGGTGTGAAATAATCAATCACTATACATGACATTTAACAAGACGACAATGCTTGCCATTTTAAACTACAGCAATGAAGCATTGCGCCTCACAATTATATTTAACTTAACAACAGGCTACGTTCGCTTCCAAACATCCTCTAAAGTTCTTTGCAGTTGCAGAAACTGAGCCCCTGCGCCAAGCGCTGCTGTTCAGGGTCCTTATTTTATCTGGCAAATACCGTGTTGTCACCTCCCGCAGCTATTCCGCCGCGATTGTGCGCGGTCGGGTGAGAGGGCTACGTTAATACTCCAGGAAAGCCGAAGGGAACCGACACACGAGATCTGCTATATCAAACGGAGACCCAAGATTACCATACCCATTTTGTTTTCTCAACTGTACTCGCACATAAGAAGCATTAAAATGTCCATAAATTTGAACTGCAAATAACGGCATATGTAGCAATAATCAGACCCGTAGCCAGCAGTCACTTGCACCCGCTAGGAATATGTAAAATATCAAAGAAAAACGTGCTGATCAGCTCTTTCAAAACGCGCGGCATCCTAACGCAAGCACGTGTTGCCTCCATTGAACTGGCAAGGTTGGAAACAACTCATTTTCAAAAGCGTATGTATATGCAAGGTGTTTTGTGCAGTGTTATAGGGCGCATTATGTAATTACGGTGCTGATTTCGTGGTCTTGACAAAGGCGGTTTTTATGCTTGTGTGTAAATAAAATATATACCGTACATGTAAAATACAGCATTATATATGTATATAAACGTATCTACTTATATGCACCAGCACTGGAAGCCGCTGCCCCCACTACGTTAAGGGTCTAGCTATGGGTCCACCACTGACTGAATGTTCTGTACTGCGTATTTCAGTACCGAGTGTCGAACGGTATCAGGTTTTGTAGGCCTAAATAACAGCGTGTTTTCTCTCACTTGTAATGACAGAACATTAAGGCAATAAAACGCCCCTGAAATATGTTACGATAAGCTACGATTTCAACAAAAGAAACTACGTAATTTTTATTATTTTGTACTGTGACCAATGCACAATTATCTCGCAAATTATCACGCTCCTACACACGGGTACTGATAAGTCTTTAGCCCCACCAGGAATGAAACAAGCTACATTCCCCGCATTTTATGGAACTTGGAGGAGGTTCATTACCACATTCATAAGGGTCCACCACCTGTACCTACCCTAGCCAAATCAATCCATTCCTCTGCCCATCACACTTTTGGCAGGCGCAGGTTGTTTCCTTCCTGGTCGGGGTAAGGACTTATCAGCACCCCGGTACATGTGAGTCCACCATTAAATATATTCGACATATCCGCTATATAATATATATATATATGTATGTACACACACATCCATTTAATAAAGTCGATATTTATTACACAGTGTATATACGGCCACCACACAGACTGACTTCGTGAGAATTGTAGCAATAAAAAGATTTTAGTCCATTTTATTGTAAATAGGACAATTTTAATGTTTTAGAGATTTTATAATATTGATATTTCAATGACTATAGTATTAGAACCTGCATAAAGCTTATGTGAAACATCTTAATTATAAAATGTATTACGAACAGCTGCATTTTAAATACTTGTGTAACTTGGCAACCTATTGATTACAAGCTCCCTGAGGATGACACGATAGTGTCGAAATATGTAGGAGTGTGATAATTTGCGAGATAATTGCGAATTTGTTGGTCATAGCACACAATATTCAAAGATGCACGGTGCATGTATTAAATAACACCTACGCTAATTTATTTTGTATCATCATCTGTTGGTACAGCAGCGGCGCACAGACTTCCCAGAAATCTAGCAGCCACCTCAAAATTCTAAGTGCCAGAAGGGCGACATGAAGTATGGTCCACACTGAGGACCCACAAATATTAGGTGCCATCGTACAATATTTAGTCGCCATTCGACCTGGCGACCGGGATTTGTACACCGCTGTGGTAGCGTGTCCAGCGAACACACTTATACTGAAGATTATTTTTTTCTCATACTCAATACGGTACACTACCGACTTACACCATCATACTTAACTCTCTGCTGTCATCCGTTCCTTCAGTTTCCTATTTACGACCACCAGAGCAGTGGCAGCAACAGCAGCAGTACCACCACCCATCGTTCCATCCATCTCCATATGGGTACAACGTAAATAAAAGTTTCCATATCTCAAAATGCGCCTAAATTACCGTGGGCGTACTCGTTCATTTGGACAGCTTAACACGAACAGAACAAAGCGCACGCGTATGTTTTCGATCACGACAGACTGAAAGGGAAAATATGATGATCTCCGATAAATGTAACCCACACACACACACACCTTTCTCCGCTTTCAAATGACACAACCAGAAGGCTCCAGACAACATTCTGTAGCATAGCTCTTAATCTGCACGGTCACCAACCCGCTGGAATCTCAGGACGCATATCTACACAGATGCACAGCGCGTTTGAAGCTGCTGCTCAGAAATAACGCAACGTGAACACACAACTTACCGTTTCAAGTTGTAGTATTTCCACCCCATCACAACACAGTCTGTTTTGGTACGATACACACTTTGTCTGAATACTGGCAGCACTACGACGTTGACCGCAAACACTATAGCGGACTGATGTAACAGTGACGTCAGCTCGCGACGTTGGATCGAACATTTTCGCTTTCCGCGTCGGCCACTTGTTGGCGTGGCGGTCTCGTAACCAAATAAAATAACACACGTGAAATTATTAAATATATTATGTAAAGAGTATTTACATATGCTTCATATGCATGCAGAAGTTGAGAGCTACGGAAACGGTGGTTACTTGTCCACGCAACTGGCGACACACCACAGTTTGTGTGATGTTACGCCTGTCTTCTAATTCACTCATTGTGATTCACTGACGTACGTGGCCTGCAGGCGTCACTGACATGAGACCCACACGAACACCATGCCTGATGCAGATTATCCGGCTATTTGTGAATATTTGGTGACAAGAAAGTCTAGGAGAACGAAACCATAATTCGTAGAAGTGCAACCTTCATACCACCTACACTGAACCGCTGCTGACCACACGCGAATGCACAGCAATAACTGAACAAAGAAATGAATAACGAACAAACTACACATAATTGTAGCTACTTTATTTCCTTTTATTACGTATCGTTATGAATGCATTTCCTAAACAGTACTTGCCTTGTCATACTGTGCGCCTCCTGTAGCAGTTTCTGACATATGGATCAAGTTTCCAGATGGTTTCAACAAAGACACCGTACACAAGTCATAAAATTCTGCCGACCAGACAAATGTACATGTTATATATGTATGTGTGTTAGGTATATTTTGGATCCCCCCCAGACACAGAACACAAATACAGGGCCGTCTAGTTCAAAACCGGACAGCTAGCAATCATATTCAGGATGCGCCTGTTGGGAATCTCGGCCAGAACACCTCCTAGTGTGAGGTCAGGTCTCATCACAGCTTTCCTCAGTCCCTCCGGGCGATTGCCATTTAGTAAAAGGTAAAGGTACAGCAGTCCCATTACAGGCCTGGACAGGCCCAGAAGGTTCTTAGGAAGTTAAGTTTCCCAGATTTCGTGACAACGGCATAGGATGGTGGTAAGGTTGTCAGCCTTACGCACTGGCCGCCTTTACCCCCAGAAAATACTCCTGGTACTCATTTCTGTTAGAGGCTGAATCGACCCCAGGGCCATAGTGCGATCGGAAGGAATTTATGTCAATGAAAAATCCACTGACACCAACTGGGATCGAACCAGCGACCTTCCCATTTGTAGCACAGCACCTTAACCCCGATTGCCATTTAGTACTTCAATTACATAACGACGGCTTCTTACCAACTGTGTTCCAGTTCATCGTTCGTTAAATCGACATTCTACCATTCAACGCTGTGCAATCAGATATTCTGGCACCGTGGTAAAATAGTCCACTAAATAACGGCTATAGTAACACTCTATATAGAGAAACTAATAGTCCTGCATCTGGCAAAATCCCCGCACCTTCAAAATAGAACTTCATTACCGTGTTTACAACAGCCCATCCTGAGCCAGATGAATCCAGCCGTCACTCTTTGCCACTTTCCCGTCTCATCTAAGAGTTTCGATTTCGCACGGTGCCTTCCGGATTTCCACGTAAAATAACAGAATGATAATAAAGGTATACAGATAATGTGCTTACGTACTGCAACATGAAAGATTAAGGGGACAGTGGAAGTTAGGTCCCACGCCTTATTAATCTCGGTTTTGAAAACGAAGGTTTAATGCTCGGCTTCGTTGACCGCTTTTCCCTCGAGAATTGCCACCCGCAACAAAACGACGGTTGTCGACCCGTGGGTGTGAGAGAAAAGCGCGTGTCCGCCTAGATATCCAGAAACATACGTCTACTTCCTAATATGTTGTGCACATTTTGTGCAAAGGAATTTTGTTTTAATCAGATCGACCACACACGAATTGACCTATACGTAGCATGTGGTTGTACTGTACACAATTGTTACTAGTAATTAACAGAAATACGTGTTGTTACGAGGTGTGGCAACGCGATTTAACGCTATGAAACGCAACTCTTGCTACCATATGGCACGGGCGCTCCCATCCCACGTGTTACTTTTGACGTCTCGTGCGCGCCGCCCGGTTCAAGTTGGTATCGATCCAAGATGGCGCGAACGGACCAACAAATAATACAAAAGGGGGGGAGGAAAGGAAAGTTTCTGTATATATCATGACCTGACCTCACAACAGAAGGACAGGCGAACCTCACACCTAGCCGCTTATGAGGTACACGACAATGTCAAACACTGGCACTGTGCAGAAGAGGCTGTAAACAACACTGTTCCGTTCACATATGGCAACTTGTCTTCCACTCCTAACCTCACCTTCTGTATGATGTAGCAGCGTGGATTGTAGGCAGTACAGATGTATGTGCCATTGGCGTCCAGGCAAGCCGTTAGTGGATCGGAGACCACCGCTTTGTGAGGTGGTGGAAGTTGCCCGCGGTTTCTCCGTTGGAGCATCTGCGTAGTGACGGGCTCTGCTGACCATGCCGACCTGTTGAGTCCAGGCACTTCGCCAGCCGCACACGACGACAGCAACGTTAGCCCAGCTGCTCGTCACGACCCCCTCCAGCTACGGACGAGGACGCCGGCGCGGTGGCTGCGTGGTATCTCGTGATGTGGCGGCAATCACCTCAGTCGTTAGGGCCAGGTTGCTGTCGACGCATTTGTTGCTGTTGTGCACGACAGAAAACCGGAAGGTGCAAGGAATCGCAGTACGATTAGGTTAATCTAGCAACATAATTGCTGTCCAACCCGTAGCATGTGGTCTGCCGAAAAACCGCACATTTTACTCTTATGTGACGCGGGTTCTGACACTATGAGCTCAGTACTTCGCCCACGCGACATGTCCTCCGAATGCTTCTAACGATCAACAACCCATATTTCCCTATACAGCATTCACCGAATGGCGTTCCTTTCTAATGGAAGCAAACTGCGTTCTCCGTGAGCTACAAAATGAATTTTTGTGTGTACAGAATACTTTTCATATACATGGTTATTCGGAGGCCTGTCACCGCGGCAGACCGGATTCAAGTCCAGCACAGTCCGTGTGGGATTTGTGGTGGGCAACTTCGCACTGGCGCATGTCCTCCGAAAGCTTCGGTTTACTCCTGTCACCGTGCTTCCACCAATGCTGTCACTTTACATTCTTTTGTAAAACAAGCTGGCAAAGCCTGGGAACCTGTTTCAGGGAATATATATATATATATATATATATTCATTCATTTATTTACGTTAAATTTTCAAAGGGAGTTGCAACATTATCTACGCACGAAGTAAACAGAAATAGGCGAGTAGTCTGCTCGTTATCTCTCATGTTTCACCTTCGAATTATTGAGCACTTTTCCGTTATATATGGCATTGTGCCGGCAGACTAAACTTTGTCGGATGAATTGTATCAGATTTACATTTAGGTTACATTGAACTTAGGGAAATTTCTAGAAAGAAAAGGATTCATCACAGGTAAAAGTTGGCTTATAACGTGACATCAGCATCTCACTACAGTATACGTTTATTTCCAGGCTTTTCGATATTGCGTGCACAGGTAAAGAGGATATCTGCCTAACCTCACGAGTATGATACATTAATCGAGTGCTTCTGTTAAACATGGATCCAGTTCGGAACATGTTATGGATGTTTGAAAGTAGGGTCTTTAGTAAAATATTTCACACACAAATTTCAATTAAAACGAGAAAACAAGAGCTTTTAGCAATGTAACTTGTTATACGTATTTTCGAGAATAGGAGGATTGTCATAGGTCTAACTTGGGGAGTGCAAGGGGGAATGAATTCCCCTCCAAATTGTTTTCTACCTAAGAATAGTCTTCTGGTTACTGCTTGAAGAGTGGCAAATAAAGAATATAAGTATTTTCTAAACGATTATTTGGGCTGTGTAAAGACAAAAAGGAAGAAAGAAATGAAAACCTGCGATTTACACGACGCAGAATACAGGCATCCTAATTCCCCTGGTCGGTTTTGACCCCCCCCCCCAGTGTTATTAGCCAAGTTACACCTATCAGGATTGTTTCACACGTTATCTGCAGTGTCCGGAATTCGAAAGAGAAATTTAGTTTGTGACTTGTTCCTGCACTAGCTCCTTCATGTCCCCATAAGACAAGTATCTATGGAGTTCCAAACAAGGCGTACTTGCCATCCAGGCATGTGTACTTGGCAAAACCAATGACTGGATTGTTCAGTCTGCGATAGAAGGAAAGAAAAACTTGAAGTTTTGCCTGTCCATGCCTTGAAGACATATAGGGGCAATGGAGGTATAGTTCCAGTCATAAACACGGCACTAGATGGAGGTGAGTGGTCAACATCATGGCCCAGCCGCTTTACTTCCCAAAAAGAACACCGGTTCCCATTGGAGTAGAGGCTGCGTGGGCCGGTTGGAAGAAGAAGTATCTCTAGTACCTGCCGGATTCAAACCCCGGATCTTCCACTCCGTAGCCTAGTCTTTATACTAAATACGCTAGCCCGGCACCCTGCGTTTTAGATAATGCAACGTACTTGAAAATGGACCCGGGGGGGGGGGGCTCTTATTTTAATAAAGCAACATTTTGTACGAGAAGAGCCACTTCAGTTTAACAGCGTTTGTAACATGCTTCTTTATTAAATAACACTTATCTTGGTTTTGGATTCAATTGATCATACAAATTTTCATTAAGAAGCCCTCATTTCTAGCGTGTTTTTATCTTATTTTCAAACTGGCATGACTCCATCAACTTTCCGAAATGGACCCATGTTAAATTCTTTAACTCAAAATTACTCGATGAATAAACTAAAAAAAAACTCCATGGCCTTAGTCCGCATGCGAACTATACCGACAGAGCGGCCGCCGCCGGTCGGCGAAGTTAGTGCCAACTTTTGCGGATAGAGGTGTGTCACGTGGTCAGCGCAACGGGTCCCCACAGCCGTTAAGCTCTGTTTTCTAGACCTGGAGCCGCTACTTTTTTCATTCAAGTAGCTCCTCAATTGACCTCACTAGGCTCACGAGGCTGAGTGGACCCCGTTCCAGACCCACTACTACTCAGAAAATCTGGTA
>Ga0131853_10021553_pt1 | contig 11691 bp, 10 predicted proteins | sample TergutLab28metaG_FD_92764 | JGI IMG/M metagenome (GOLD analysis project Ga0131853, IMG submission 92764) | Labiotermes labralis P1 segment gut microbial communities from Petit-Saut dam, French Guiana - Lab288 P1 (version 2) (version 2) | ecosystem: Host-associated > Arthropoda: Insects >...
AAAGAAACACATTGATTTGATTCTGACGCTTGCACGGACAGGGGAGAATGGGTCACGTACTGATTTACCAGGAAGTTTTTATGTTGCGCGCGAGTACGAGTACCTAACAATCGTAAGAACAACCGGCAGGGCGAAGGCAAACAGCTTTTCATACAAAGTCGGAAAAACATTGTTCCCAGAGTTTGGGACAATCATGATTTCTAAAAGCCCGAACACAAAGTCAATAATTGCAAAAGGATTAATGACTATCGACATTGATAAGGTTCCAAGGCAAGCAAAATGGCGATTGCGCCAAGAGGGCGACATGTTCACAAAGTTTGGTGGCGGAACGAAAACCCTTGGCAGTTACCTAATCGACAAAAAGATTCCTTCGCGGTTGCGTGATAGGATTCCTGTGCTCGCAGTCGGCAACGAAATCCTTGTTATTGCCGGACTTGAGATTTCTGACAAGGTAAAAGTTACATCTGACACGATTGAAGTTTGTATGCTAGAATTTGTTAAGGAGTAAACACTACACGTCGCGATAAAGCAAGTCGCAACTAGGACTCCACAACGGCGAGCCAACGACTTTTGCTAGCTCCTTTTGAGGAGATTAAAACGGGGGTAAAAATGGGAATATCATTCGAAGCCGGAGATGAAAGATATGAAATTGGAAGCAGCAGTTTTTTGAACGCTTTTACATCCACAATTGGTTATCATTTAGAAAACAATGAATTGGGAAGCAAGTATCCTTTGATGAAAGAGCTGTTGGAAGGAAATTTGACGTGGCAAGACGCAGAAGAGGCTGAAAAAGAAGCGCTGCAAATTCAGAAAGAATTAACGAAATTTAGCCCTGATAAAATTATATGGGATTGTAACGACCTTTCAAAAAGACCACCGTGGGGAGATAACAGCAGTCATATTACGAGTTTAGCAAACTATTTTGTGACGAGTGATGGCAAGGACTTGTTTGAGGTAATATTTAAGGTGCTGAACGATTCAAAGCGTGACGAAGTTGATATCGAAATAAATTGACTTTGCCATATTTTATTTGGTAAATTACAAAGGAGTTAGTTTTATGTACTAGTGACCCATATAGAATATAATGTGGTCTCGCCTGTTTCGCCAAAAGGTTGCTTTTGCTTTATCGCGACGTGTGGTGTTTACTGGCTTGGTCGTGAGAGGAGAGGAGGGTTAAGGTTATGTTCGGTGTTTCGATTCCATGGTTTGTGATATCCCAGGTTTTTGGGGTCATGATTCTTATCGTTATTTTCATCACGTTCCAACAAAAAAATAAGGAACGCCTTCTTTTGTGGTCCATCTTCATGATGGTCTTGTTTTTCTTGATGTGGGCAGCACTTGACCAATGGACAATTGCAGCCATAAGCGGTGTCGGTGCCGTTCGTAATGTTGCGTTTTATTGGCTAAAGAAGAACCAAGATAGGGTAAGTCGCGGAATGTCGATTGCGATTCTTGTTGTTTTCATTGCTTTCACGGTGACTGTTGGTTTCCTGACAAGAAGCGAATGGTTTGACCTTGTTATCATAATATCAAGCTCGTTCTTCGTGATTGCACTTTGGCAGAACAATCCACACATTTTGCGCTTCATTGGATTTATTAACGGCGGGATTTTCCTTGCAGTAAATATACTACTATTAAACATCATGGGCATGTTAATAGAACTCTCGTTCATCACGTCCATCATTGTGTTCTATATCAGGTACTACCGAAGGAAAATGGCGTTTGGTCATTCGCTTTAATTGTGGATATGCTATGGGTAGTGTGATATTTCTACAAAGCCGGCAAAAGCACAATTCTCCCCTTGGCTAAGGGGAGTACCCTGCGGGTAGCGGGGGGAGGGGTGTGTTCTGGAATGATTAACATAATTAATAATGATAATTCCATCACACACCCCGTCATCCCTTCGGGATGCCACCCCTCTTGTCCAAGAGGGGAATCTCCGCGTTGAACGCACTCAGTGGTGACAAGTGCACACTCACGAAACTCAAAACTCCTCATTATCGTTGTCAACAATCTTTGGTGTTGCCCACATAAGTACACCACTAAGGATAGCAAGCATCATTACACCAAGCGGCATTATTGTGTATGGATAGTTAAAGAAACTCCAAGTAATCATGACTATCAATGTGATTGAAAAAACTATTCGGTAGGGTAGGTCGAACTTGTCCGCGTGGGTGAAGTCCTTGTCCCATAACTTTATCATGACAAGGATTATATATGCACCAACCAAGATATTTCCAAGGAAGAAGATTAAAAGCATTGGATGCCAGCTTGAAAGTGCCTCGCGGAACTCGAACCAAGCCGTTTCGTTAGGGTGGCGAAGGTTGCTAAAGAAAAACATCGAGCTTGCCAAAAACAGCATGCACGCGGTCGCAATCTTAATAATTATGATTTCCTTATTGCTAAGTAAACGCTTCGGATTTTTCCCCACAATTTCCCCCACGTTTATGGTATCATTTTATCATGAGTAAAACAACAAAAACTGTACCTGAGACAACACCGCGCAAAGATGGCGATTACTTTTCGGCGTCTTTCACGAAATCTTTTGTGTCGGATTCTCAGTCGAATACTTCAGTATTCTCCATCGAATCGCCAGCAAAATCTTCCGCAAAATCCACACGAAAATCAACCACCCCTATTACGCGGTGTTGTCTCTGCATCATTGACGGACTCGGCATCAACGAAAAAGAATTCGGCAACGCTGTCAAAGCCGCCAACATGGTAAATCTTGAAAGTGCGATGAAGGATTATCCGTCGACGGCGCTGGTTGCAAGTGGACCCGAGGTTGGTCTTGTCGACCCGAAAGACGCGGGTAACTCCGAAGTTGGTCACAATGCAATCGGGGCAGGACAGATTATCAAGCAAGGCTTGGCATTGTTGGACGAGCAATTTGAAACAGGCGCAATTTTTGAGAGTGATGGCTGGAAAGCGATAAGAAGGGCATCTCAAAGCAGCAAGCTAAACATCTTGTGTTTAATAAGTAACGGAAGAACTCATAGTGATATCGAGCACATGTTCAAAGTCCTAAAACAATGTGCAAAAGAAAACATAAAGGTTGCGATTCATGCAATTGCTGATGGGCGCGATGTGTCAACACAGAGTGCATGCAAGTACATTGACCAGACAAACGAAGTTATCAAGAAGACTGGGGTCAATGCAAAGATTGTTACCGTCTCTGGTCGCGGGACATTATGGATGGATAGGTACAAAGGGAATACACCGATAATCACGCGCGGGTTTGAGGTTGTTGTGGAAGGGAAAGCACCGCATACTAAGGATATCAAGGAGTCAATTCAAGCAGAGTATAAGGCACGACCAGCAATGACGGACGAGACTATCCCGCCGTTTGTGTTAGAGCCAGATTGGCTTGTCAAGAACGGGGAAGGAGTGTTGCTTCTTAACTATCGCGCTGACCGTGCACTTCAGACGTGCGCACTATGGGAAACAGGAGAATATATAACCAAAGAACAATTCGAAAAAATTGACAAGTGTGTGTTCGCAGGTGCCGTAGAATACGATAGCGAACTTGGCATACCAAAAAACTATTTATGCCCACCGCCGATTATCAAGAATACTTTGGCAGAGCATCTTTGCAAGCATAATATTCGCCAATACACGGTTGCTGAAACAGTTAAATATGGTCACATGACTATGTGGTTTAATGGGAATAAGTCTCAGCCACATTGCGAGAAGTTAGAGACATGGGTGGAAATCAAAAGCGATGGGCATCTTGCACCTGAATTCGACCGTGCCCCGAAAATGAAAGCGCGCTTAATTACAGATGCAGTTATAGATGCAATCAAAAGTGATAAATTTGACTTTATCAGGTTGAACATCTCTAACCCAGACATGGTAGGGCACACGGGAGTATGGGATGCCGTCATGATTGCTTTGAAAGAAGTTGACGATTGCCTTGGCGACCTATTCAAAGTTTGCAAGGACGAAAAAGTAAACTTTATTTTAACCTCTGACCACGGAAATGCGGAAGAAATGCTAGAACCAAACGGCAAACCTAAATCCACGCATACAGCAAACCTTGTCCCATGCATCATTCTTCCATTTGCCGGGACAAAAGTTCCAAAGAATCTGGAAGAAGGTCTGGGGTTAACAAATGTGGCAGCAACGGTGTGCAAGTTGCTTGGTGTACCGGTTAGTGAGCATTTTAATAAACCATTGTTCTAAACATGCAAGACGGGCGATTGTTAATCTCCTCTGAGGCATACTGCATGAACCCGTAGGGGCGATTGTTAATCGCACGCTGCACGACGAGAGAATACTAGCACACAAATTCCCCTCTTAGCAAGAGGGGTGCCCGAAGGGCGGGGTGTGTGGTAAATGGCATGTGCAAGTTGTAATATTGATACCCACACACCCCCGTCGCGCAAGCGCGCCACCCCTCTTGCTAAGAGGGGAATTTTCTATTCGCGCTCCTCACATCCTAACAAACACCAACTCAAACCCCGCTTTCTCCGCTATCTCATGACTTAAACTATCCTTATATTCTTTTGCGTAATACGCGCGCTCGAAACCACTTGCGATTAGCAATCTGACACATGTTGCGCAAGGGAAGTGTGAGATATATGCGGTTGCACCTTTGAGGGCAATTCCTTCGCGGGCGGCTTTGCAAATCATTCTTTGTTCTGCGCAGATGCAGTACGCGTACTCGCGGTTGGTTCCGCTTGGAACGTCACGACGCATGCAGTCCATTTCTTTGCAACTTGGGATTTTTCCGACAACATCGTTGACGCCAGTTACAATCATCTCGCCATCCCGAACGGCGATTGCACCAACGCGTGCATTGGGCAGAATACACCCAGAACCTGTTGCGACCTGCTTAACTTTCTTCATCCAGTCTATATCTGCGATAGTTATTTTCATGATAGTAGTATAGCATGTGGAGTACGAAAAAATTCCCCTCTTAGCAAGAGGGGTGGCATCCCGGAGGGATGACGGGGTGTGTGGTATTATTATCCTTGTTTAATTATGTTCACCATTATACCACACACCCCGCCTCGCAAACTCGGCACCCCTCTTGCTAAGAGGGGAATTTTGCACTACTGCTTTCTATAGCGTAAGCTCCTCCTGCTTCCTGATAAACTTATTCGCCCCAATCAGCATGCCATCCGGAATATGGATGTTACCAAGGATAGTTGTGTTGGAATAGATGATTACACGGTCCCCAAGTTTCGGATGCCTGTCCTTTCCAACCTGGTCGCGTTCTTTAAGGTGTTTTGCGCCTAACGTCACACCGTGGTAAAGCATACAGTTCTTTCCAATAACAGATGTCTCGCCAATAACGGTTCCAACACCATGGTCGATACAGAAGGGAACACCAATCTTGCATCGCGGATGAATGTCCACTCCAGTCAACATCTTCGCGTACTCCATGATAGAGCGCGCCAGGAAATCATCCTCGACGGCGTGGGCAATCCTATAACACGCAACCGCAAAAGCACTTGTTATGCAATCAACATGTTCAAGCTTCGTGATAGACGGGTCGTTCTTATAAAGAAACTTCAGGTCTGCCTTTATATCTTTCTCGACTTGTTCATTCGAAAAGTTTTTAATGTACTCTTCCGCGGTTTTCATTGCTTCGAAGAATTTGTTCATCATAATATTCTATGCCTCATCGAAGAGTTCTGTCGATAAGTATCGCTCGCCTGTATCAGGTAAAATTACCACGATAACTTTATCTTTGGACTCTTTCCTTTTTGATATTTCACTTGCCGCCCAAAGTGCAGCCCCCGAAGAAATCCCACAAAGAACGCCGTCAGTTTTGGCAAGTGTCTTTGCGGTTTCTATTGCGTCATTTGTTTTGACCGTGATGATTTCGTCGTAGACCTTGGTATCTAATATATCGGGAACGAATCCAGCCCCGATGCCCTGTATATTATGTGGGGCAGGGGTTCCTGTGACACCTTCTCGGTCTCGTGTGAGTACTGGATTCTCCGCAGGTTCGACCGCAATAACTTTTATATCTGGATTCTTGCTTTTAAGAAATCCACCAGTCCCCGTGATTGTTCCACCTGTCCCGACGCCTGCAACGAAGATATCTACTTTGCCTTTTGTGTCTTCCCATATTTCTGGTCCTGTTGTACGGACGTGGATTGCGGGGTTCGCGGGATTCTCGAATTGACTTGGCATGAATGCGTGAGGGGTTGTTTGAGATAATTCCTTTGCCTTCTCAATCGCACCCATCATCCCTTTTGTCTTGTCGGTAAGGATAATTTCAGCACCGTATGCCTTAAGAAGTTTCCTGCGTTCGATACTCATCGTTTCTGGCATTGTGAAGATTGCGCGGTATCCGCGACTTGCCGCGATGGATGCCAAACCGATTCCGGTATTGCCACTTGTGGGTTCAATGATGACGCTATCTTTGGTTAGTAAGCCTGCCTTCTCGGCATCCTCGATCATACCAAGCGCGATTCGGTCTTTGACACTTCCGGCGGGGTTGATCATTTCAAGCTTGCCAAGGATTGTAGCATCAAGGTTATTTGCCTTTGTGAAATTACCCAGCTCTAAGAGAGGGGTTTTGCCGATTAAATCGGTTATGTTTCTATATATCATCTTGATTCCTTTATATGTTTGTTAGAAGTATTTTGGTTGTTTTGCTGGAGAGTTTTTCTTGCTTCGAACCTTCATGTCCTTTGCTGAGATGCTTGTGTTGAACCTGCCAGTCGCCAAGTTGATGTCAAGCACATCGCCGGTTTGAATGTTCGCAAAGTCGTCGTTGTCAAGAGAGCTTGGGCGACAACAGGAAAGCACAAGACATTCGGCAACATCGCAAACGCCGTCGGTCGCAACCGCAATCTCTTCATTCATTCCAAGACCAGCAATAGTGTGGATTAGGGAAGTAACATTCTGCTCGGGCGCGTGAACCACGATGATGCTTTCTGCTGGTACTGTTCCGTTGGAGAGGGCAGTATCGGCTTCTTCGACACTTCGGTACACCCATGCTTTTCCTTTGAATGTTGTTGGGACACCTTGTTTAGCAACTGCATATCCGCCGTCTGCGGCAGCCGTTCCGCGCGCAAGGACAACCTGTTTACCAAGTTTCGATGCCGCCATGTCGTGAGGTGTCTTTATGTCATTTTCATTGAACAGGGGATAGATAAACTGCAACGCATCGACATTTGCGCAAACGTCGTGGAGTTTTGTTAAAGCATCCTTTGTAAGGTTGCGTTTTGGTGTAATAATGTCTTTCGCGATTGCAATGATTTCTTCGCCAGACTTGTACGCAATTTCATTATGTGCACCGGATAGCATATGGAATTTGCCGGCACCCGAAACGGCAAGGTTCAAACCCTCTAAGGCAGAAAAGAACGATGCTGTGATGCCTTCCTCGGGATATCCAAAAATCGGTGTTGCGGTTGGAATCATGTCGTCGATGTTTCGGGCGCTTGAACCGCTTACGCGCTTGCCGACTTGGGTAAGAATTTCTGTATTAAAATTCGGATTCCAGCCAACAGGACAAACCAGGGTAGGGCAGTTCGCTTTGAGCGCACCCATCAACAATCCACTTGCGGTAACTTCGCAATCAGAAACGATTACAACGCCGTCCACCATATTCGTCTTGATGATTGCGTCAATCGTTGTCGCGGATTGTGTGGTAAAACTACTTGCATATTTTGCAGTCAGGGGATTTATCTTGTTTAAAAACCCGTAATTAGGTACGGCGAACTCGAAAGGGATTCCACCTTTGGCTCTGACACCTGCGACAATGTTCTCGACAATACGCTTGCTGCTGCAAGTGTTCACCGAATCAAGAATCGCGATGTGCGAAACGCCACCAGAAGCCTGCAAATGGGCTTTATTAATACTTTGCAACATTTTTATAGTTTTCGCGTTGCCCGAAAGTGTGTGAAATTCCATATATTATATTACTCAAAATTACCACAATTAAGTACATCCGTCAACGTGATTTCTGCGACCGACAATTTCAGTTGACATATGTTATTTAGGGGTTTATATTAGAGTAATGTTAAAAGTAGCAAGGCAATTAATTTTGACTCTAGTGCTAATCACATGTGCTACGTTTATGGTGGGGTGCAATCGCGAGCCAGAGCGCGAATGGTGCGATGAGACGATAAGTGTTGTGATTACTAATGAAGCAAGTCTTCGAAAGATTAAAGATTCTTTCGTGTTCACGCCAGAATTCTTTTATCCACTACAACTGAGTGATGTAGAGCATTTAACTACTGCCCACGATGAACAGGTGAGAAGATATATGTTATATGGAGAACAACCAGCTAATCAGATTATATTAGAAAATGTAAGGATGATCTTACGATTAAATCTTTCAGAGCCAAACAAGCAAACTGTGATTACTTATGAAAATATTTTAAATCTGAGAAGCGATGTGTATGGTGCTACTCGAAACTTAATTACACCGTTTCCAACACAATTGATTTTGGGAGGTTTTTTATGAGAAAATGTTTGGCTTTACTGTTATCTCTTGTATTGGTAATCGTATCATTAATGCTTTCGGCATTTGCGCCAATGGAAAGAGACGATTGGGTGATGTGTATGTCATCAGTCGCAGAGAATCAACTTTGGAGCGATATTGGAGTCGACTTATCCCATTCGCGCTGGCATGACGAAAAAGTTTTAAGTACGGCAACTCTTGATGACGAATTCTGCGATAGAAACATAAGTGTTGTGCTTACAAGACGCGCAAGCTTGCGATTTAGAACGTATACTGTGCGAGACTTTCCAGAAATCCGTCTGCTATCTGTGGAACACTTATCAGCGAGGCATGAAAGGAATATAGAAAATCAACTTATTGAAATGCAAGAGCAAACCAGAGTTCAGAGTAGAGTATTGACAGAATCAGTCAGTATCGGAGTACATGACCAACAAATAGAGTCGTTCAGGCAAATTTTGCGCTTAACTCTTCTTGAACCAAGTAGAGAAAATATCTTGCACGCAATTTCTTTGTTGGAGCAAAGAAGTGATGTGTACGGTGCATCACCAGACTTCATTACTCCATTCCCAGAAAGCGTGTTCGTGAGTGACGAAATGGATACTATGCAAAATAACATACAGCCATTATCAGCTACTCAGTCTTGGGCGCTTAATAGAATCCAAGCTCCTGCTGCATGGTCAATTATGCCTGGTCTGGAAAGTGTACGCGTTGGTGTAATTGATTCAGGTATACATGGTAACCATCCAAGTCTAACAAACATAGTGTGTAGGGTTTTAAGTAAGGATTTTGATAGAACAAGAAATGCGCCATTAAATGACACTGGTGGACACGGTACGCGCGTTGCTGGATTGATTGCCTCTCAAAATAACAATCAGCGAACTGGGGTTGCGCAAAATATTAGGCTTGTATCTTTGCGAATTGACCAGAATGGGCTAAATTGGGGTTTTGTACTAGAAGCTATTTTACATGCGACTGGTGTTATTCCAATTTTGAACATAAGTCTCGGCGAGAGAAATATCGGTCATCATGTCGCGATTCGACAGGCACTTACCGTTTTTGACGGCCTTGCAGTTATCGGTGCTGGAAATGCACACCAAGATAATGATGATACTCGTAATAGGGTCTACCCAGCGAGTTTTAGCTACATCGGGTACGGTGTCGGTGGAAATGTAATTTCTGTTGGTGCTTCTGGGGCAAACGAAGCAAACTTTAGGCTTATGGTGCCACAGACAGGTGGCAATCCTGTAGGTTCAAACTTTGGTGCAAGAACTGTAGACATCTTTGCCCCTGGCAATCAGATGCGGGTAATGAATAATGCTGGTGGATATACAGAACATACATTAGGACACGGTATTTCTGGAACATCATATGCAGCCCCTCTTGTCGCAGGAACGGCAGCATTAATGTTATCAATTGCTCCTGAATTAAATGGGGCATCGTTAAGGTCATTTTTGATGTATAGCGTCAATCGAAATGTGCGTACGTGTGTATCAGACCATAGCGTTTCTGGCGGACTTTTGAACACATACCAAGCTCTCCGGACTGTTCAGGCTCACCGTCCTCACATGGTATCTGTTATCCGTACACAGCAGCAGTTGTATGCAGTTAGATTTAACCCTAGTGGAAACTTTAACCTGGCTTCTGATATACATCTGTCTGGGCAATGGAATCCCATTGCTGAATTCATAGGCACTCTCAATGGGCAGTACGGTGGTAGGATTCATTCTATAGTTGGCATAAATATCAATCGCCCTGGCGCAAGTCTTGCTAGAGATATTAACATAGGGTTCTTTGCCACTTTGAGGGGAAGGGTGCTTAACATGGGTATCTCAAACAATTTCATTGATATGGGATCGAATTCTAGTGGTAGCGGATGGATTAGGGCTGGGATTGTTGCTGGAAGAATGTATAGTGGAGGCGAGATTAGAAATGTCAGCGTCAATGGACATAATACACTCAGAGTACGTCGTAGCCAGTCGTCAATAGGTGGCTTCGTAGGTTACATGTCAGGTGGGCTGATATATGGTGTCTCAGTCATTGGTACATCAGCAAACTTTGCATTTACACTAGATGGAAGTGGAAATATCGGTGGGCTTGTTGGTACCCTTGTTTCTGGAGAAGTTGTTAGAAGCACTTTTATGAGTGCACCTAACCACAGTTTACTAAACTTCCGTCGCGATGGAAACAATAGGAATATTGGTGGAATTGTTGGTTATCAGCAAGGCGGACACATACAATTAAATAACGCAAGCAACTTTATGATATATCAAGAAGGTACGAGTTCTTCAGTAAACGGTAGTCCTAACTTCGGGACAATCATAGGAAGACAAACTGGCGGAAGCACTTTCAACAACTCTTCTTCCAATGTTCAACTTGCATACTGGGGTGGTCTATTCAATAACAACCGCAGATGGGACCATAATTTTACTAGGCAGATAGGGAATAGGTAACCCCATCAATCTTCCAATTTTCCCTTGTCGATATTTTGTGTATTATGGTATTCTCATTGTATGGGGGATAGAAGATGAGGATAATTCATACTGGTGATATACATCTTGGCTCTGGGGGCGGGAAGCTGCCGATGGGGCTTGCCAAGACAAGGCGTCGCGAAATAACTGATGCTTTTGTCAGGATGTTTGATTATGCAAAAGAAAACAATGTTAAGACCGTGATTATTGCGGGAGACCTTTTTGATAAGGCGAATCCGCCGAATAGCTTGAAGCGCGAGGCTTTGCAAATTATGGGCGGGTTTAACGGAACCGTTATTTATGTAAAGGGAAACCACGATGCGAAAATCGAGTTCGACAAAACCGAGTTCGCAATTCCGAAGAACCTGAAAATTGTTTGTAATACCAAATGGTCATACACGACCAAGGAAAATGTTACGATTGCTTCTATTGATGCGCAACAACAAAACGGGGAAGGGTTCTATGAGGGTCTTGACCTTGACGAAAAGCACTTTAACATCGTCGTTCTTCACGGGTCGGCGATAATTCCGATGCAGAGGTTGCGCGGTAAGAATATTGACTATCTTGCGCTTGGTGACATTCATATTCCTGACACCAAGTTTAGAAAGCTTGATAACCGCGGGGTATTCGGATATGCGGGCTGTCTTGAAGGACGCGGCTTTGACGAACCGGGCGAGCGCGGGTTCTTCGTCCTTGACATCGAGCACAACACAATGAAACGAACTTTCATCCCACAAGCGAAACGTTTGTACAGAGTTGTCGAGGTTGATATTACGGGACTGGAAACGCATTCTGCGG
>Ga0131853_10021554_pt1 | contig 11691 bp, 12 predicted proteins | sample TergutLab28metaG_FD_92764 | JGI IMG/M metagenome (GOLD analysis project Ga0131853, IMG submission 92764) | Labiotermes labralis P1 segment gut microbial communities from Petit-Saut dam, French Guiana - Lab288 P1 (version 2) (version 2) | ecosystem: Host-associated > Arthropoda: Insects >...
CTTTGTACGCAAAATCTTCGCACAGTAGCTTTACCAGTTCTTCCACAGTAGCATCCACCCCGTTTCTGATTAGGCTATTCTACCATGAATTAACGCCTTCTTCAATTAACTTCGGAAAGAACCTTTTCTCCCTTGACAAACGTCTCTTAAAGACAGCGGACACTTGAAAAGCCAAACGCTCACCCAAACCACCCGCGCACCCCAGAAATCAGCTCCAAGACCCGAAAGCGCATGGCATACCCACTCACATCCCCTGCGACCAAGGCCAGCTCCTCCTCCGAAAACCCCGCCGCCTCCAGGGCCGTGAGCCCTCTCGCGGCCTCCAGACAGAGCGGGGGAAATACCACACACCACCAGTTTTGCCCAACCGCCGCACCGATCTCCACCCGCAGAGAGCGATAGAGTCCAGCGGGGAGGGTAAAGCTCTCGTAGGCCCGGGTGGGATGGCGCTCCCAGGTCAAGTGGGCACGCACCGAGTAGACCTCACCCCAAGCGGTCACAGCCTCCTCCGCAATCTCCGCGATTCGCGGCAGATGCGCCGCAAGCTCCGCCTCCGCCTCCGCCCGACTTGCAGCGGAAGCCAAGAGAGGCTCCACCTCCGCCCGCACCCTGTCCCGGACATAGTACTTGAGTTCCTGATCCGCCCTCTCGTCCGTATGGGCCACCACGTGGAGCCGGATCAGTTGCTCCGCAAGCGCCTGCTGCCGCCCTTCCAGAAGCGCGGCCCACAAAAGGGCAAGCACCAAAGCCATGAGCAACGACAATTCCCAAATCTTCCATTTCATGTAAAAACGCACCGCCTCACTATGTAGTGAACATAGTATTGACAGTGCGTTTTTGTTTTAAACCGCTTCCATGTGAAAAAGGCCTCACCCCGCCGCTCTCTCTACGGAGTTTCTTCCACCCATTCACCTGTCGTGAAATCGAACATCATGGCTCTCTCATACCACCACAGACCGCCGTCGACATCAATGGCAAAAAGAGGCCCGTACCAAAGGCTTACCGCACTCCAAATTCTGCCTGCGGCAACTTGTACGGGAGTGGCATCAAAGTCATAATGGCCCCAAAGACTACCATCGGTTTTGAGCCCCCAGAAACCAAGGCCACCCACCACACTGGCCCAATCTGTATCTGTACCAACTTGCACAGGCATGGGGACAGGGCCACCATACTCTGCCCATGCAATCATGCCATCCAGAGCCCAAAGACTGCCATCGGTTTTGATCGCCATCCCTCCCGAGTCCACACTGGCCCAATCTGTGCTGTAACCAATTTGTACAGGCGCAGGCCACAAAATCCACAGGCTACCATCGGTTTTTATGGCCATGGGAAACCCGATCCCTCTTGTCGACAGACTCGCCCAATCTGTGTCTGGGCCAACTTGTACAGGCAAATGTCTGCCGACATCCACAGGCTGGCCTGCCTCATCCATTTCCCACAAGCCCCACGCCCACAAACTGCCATCGGTCTTGAGAGCCACGGTCTGCCCCCATCCTGCCCACACACTTGCCCAGTCTGTATCTATGCCAATTTGTACAGGCGCCTGTCTATCTTCTGTCGTCCCGTCACCAAGCTGGCCATGCTCATTCCACCCCCAGCCCCAGAGGCTGCCGTCGGTGTTAACAGCCATGGTATGCGCCCGTCCCATCGCCAAGCTTTTCCACGTACCGCTGCCAATTTGCACAAAACCCGGTGGGTCGGCGAGCCCCAAATCAGCCTCCCACAAGGTGCCGTCAGTCCGAATGACCGCAACGAACACCGTTTCTCTTCCATCAACCGCTCTCCCACCAGTCACTATTACAGGGCTTGTCCCGCCTGGCTCAGATGGAGTCGGCGAGTCAAGCGTCTCAGTCGGAGTCGGTGAGGCGGGGGACTCAACTGGAGTCGGTGGGACGAGGAGCTCAGGCGGAACAGGTGTAGTAGGCGGCTCAAACGCTTCGCCACCCCCACCGCAGGCGGCAAAGCCCAATACAAGCATAAACACCAGCAAAATACCGATCCCTCTCTGAAAACGCTTCTCCATTTCCTCTCTCCTTTTCATTTTTCGAACTTTCATAGCTAAAATTATATATATATATGAAATCAAGCATTTTCTGAACATTTTCTGCCTTATCCACTTAATTAACCCAAAACCGGCCCCCGGTTCTTCGTCAAAAACGTCTCTGAGTACACCTTCCTCAAGCGCTCATAGGCCGCCTGTGCCAAACCTTCTTCATCAAACAGGCCAAACACCGCAGGACCAGTACCCGTCATGGCAGCCCCCAGGGCTCCCCCGTCCAAAAGGCTGCGTTTGATATCCATCACCGCTTTGCCCCGCCCGCCCAACACATCTTCAAAGACGTTGTACAGGCGAACCGCCACCTGGCCCAGGTCCTCGGCCTGAAGGGCCGCCTGTAGCCCCGCGGTGTCTGGTCGGTGACGAATTTTGCTGCAGTCAATCCGGCCAAAGAGGCCAGCGGTGCTAATGGAAAACTTCGGCTTGCAAATCACAATGTGACAGGATGGAAGAGGCCACAATGCCGTGAGCCGCTCTCCCCGTCCCTCAGCCAAGGCCGTGCCATGGGCAACGCAATAAGGCACGTCCGATCCAATGAGGAACCCAAGGCCCTCCAGTCTCGCGACAGTGAGCCCTGTCCCCAAAAGCGTATTGAGTCCCCGGAGAACCGCCGCGGCGTTAGAACTCCCCCCACCCATCCCCGCCGAAACCGGAAGGCGCTTGTGGAGGCGAATAGACACCTCCCTCGGCGGGAGTCCGAGCTCCCGAAAAAACACCTGCGCCGCCTGGACGGCAATGTTGCGGTCATCCGTGGGCAAAAAGGGCAGATTGGTCGAAAGCCGCACGCCTTCGCCTGCCCCCAGGGCAATGTGGACATCGTCACAGAGCTCCACCGTCTCCATCACCGTTCTGAGGTCGTGGTAGCCCGTGGACAATTTCTCCACCACGTCTAAGGAGAGATTCAGTTTCCCATACGCTCGTTCATGGATTTCCATTAGCATTCATCTGAAAAGAGCAAACTCAGGAGCTTGGTCCCATCGGGGAGATATTCTCCCTGGGCCGCGCTCTCTTCGGAGTAGTTCTGACCACTCCTCTGGTCCTTGCGGCTGTCATAGAGCAAAAAAGGCACCGGCTCCCCGTTGTGGCCCCGGGTAGACATCAGGGTCTTGTGATCAGACATGAGTAAAATCCGATACTCCGTGATCCCCACTTCCTCAAGCCGCCGCAACACATTTGCCGTCACACGGCTGTCAATCCACTCAATGGCCTGCAGTTTCCCTTCCAAATCCCCGTTGTGAGTACACTCGTCCGGGGCCTCGATGTGGATGGTGACAAAGTCGCCATTCTCCTGCAGAGACCGGATCGCCGCCTCCACTTTCCCCTCGTAATTGGTGTGGAGCTTGCCCGTGGCCCCCTCCACCCGGATGGGGAGCAGCCCCGTGAGGGCTGCAATTCCGTGACAGAGCGGCACAGCGCTGATCACCCCGCCTGTATGTCCAAAGGTCTCCACAAACTGCGGCAATTGGGTCGCTGTCCCCTCGGCCCAGAACCAGACCCCATTGGCCGGGAGTTTCCCCGCCTCACGCCGCGCCTGATTGACAGGGTGGAGGTCCAAAACCACATGAGCCCGCTCCATGAGCGCCCGCAGCGCCTCTGCCGTGGCGTTGCCCGAAGGCAGAATCGGCCCAATGACCTCGTCTAAATTGTCATGAGGCGGATAGGCAACAAAGCCTGAAAGGTCCGCCCCTGTCTGCACAGCGATATGCCGAAACCCAGGCGTAGGATGCACCACAAGCCCTGCCGCCTCCGCCATAGAGGAAAAGTTAGCGTCAGCAAAAAGGGCCTCCACCAACAGGAGAGACTCATCCCCTTCCACATCTCCGCCGCTGTGGGACAAAATCCGCTTCTCGGCAAAAGGCAGGTCCACATCTTCAAAGGCCACCATATTACAGCGATAGGCCACACTGCCCGGCGCGACAACGATTCCCGTCGCGGCGGCCTCTAAGGGCGCGCGCCCCCGGTTATAGACCCGAGGGTCACAGCCAAAGAGCGTGAGAAAAGCCGTATCACTCCCGGCAGATTCCCCCGGAGGTATCGTGAGCGCCGTCCCCGCCCGCCCCTTGGCGGCCAGAGAGTCAATCACGGGAATATTCGCATACTGCAAAGGCGTCTTGTCCCCAAGCTCCGAGAGCGGATGATCCGCCATCCCATCACCAATCACTAAAATGTATTTCATAACGTCTCTCCTCACAATCTGACAAAAAGGTAACACTTCACCTCATTATACTATAGAAAAGAGGACAAGCCAAGCCCCCGGCCGTCAATTGCCAGCCATTTTCTATGATTCTGATCGGAAAGGAGCTCACCTTGACCCTCACCCGCACTCTCACTCCAACCCTGCTCCTCACCACCCTGCTGGCGCTCTCCCTCTACTGGGTCTACCACCAGCGGAAAAACGGCAACCAAAGTCGCCGCCCCCTCCTCACCCAGATCGGCGCCTTCCTTGGAGCTTGTCTCTTAGCGACATTGTTTCTAGGCGGCACCCTCGCGGGTGGAGAAAACCTCGCCCTCATTGGGGTGACCCTCGCCTTAGGTCTCTCCGGCCTCAGCGGCGTGCTCACGGTGCCCGCCTCCGCCACCGCCGCGATCCAGGCCATCTCGGAAAACGAGGGGGCTTTTGGCAGAGCCATCATCTTCGTCGCCTTAGCCGAGGGCGCGGCGTTATACGGACTGATTGTGGCTTTTCTCATCCTCATGCTCTGAGCGGAAAATAGAGCTATTTTTCAAGAATTGTCTCATAAAAAGGACTGATGTGTCACAATTTCTTAAATATTACAAAACGTAATCAGTTAAATTTTAGAACTGCTCCCTTTCAAGCAGTTCCAGTCATTACAACTCATTGCACAATAAATTCATCTGAAACGCTCTTTTTATCGTGCTAATTATCCCAAAAACAGACAAGTTTTTCCAGTTTTCCAACTGGTTGACATAAAATAAAATTATATTTATAAATATTTAAATAGAAATATACCAAATTGCTGTTGACAACTTCAATGATAACATTTATAATAAAAAGAACTATCGTGCAACATTTTCGCAACATTCATTACACTGCTGCCAACTGCTGTTCACATACGGACGGAGGAATCATTTATGCAAGTCCAGATTTCAACAGATTACGCAATTCGTATTCTCCAATATCTCCACAGGAACAAAGACGACTTGCCCACTGCTATGACGATTTCCCAATCGATTGGTATTACATATCCCTTCTTTATCAAGATTGCCAATCAACTCAAGCAGAAGGGCTTGCTCAGTGCGGTCCAAGGGAGAAATGGCGGCTACAGATTAGCGCGGCCAGCCAGCGAGATCAGCATCTATGACGTATTTCTGTCAATCGAAGGTGCTCTTCAGATAAACCGCTGCCTCCAGCAAGACCAACACTGCAGCCGCGGCGCAAGAGACACCTGCCAAATGCATGGCTTCTTCCGCAACCTGCAAGACAAGCTGATTGAAGAGATGTCCAACAAGAACATCGCCGACTTCTCTCACTAAAGGCCTCCGTCAAACCACTTGAGACAAAAAGCACCGTATGTCTTCGCGGCATACGGTGCTTTGCTCTGTCTTTTTGGAGGTACACTGTCCATGTTTGGACCTATGTTTGACCTGCGGCAATGCGGACTGAGGATTGTCCACAGTATAACCACCCCTCCAGCCCCGCACACAACACAAGGCCACCCTCTTACGACTGCCGCAGCAATTTCACAATCTGCTTCAAACTCGGCCGGTTGCCCGTGAGCATGACCCCGATCCGATAGATTTTCGCGCTCAAAAATCCCAGTCCTAGCAAATAGAGAAAACTCACTCCAGCAGAGAGGGCAATCTCCGTCAGGGGCACTTCCGTCATGGTCGCCCTGGCCATCATGACCACAGGAGAGAAGAAGGGCACATAAGAGAGGATGCGCACATGGAGCGCCTCCGGCGCAAAGAGGGCCGAGAAGGACGCATAATAGGCCACCATGAGTAAGAGCGAGGGAAGGGTCTGAGCAGAACTCGCGTCCTCCGCCCGACTAATGGTAGAACTCATGGCCGCAAAGACAAAGGCATAGGTAAAAAAGCTCAGCAAGAAGAACAAGAAGGCAAGCCCCAAGACATGAGAGGCAAAGACCAGTTCCACAATCCCACCCAACATGGGCGAAAAGGTCTGCCAGTGCTCTAAGTTGAAGTACAAGACAAGAAACGCGGGAACCAGCATCAAACCAAACTGGGTGAGCCCCACTAGCCCCACCCCAATCACCTTGCCAAACATGAGCGAATAAGGACTCGTAGAGATGGTGAGGAGCTCAATCGCCTTACTGGTCTTCTCCGTAGACACCGACTGGGCCACAACCGCCCCATAGATAGACACCACCATCATGAGCAGTATCGTAAACACCAGAGCCACCCAATAGCTCTGTCCCCCATCTCGACCGACGACGATCACGTCCATAGCGGGTGCCGCGGCCAAAACCGCCTCAATGGTGTAGGCATCGGTTCCGGCTCCCTCTAATACCGCCGCCTGGGTCATAGACCGATGCATTTCGAAAAAGGCCCAGTTCCCGCCTCCCATCCAGTCGCCCCCCGGCATGAACACAGTGAAACTGTCTGGCTCCAAATGCAGACCAATGGCAAAAGCACCCTCTTCCAGTCCCGCTTCAATGAGATCAGGACTCTGGATGGGCTGCCAATCAAAATGGGGTGAAAAGGCCTCTATCACTTCCGGCGAATACCAGCCCGTCTCGTCATAGAACACACCCACGGCCTGGGCACCCGCGGCATCGTAGTAAAGAGTCTCTCCATCCCCCTCACCCCGGAAAAAACCAAAGATGAGAGGCAGATTCGCGGCGGCCAGAAGCAAAACCATAAACAAGACCGTAAAAATGATAAAACTCTTGGGCCGCACCATCCCCAAATACTCAAACTTTAAAACGATGAAAAAGTTCCTCATGCCGCCCCTCCCTCTGTGGCAGGAGTCGCTTCTCGGCCCACTTTCTCCACGAAAATGTCCTCTAAGCTCGGCTCCACAACCGAGATGGCATCAATGGCAATCCGACTCTCCGTCAGGGCGGAAAAGAGAGCCCGTTTATCCCCCTCCTGCCGCAATGTCACAAGACATCCATGTCCCTGGGGTTCTATCCCCGCTGTGAGTTTCGCCACGGCGTCTAGTTGCAAAAGCTGGGTCCGGAGCTCTGTGGCCCCCGGCACCTCCGGCAAAACCAATATCTGGTGTCTGGGGTATTCGGCCTTGATCTTGCGCAGGCTCCCGTCTAAGACAATCTGCCCCTGATGGATGATGCAGATATCATCACAAAAGGCTTCCACATAGCCCATCTCATGGCTGGAAAAGAGCACCAGTTTCCCTTCGGCCACCAGTTCCCCCACCACTCGCTTTAGAATCTGGGAGTTCACCGGGTCTAGCCCGGAAAACGGCTCATCCAAGATCACAATGTCCGGGTCTGTGAGAAGGGCTATAGCCAACTGAATCTTCTGCTGGTTCCCCTTGGAGAGAGTGTCCAACTGCTTGTTGAAATACTCCTCCGCCTCTAAGCGGGTGAGAAGGGCTTTCGCCCGCTCCTTTGCCACTTTGGGCCGCAGCCCCCGAAGGGTACCGATATAAACCATCTGGTCAGAGATGTTCCGCTTGGGGTAGAGCCCCCGCTCCTCTGGCAAATAGCCGATTCTCTTCCGCATCCCCTGGGTGGGTGCCCCATCGATGGTTGAACTCCCGCTGTCGGCGGGAAAAATGCCCATAATGGTGCGGATGGTGGTGGTCTTCCCAGACCCATTCCGCCCCAGAAGCCCCATGGCCACACCACTCTTCGCGGTGAAGCTCAAATCCCGAAGCACATGCTTTGCGCCAAAGGATTTATTGAGTTTATCGATCACAAGCTGCATGTAAGTTCTCCTTATTACAATCGCAGGGGCACCAGTTGGCACCCCTGCAATCCTCCGTCAGGCTACGCCTGCCACCTCCTTTAAAAAAGGAAGCTTCTCTCCTACCACATAATCCTTCTGCACAGTCCTTCTGTCCGAAAGGCTCCTTTTTCAAAGGAGCTGTCAGCGAAGCTGACTGAGGGTTCCGCCCTACAGCGTCTCTGGCTTCGGATACTCCACGCCCTTGGTGTCCACGCTCACCCGCAGCATCTTCTGTGGGCTCTCCGGCTTATCCGCCCGATTGCGGGGGCTTTGGGCAATCTTGTTCACCACCTCTTGGCCTTCTACCACCTTGCCAAAAGCGGCGTATTGCCCATCTAGGTAGGGCGCTGCCGCGTGCATGATGAAAAACTGGCTCCCCGCCGAGTCCGGGTGTTGGCTCCGAGCCATGGAGAGGACCCCCGCGTCGTGCTGGAGGGCATTTTCAAAACCGTTCCCGGCAAATTCGCCCGGAATGGAGTACCCCGGGTTCCCATAACCCTCCCCCAGAGGACAACCGCCCTGGATCATAAAGCTGGGGATCACTCTGTGGAAAATGAGCCCATCGTAAAAGCCATCTTGGACCAGGGAGATAAAATTCCGCACCGTATTGGGCGCAACCTCCGGGTAAAGCTCCGCGACGATGACGCCGCCGTCCTCCATTTCGATCGTAACAACTGGATTTTCTGCCATGTTCACTGCTTCCTCTCTTGATTTTATAGTGTCAACACGATCATTGATTGTGTTCTTTCCTACGGCGGTCCATTTCCCGCCGGGCATCCCGCTCTGCCTCACTGTCTCGCTTGTCATGGAGCTTTTTGCCCTTACAGAGTCCAATCTCCACCTTCACCAAAGAACCCTTAAAATACAAGCTGAGGGGAATCAAAGCATAGCCCTCCTGTTTCACCTTCCCATAGAGCCGCATGATCTCCCGTCTATGCATCAGGAGCTTTTTGGGCCGCAGCGGGTCCCTGTTGAAAATATTCCCCTTCTCATAGGGCGAGATATGCATCCCCAGGGCAAATAGTTCCCCATTTTTCACTTGGCAAAAAGCATCTCGCAGATTCACCGCCCCACTCCGCAAAGACTTTACCTCCGTCCCGTGGAGCACCACCCCCGCCTCAAACCGCTCTTCCACAAAATAATCATGAAAGGCCTTGCGGTTGGCCGCAATCTGCTTAATTCCATCCGTTTTCGGCATACGCTCACCACCCTTTCCCTTGACAGTTTTGCTCACCCAAATCGCCGCTCCGCCTCTTTCATCCTCTGCCGCACAGGGACCCCAAAGGGACAGCGTTCCTCGCAGGCGCCACAGTCCGTGCAATCTTCCGCCTTTGCCTCCAAAGCATGATAGTGGGCACGAATTGTAGCGGGGATTTCCGCCCCAATTTGTGCCAAATCCAAATATTTGTTCACCTGGGCCACATCAATGTAAGCGGGACAGGGCAGGCAGTGGTTGCAATACACACACGTCCCTCCCCCAGTAAAAGTCTTTTGGAATACCTCCGAAAAATCCCGCTCCGCGTCTGTCGCCTCTTCGTAGGCCGCGGCTGTTTGGATCTCCTCCTGAGACACACAGCCAATGAGCGCTGAGGCCACAGCCGGACGGGTCAGAGCATAATGAATACACTGGGCCGGAGAAAGCGCCCACCCAAAAGGCGATTGCTCCGGACGTAACAGCAGCCCCGCCATATAGGTTTTCATTACCGTAATGGCAACGCCCCGCCGCTCACACTCCCCGTAAAGCGCCACCCGCTCCGGGTCAATCTGGTTTTGTAGAGTCCCAGACAACCCTTCATTCTCCAGCATTTCCTCTATGGTCACATCATTCGGCATCAAATCAAAGGCCGGGTTCACGCTAAACATGAGCACATCAATAAGCCCTGTTTCCACCGCCCGTTTTGCCATATGGACATTGTGGGTGGCAAGGCCGATGGCTTTGAGAACACCCTGTGCTTTCAGTTCTCGCGCGTAGTCCATGAGCCCCCCATGAAACACACTGTCAAAACCGTCCTCCGTGTCCACAAAGTGGATCATGCCCACGTCTATATAGGTGGTTCCAAGTCTGCTGAGCAAATCTGCAAAGGACTCCCTGCACGCCTGCAAATCCCGGCTGACGGCATACTGCCCGTCCTCCCAAATCGCCCCAATATGACCTTGGATAACCGCTTGCTCTCTCCGTCCCTCCAAGGCTCGACCCACATGGCTGCGCACCGTCGGCTCAGACATGAACACATCAAACAGATTGATCCCCAGCCGAAAAGCTTCCTCCATGGTCGCTTCCACAACAGGATATTCCTTCCCCTGCAAGTGTTCACAGCCCAAGCCAATCTCACTGACCAAGATGCCGCTCCTGCCAAGTGTTCGATACCTCACCGCCAAGCCTCCTTTCAACTGCTCCGAATCTCGCCACTCTGTCTATCCACGGAAAACCACCCATCGTCGGTCGCTACGATCCAAACCGGACGGAGCTCCAGATAGCCCGATCCCTCCAGGAGATAATACCCCATCTCCACCTGTAAAAACCGAGAGACGGTCTGTCTCTCCCGCAGATGCCCCGCCAGGGTGAGGAGGGCCGTGGCCGCATCTTGCTGCTGTCCGGTCACATAGGCATGCCGCTCGCCCCATAGGGCAGTGCCGCTGATTTCTCGCACATAGCCCTCCACAAGATGGAAGGTGACCTGCCCATTGATCACCCGTTGATCCGGACGCTGGCGGTCCAACGCCAAAGTATAGGTGATCTGCGTATCATCCCCACTGCCCGTGGGGGCCCAGAGACCCATCTGGTCTACCAGCAAAGGCCCCGTGTCAGAGATTCGGTACGTCCGGCCTACAAGTTCCACCCAAAAGCTCCCACCCCGAAACTGAGCCTGACCCACAGAGCTCTGATAATGGTATATCCCGCCCCCCGCGTCACGCTCCTCCGGCTCACCTAGGAGCATGGCCGCAACCTCTCGCTCGGCATCGATGTCTCTCGCGATAAAATAGAGGGGCTGTGCCTCTTCCTCCGGAATCACCTCCGGGTCCAGCGCTATCCCCATGCGCGAAAGGACCTGGGTGAGCTCTACCCGCGCCTCATTTCGAAGGCGTGCCACCTCCACCCGGTCTGTCACAATCAGCGCAAGAAATACCACATTCACTGTGAGAAGCAGGAGTAAAACAAAGGTCTTGATTCTCCCTCTATCCACGGCGTCCCTCCCCCTCCGGCGGAAGGAGCCATCTGGCCCGGAACTCCACGGCTTCTGAGGCCTCAGGACCTCCCGCAAGATCCACGGCAACATAGGTCAGCCGAAGGTTTCCACCATCTCCCAGGGCCGCCGCCTGCACCTCAGGCATCACCGGCGCGTAGCTCCCCTTTTTCGAAAAGCTCCGGGCAAAGAGCCTGACCTCACACACATGCCCCTCGACAAGGAGCACCGTGGCCGCGGGCTCCGAGGTCCAGACGGGCAGACCCCCTACGTAGTACGCAAATATCAGCTGAAAGCTTCCCTCGGAATAGTCCCAATCTGTAAGCCAAAGTTCCCCGTCTCCCGAGACCAGATGCAGCACCTCCGCAATCCGACGGGCGGCCTCAATCGCCTGGGCCAGGTCCGCTTCGCCGAAGGCCTCCGCGGAAAGTCTGGGATTCTCGCACTGGCAATGGTAGGTGAGAAGGCCGTTTTCGTGAATCCGAAGGGTGGCCCCGCCCTCTACAATGGTCCGGGTTCCCCCCTCGTCAAAGTAGCGGATGAGGGCGGGATTCA
>Ga0131853_10021555_pt1 | contig 11689 bp, 10 predicted proteins | sample TergutLab28metaG_FD_92764 | JGI IMG/M metagenome (GOLD analysis project Ga0131853, IMG submission 92764) | Labiotermes labralis P1 segment gut microbial communities from Petit-Saut dam, French Guiana - Lab288 P1 (version 2) (version 2) | ecosystem: Host-associated > Arthropoda: Insects >...
CACGGTATGTTCCTAATACTATAATCAAACGTGATCTACAAATACCAACGGTCAAACAAGAAGCACGAAAATTCAGTGCAAAATACCGAAAACGACTCGACACTCACCCCAACAACCTAGCAAGTACATTATTTACAGAGCAATTCGGAACTCGCAGACTTAAGAGACTATATCCTACTGACCTCGTCACTAATGGTTAACTAACTCAGTAACATTCACCTGAGACAACATCAATCCTTGCGATTGAGAATAGAAGGGGGAACTTCACTGGAAGTATCTCCTACATGCCCCTAGCGCTATCTACACAACGGTTACTAAATGTCTCCGAACAGATTGTAACAAACAAGGACTTCAATATATATAAAATAACAATAAACAAATAAATAAATAAAAATAAAAAAGTATAGTTCTCTGTACCGTAAATATGTGGGATACAAATTCAAAGTTTGCATCGTCACCGCGTGTGCGGTTGTTCATATACAAACAATTTTTCGTATCGGATATTTTGGTATGTTCCTTTTGATTCTCCGTACTGAATTTCGCAGTTTCGCTATCAAATCAAACGGAAAGATAATTTTGTATGCCAACCTTGTGTTTTTTCCATTCGACAGTAATGTTACCGTAAATAGAATTGCACGATTTTCCAAGGCCTTACCATGTATCATTCCTGCATCGAAAGCCATGTTCTTCTACTGTCGCTCGTGTGTCCGCCATGTTGTAATTTACCGAAAACTGCGGGTGTGGTTTGTTTTCCGCCTACATTACATTCACACCCGCCGTGAAAATTGGCCAATTCAAACCTGTACATGTGAGCTGGGGGCACGCGGTGGCACAGTTGGTTGAGGCACTGCGCTACAAGCCGGAAGGTCGCTGGTTCGGTTGAAAGTATTCATTGACATAATCCTTCTGGTCGCACTATGACCCTGGGTTTGACTCAGCCCCTAACAGAAATGAGTAGCAGGAATAATTCCTGGGGCAGTAAAGGTGACCGGTGCGTAGGGCTGACAACCTTACCACCATCTTGTGCCGGCTGTCTTGAAATCTGGGAGCCTCAGCCTCCTGGAACCCTCAGGGCTTGTCCAGGCCTGTAATGTGATTGTTTTACTTCACTGCATGTGAGTTAAGAATATTTCATGCCCTTAAACCGCTACTGAGTCGGCCAGCTAGTTTAGAGTTTCACACTTCCTGTCATTAGACTATCTGCATTTGTTATGTCTGGGATCGTAACTTGACTGTGCATAACATTTGGCACAGAAAAAAGGATTTCACAAGCTATGTCTTATGTCCGGCCTTTTGTTTTCTTATCAACACACATTAACGTAAACTACACGTATTCCACAGAGCTGTGCCGGTCCCAGTGGCCGCGCGGTCTAAGGCGTAGATCTGCGGCCGCTCGCCTGCTGAAATTGTGGGTTCGAATCCCAGAGGGGGCATGGAAAATTTGTCTGTTGTGAGTGTTGTGTGTTGTCAGGTAGAGGTCTCTGCGTCGGGCTGATCACTCGTCCAGAGAAGTCCTACCGACTGTGGTGAGCCGTCGTGTGTGATCTAGGAACCTCGTGAATGAGGAGGACCTGACCCAATGGGGGTTGTGGCGCCAAAAACAAACAAAAAGTTCCATTCGCATTCTCCGTACATGCACACGTCGACTTACCGCCCGTCTGCGTGTAGACGGTATTCGTGCAGCTTCTAAAGTCTCTTTATATCATCAGTACCAAGGGGCTGGACGATCGGGGTTCAGTTACCGACAGGGACGGATATTACTCTCTTATCCTCTGTTTGCACACCGGCTGTGGGGCCCACGTAACCTCCCCCGCAGTGTGTACTGGGCACAATTTCCCCTTGACGTACAGCGGTTGGGTGGTGAAAATTGGCGACTTAATTGTATCTAATGCATGGAGCTGCTCCTCTCCTCCCCTATAAGTCCAGCTGACCACTCAGTTAATAAAATGAAATGTATACAAGTTTTCACTCTAACGCAAACTTATTTTAAATAAATTATATTATTAAAATATTCTTAAATCAGCGACATGTTTGTGCTTCTGTATAAAACCATCTTCAGGTTGCAATTCAAAAGGCGTTTTTTATATACAATTGACAGCGTCTTTAAAATGCGAGATCTCGTTAACATTAGAATATGAGATATAAAAATGTGAAATACAATTATAAAATAATTTCACATTTACATTTTTATATCTCGTATTCTAATGTAAACGAGATCTCATATTGTAAAGACATTGCCAATTGTATATCAGAAAACGCCTTTTGAATTGCAGCTTGAAGATGGTTTTATAAAGAAGCCGAAACATGTCACTGATTTAAGTATCTTTTAATTATGTTTTATACAAAAAGACTGAAAACTTTTATACATTTTTATTAATTATTGAAGACACGACGTGGATGCCTCACCTGACAATCACGAACACTCAACTTCTTCTGTTGGTGGCGTTAAGATTCGGTGGAGCTATTTTTCTTTCATCGTATACACACGAGCAGCTTCATCTTCTGAGCTTGCGTTGTCTTGAAATATTTTCGTATGTAGTCATTCATTTTGAGGTACGAAGTTTCTACTGTTAGGATTGTTTCCTTGTGTAATAAGATTCCTTTGTTTGTATTGATAGCTCAGAATTTTTAAAATGAGACTTAATGATCTGCTGTGCCTGAATTCTGTCTTACTATGATAATTGTTTTTATTGTTAGCACAAAAATATGCGCTAAACGGGACAAGAAACACAGAACACCCGAACAAAATATAGAACGACTAACTTCGCGTTCAGGATTAAGGAGCAGGCTCTATACCTAACCCTTCAGATTTCTTGATGGTGATGATATTTTTGTTGTTAAATCACACAATTGTCAGGTCGATTTTTAGGTGTTATGTATAATTAATTCACAAACAATAGAACGGTATAAAGTGGTAAATATAGCCATAATGTAGAGTTTTGTCTCTTTCGCAAGCTGCAACTGGCAGTATGTGCAGTCCCTAAAGCTGCAGCTGGCAATATGTGCAGTCCCTAATTCTGCAACTGGCAGTATGTGCAGTCCCTAATCCTGCAACTGGCAGTATATGCAGTCCCTAATGCTGCAACTGGCAGTATGTGCAGTCCCTAATCCTGCAACTGGCAGTATATGCAGTCCCTAATGCTGCAACTGGCAGTATGTGCAGTCCCTAATGCTGCAACTAGCAGTATGTACAGTCCCTAATGCTGCAACTGGCAGTATGTGCAGTCCCTAAAGCTGCAACTGGCAGTATGTGCAGTCCCTATCACATAAGGATACGGATGCACCAACTTCGTCCAGTTAAGCTGTGGATCCCCCCTACCAACCCCTTGTACAAAGTTCCAATTCTCATGTAGCCTGATGTTCGTTTGGACATGATTACACTCGATTCGGTTAGCGTTCCTGCAACCTACTGGTTAAATCTTGCGTCACTAGCAGAGTCAGCATCCCTGTAGCAAGGCCGATTTATGCGATTCTGTTGCGTTTAATTCAGTGGTGTAATTCTGAAGTCTATAGTTGTGTGTTTCAAATATACGTCTACTCCCCCTCTGGGTCTTCGTGGCCTGTTCTGTGGTGAACTTCACCCGTACCTTTTTAGTATAAAATTCAGACTCAGCAAACATATGTTGATATTTACAATCTTGCTTGCACATAACAGACATTGCACAGCAGTGTGTGTGTCCTCACGATCTCGGCTTTAGTCAATTTCTTTTAACATAAAGGATTTCACAGGCTTTAAGCCAAAGATGACGTAAAAGGAAGCAATGCAGAATCTGTGGAAGCCATTGGCGGTGCCATTGTCCCCACGTGACGGCGAATGCCCTTGAGTCAAAAGGGGTTGAGAGGAATTGAGCAGAGACTGCGCCGTGTTAGGCAAGTGCAGGATATTCTGGTTTGGATCGAAAGGGAACTGATGATTTAACAGAAAATAAGGGACCGTTAACAGACCTACTTTTAACATACATATATACGCAATGCCTCGAGACAGTGGCACAGGTAACCGGCCACTCGATAATCTGAGGGCCTCTTTTAGTGATGAGGAAATGTACTCCCAAATCTCGCAGCTGGGATCCGGTAGGAATTTATCGTGAAACAGTGAAGAGTTAAATCCCGTCCGAAAGAATCCAAAACAAGTTTTTGTATTCCGTACGTTTGGGTGCTCCCCTGTCCCACGGGGACGCCTGCCTCGCCGCGTCACCCGGGGCTTTATCTACACCACATAGTAGTAGTAGTAGTAGTAGTAGTAGTAGTCAGCTGACGGCTATAAAATTTGGTTCCAAAAGAGGCCAGACGCCTATCCCATGCTGCTCCTTGTGACGATGTAAGGAACTCGTGGAATATATAGGCCTACTCTTAAAAATCTCACCTCGCTTTTCAGAGGCCGATAATAACCGCAGTAAAGTATATGCGACACACAGGGCCAGCCGCAGATAGACGATTTGGGAGCCTCTGGCAGGCCAATAATGTGGCGTCCCGGGCAGGCTAATGATTTCGTACCCCTTAAAACCGACATTCTTTTGAAACGTTTTCGTCCTAGGACAGGGCTGGCGAAACATTATGAGGGCGCAGAGAATTTTTTTCGCGCGTGGAAGCCTCAGTGTACTGGCACCATATATCTGACTATTACAGTGACGTCTTAGCGCCCCTTATAGGCTGGCGCCCCAGACAAATGCGCGCCTGTCCCGTCCCGTAGTCCGGCCCTCGTGATACACCTACCTAAAAGTGAACACAAGTAGGCGGTATGTTCTGTGCAGCGCCTAATTTGCTAAGGGTCACCGCCACTGGCTCACAAGGCGCAATCCCGGAAATGACCAAGGCCGCTCAGTTAAAGGAATGGCCAGGAAGACGGATGGATATCATAATATACAATAAAAGGCCGGGTCACCTTCTATTTCTTGACCGGCTTCCGCTGTTTGCCATGTCGCAACTTCCGCCACCTTTCTCTCTCACTCATTCCTTCCCTTTACATTATTTTATAACGTCTCTTTCCGGTGTTTGCTACACCTTCCGTTCACATACACACAGGAATGTGATGAATATTCACCTCCTGGGAGAAGAAATAAACACAATGTAATAGGAAATGCAAAGTAATTTAGCATACATATATTTTTGCTTGTGCCTGAAACCATTCGGTAAGGTACCGAATGATACGTGGGTCTAGTTGGCAGTTTTCTTCCTTAACAAATCTCAGTTTAGCCAAGGTAACATCTTATTTTGTGTACGTACGAGAGGAGGTGGTGACGGTATAGCATATGAAAGAAGGCGAACTCCGTTATAACGCCATGAAAGGGTCCAAATATTTTGTGTGTTTATAAATTAGTGTTGTTATATCCGAGCAGTATATGTTACGTGGAATTGATTGGTACCACAGAATATCTAACGATGTACATGATGTGTCGCATAAAACGGTGTCGGTATAGCCACTGCTGATTGCATTGTACACTTTATCGCTGTAAGCATGTGTTTGTAGGAAACTCAGCATGACGACTCTATAGAATTCGTCGGAGTAAAATCGTGGAAATGTACGCGGTGGCGCAGTTGGTCGAGGCACTGCGCTACAAGCCTGGAGGTCGCGGTTTCGATTCCCGATGGTGTCATTGGAATTTATCATTTGCAAAATCCTTCCGGCCACACTATGTCCCTGGGGTTGACTCATCCCCTAACAGAAATGAGTACCAGGAATATTTTCTTGGGGGTAAAGGCGGCTGGTGCGTAGGGCTGACAACCTCACGATCTTCATGTGCCGACTGTCTTAAAATCTGGGAGTCTCAACCTTCAGGAGTCTTAAATGCCTGTCCAGGCCTGTAATGCTATACAGTTGGCTATGAGAAGGTCGCGTGGCATCTCTTCGGAAGGCGTGTCACGCGCATGTTTGTGTAAAACGTTCAAACTTAGTATCAGTGCACTTGTTTTGTTGTGAATGTTTTTTCAAAATTTGTAAAGTAAAGAACTCTTACCGGAAGACTCCACTGCGCATATATTCCGAATATTTTTATTCGTCTCCCTCGGCATTTTATCATAACCTGCTGTTTGCTGGATTCACATATAAAAAAAGACAGGAAATTGTCGATTCTCGGACCAGAAACCCATGGAAGCTCTTCATGATAAGAGCGAGCTGCCGGAATGTAATTGACTTTCTAAGTCTCAAGGTGTTTCCCGTTGGTTATCAGCCTCATTTGATTCTTTTCGTTGCTGACACATACTTCTGTGTTATGGGTAGCCGGAAGACAAGTTCTGGTCTAGCACGACGATGCAAACCTATTGCTATCGGACAGTACGTAGCCAACTGTGGACTCATACCACGAACATAAAAGGAAATATATTAACCCTTAAAAAGTAATTAAAATGTCGCTCTTCCTACCCTAAAATTAACAACACTGAACTTGCGAACACCAATAAAGTAGGCCTTGAACATCCACCCCAAATACATTCTTTATTGTTTAAGACACATTGATATATTTTTTTTGTTCCTGAAAAAAATTACAAATTAGCGTTTGCAAAACAAATCACACTGTATACTTACTTACTTATTTACTTACTTACTTACTCCCTCACTCACTTACGTATTTACTTACTCACTTACTTACTCACTCACGTACTTAATTACTTATTTACTTACTTACTTACTCATTCACTTACGTACTTACTCACTTACTTAATTACTCACTCACTTAATTACTTACTTGCTTACTTACTCACTCACTCACTTACTTACTTACTCACTCACTTACTTAATTACTTACTTACTTGCTTACTTACTTACTCACTCACAAACTTACTTACTTACATAATTGCTTACTTATTTACTTACTTACTTACTCGCTCACTCACTTACTTACTTACTTAATTACTTACCTACTTACTTATTTACTTACTTACTTACTCACTCACTTAATTACTTACTTATTTACTTACTTGCTTGCTTACTTACTTACTTACTCACTCACTCACTTACTTAAATACTTACTTACTTATTTACTTACTTGCTTACTTACTTACTTACTTACTCTCTCACTCACTCACTCACTTACGCACTTAATTACTTACTTACTCACTCACTTATTTATTTACTTACTTGCTTACTTACTCACTCACTCACTCACTCACTCACTTACGCACTTAATTACTTACTTACTTTCTTACTTACTTATTTACTTACTTGCTTACTCACTTACTTACTTACTTACTCACTCACTCACTCACTTACTTACTCACTTACTTACTTACTCACTCACTCACTTACTTACTTACTTATTTACTCCACGCAGCAGAGTCCTTCTTTAGAAGCTAACCGGCTTTCAGCCAGTCAAGAAATTCTCTACGTGTTACGGAAACCGAAGGTTCATTACCTCATTCACAAGTGCCCGCCACAGTAACCGAGGCCTTTGTGAATGGTTCGTAACATCATATGTTTTTACGGTTAGGAGTTGTTGGCACCTCGCCCAAACCACAAACTGGACGATCACCTCTTGTCGACTGTCCGCTGCTGATTGTTCAATATATTCGCAGCTACCCTGCATGTTGGAGGCGGTTCAACCATCCGCAACCTGAGGGCTCCCCATGCCGTGGTGACAGTGACCCACTTTTCTTGAAATCACGCTGTATAATGTGACACAATGCGTTTCGGTATACCGCTTTATATGTTTTGTTTTATGTCGCCTGCCAGATTTCGGACTGCAACTATATTTTTATAAAGTCTAGCTTTCAGCTACTTTTAAAATAGTAGTCACATAGGACTGACCAGTGCTACAGTTACTTTCGTCCGACAGCGTTGAATTTAGGAAAGTAACACCGAAATTTTTCTTTAAAATCGGTGCAGACATACCGGAGACTAAACACGCGAACGGAGTGACACGATCAGCTTGTTATGTTTATCTTGTGTAGAATGCTTAAATGAAGTAGACTTTTCCATGTTTCAAAACGCCGAGTTTCTGTTGTTGATTGCAAATTGGACACAAGAATTATTTAAGGATGTGGCTGTAAGGAAATTAAGAAGTGCCCTCCTTCATCCACTGAAGGTACATGCTATTTTTATTTGTCCAATTTGACCCCGGTATAGTTTTGAGCTCTGCAAAATGAACCTCACGTAAGATGTGTTGCCCCCATTGACCAAGAATACAATATCATATAATCGTAATTTTTAGGCGCGTTCGCCATATCGCGAAAAATGACTGTTAGCTTCGTCATTTCTGTCCGTCCGTCCGTCCGTCCGTCTTTCCGCATAGAACAGTTCGGCTCCTATTCGGACGGATGTTCATTAAATTTGATATTTGATTAGTTTTCGAAAATCTCTCGAGAAAATTAGAGTATTATTAAAGTCCGGCAAGAATAACGGGTACTTTACATGAAGACCAATGTACGTTTATGATAATATTTCGCTTAGTTCATGTAAAAATAAGAAATGTTTCAGACAAAATCTGTGGAGACAACAAAGTTGAATAACACCTTTTCCCCGAAAATCGTGCCGTTTTTGAGATAATGTGGAAAAATATGGCAGAGCCGTACAGGTCACAGATGTCAGTATAATACTGAGCATGTGCATTGGGTGCTGGATAAGTAAGACTAAAAATACACACTCAGAATACGTAATACTTCCTGCTTTTTCACTGCATCAGTGGCTACACGAACGCGCCTCAGTGTTGCGTTTGTACGTACATTGTCTGCGTTGTCACTACTTGTCACCACTGGTATATGAACTGCGTGAGTGTTAACAGTCTGTGGCAAAATGTTAGGAAACTCCCACTTTCTGTGTTTGGCAGTACACATTCGAATAAAACAGAAGGTTTGCAAAATTTGACGTCACTGCAAAGCACGGTGTGTGCATCCGCATATCAGTAGCTAACATAGCCACGTTAGCTATCACAACGGCTTAGGCTGGAAAGTGCCTGTTAAGTTTTGCTGCAGTGCAGGAACTAACGATGTTTATGACTTTAGTTTGCTTTGAGAGCCGATTATGGTCTTCAAAAAAAAAATTCATATTTTCCTTCGCTTTAACGTTACTGTCCGTCGATAGCATTGCGAAATTTGTTAGCACATTTACACGTGTTTCTCTAACATTGTTTACAAAGTACAATATTTATCACAGAACAAATTCTTTGCTACAGCCCAAAGGTTTTATGTTGGCCGACGAGATTTATTGCGCTGGAAAGCTGGCTGAGCCCACTTATGAAACTTATCATAAAGGGGATGTAAAGCGCAGAGAGTTTAGCGTGGCGTCGGACGTAAACTACTGGGTTAAATTTCGTACAGCCAAACAAGACATACTGTCCAGAATGTAAGCGTGTGGATTGACACTGACACTTTGTAGCGAACAACTGGCTCCGTTGTTAGGGAAGAGGTGACTACGTCGTAGCATAACTGATGGTGTTTAATGGAGACCATTGATTTTAATAGGTGGTAAGAGCCTTGTCGCGCTTTAGCAAACCTTCTGCATTGTAATTTACCATATCAACCGTTCTCACGCGTGAAGCCGTTCTTCGACTTCTTAAGTTATCGCCATAGGACGCCACCGATACTTCTTCCTGCATTACTCTCAACTTCATTTTCCGCGCGCGCATATGTCGAAGGCCACGACGAATACACCGCACTGTACAGTACGAGTACCTTCACGGCGCACGTTTATTCGCCAGACGGTCAAGGAATGCTCTGACTTCTGTGGTCAACAAAAAACATGAGGCGATGATTTATCCCGAGTTCTATCACAACATTTGGGTGGAGGAGCTGACGAAAACCAAGTAGCCCCAGAGAGGGTAGCCGGTAATCAGCCAAAATTCGTATCAGGAACAGTATTTGGAACAGTAGGTTACATATTGAAGACAGATCGATAGTGTTACAGAAATCCATCCTATAGGGGTGATTTGTTCGCAGCAGTTTCATATCGGATTACAGTTCACTGCCGAATATTCTGAAGAAGTAATTGTCTTTCTCAGCCTCTCCCGAAAAATACGGCTTCAATTCACGACATTTTCTACTCGACCGTCCTTAGGTACAGTTATAGGTAAGACCATTATGGGAGAGAGAGAGAGGCTGTAACATCGTAGGTAGGTCACAGGAGGCTAGATATAGGTCATAATAAGCTAGACGTAAGCTATAACACACCACGTGTTGGCAACAGGAGGGTAGGTTTTGGCAACTGTAGGCATAATAAATCATATGTGATGGCAGTAAGCCGGATATGGAATATAATAGGTCAGGTGTTGGTCGTAATATGCCACGTGTAAAACGTAACAGGCCAGATATTGACCATAATATGCCACGTATAGAAAGAACATAATAGGCCACATGTTGGTCGTAATATGCCACATGTAGAACATAATAGGCCAGATACTGGTCGTAATATGCCACATGCAGAACACAAGAGGCCAGATGTCAGCCATAATATGCCACGTGTAGAACATAATAGGCCAGATATCAGTCAAATATGCCGCGTGTAGAATATGTAGATCATGATAGACCAGATATCGGTCTAATTAGCCTACTGTAGATCGCAATGTGCAAGTAGTACGATACAGCGCAATGTCAGCGACTGTCTTGCTCATTCCACAGTGGTGACATCATTGTCCGACCTGCAACCGCGTGTGTTTCGTGGTGATATAGTGTGAAGTCACTGGTGACGACCAAACTACGATCACACACCACAAATCATCGCCTTACCTGTAGGCGTAGTCACCTGGATAGCTCAGATTACACAGGCTGCACTCCGATTTGAGTATTTGATATATGATCTTTGGCGCCACGAGTTCTGAGATCTCATGACCATTAATACGGCATCTCGTGCGCGAATTTTGCGTAAAGTTTTGTGTCCGCTTTTCGCAGACTTCACGCGTGTTGGCCCGTGATGCTACAGGTATTGCGATTCAACGAATATTAATTCTTGCCTCAACGAGACACTTCTCCAACAGAAACGCATGCCTGGCCCTAACCGGACATGCGTCATAATTCCAGAACTATTTTTGACGCTTGCACATAAAAATAGTGTAGAAATAAGCATGTTATTTTTGCCTTACCCGTCCGTCCGTCCGCTGTCGTGATTTCGCACATACCTACAGAACAGATGAACAGATTTTCGGAAAATTTGATATTAGGAAGTTTCAGTAAAAATTGTTGGTACAGTGAAGTCTCCATTAAAATCAAACAACAATTATGGAAACTTTGTGTGAAGACCTGGCTGAATTTCTGCACCCATATTGAGCCCAGCTCGCTAAATGTTTACCGAAGAGACAAAGGCTGCAAACATGGAAGACGTATTTGATGTCCGACGGGTTGGCAGGAAAAAGAAACGGTACCAAAGTCAGCGTATACGAATTGGTACAAGCCACAGTTGTTTTACTTTCTATAGAGGGATGGCCAGAGCCTACTTGACAAAGCTAATGACATGCTGTGAAAATGCAGGAAATCCCGTAATCATACAAGGACTTAAACAACACGATGAACCACTTCAGGTTTATGTGTAAGTGTTCAGCATGAGCTCCCCGGTTACCCTGCAGATGTCACGACGCAAGCCTGATTCTTCCCGTATTCGCCGCGGCGTGTCTCGGTTCGCCTTGTTTGCTGCCTTACTGACGCTTTCCTGGAAATCGCCGAGGTCTGAAGCCATCTGAGGAATATACGCCACATCCCCGACGAATCACCAGGACTAAAATGTAAATATGTTAGATCTGGGGAACTCGGGGGTCCCGGGGGGGGGGGGGGG
>Ga0131853_10021556_pt1 | contig 11689 bp, 9 predicted proteins | sample TergutLab28metaG_FD_92764 | JGI IMG/M metagenome (GOLD analysis project Ga0131853, IMG submission 92764) | Labiotermes labralis P1 segment gut microbial communities from Petit-Saut dam, French Guiana - Lab288 P1 (version 2) (version 2) | ecosystem: Host-associated > Arthropoda: Insects >...
CATGATATGCTGCCACAACACCTCGTTTGCAAATACCAATTGAATTGTGAATACTGTAACATAACTTTAGCAAGGAACAAAGCTCCCTGATGATGATCTGACAAGATCGAAACATGTCGGAGTATTTTAAAATGTTTTAAAAGTGTTTTATGTGAAATTATATGTGCATTCTTTGGTTGATAAATTTAATTATTATTACAGCAGTTATGTAATCGGGTCGTGCCAAAGACGTGATATGTATCCCGGAGTAGCAAATTATGCTTTTTTGAAGACGTTAATATGATATATCTTTCCGTTCCTGTGACTTCCATTGAATATTAAAGATTGAAATAAAGGAAGGTTAGGTGTGGTGACTCACAAACAGATAACTTGCTTTAATTTTGCATGTTGTGGGTAACTTAAAAGTGACACTTATTAACCGTAAGGAGCCACAAGGTTTGTTTGATAGTTTTCGTGTTGTTAAGTTGCGTTCGGTGCGTAGCGTGTGAAGTTTCACCAGGAGTAATTAGATAATATTTTAGTATTTTTTAAATAGATACGTTACACTACTTCTAGTTCCATACTGCCCACGTCGCTGGAGGTGAAATATTACGCTTTCCCAAAACTTTGGGGCTCAACTACCAGTATACGCTGTGTCACAGTCAGTCTCACCACAGTATGAACCTCGGCTATGCCGTTTCTAACCTGTTAAGAGTATGTCTCATTGTCTCCCCGGAGCCCAACGACCGCTGTACTGTGTAAAATGTTACATATGCGCTCGCAGCGTGACCGTCGCGGCCTATTTGGTTGCTCATGAACCATGAGTCGGGAGCACAGCCCCCCAGGGGCTCGGTGTATACGCACGGTCTGTTCCACCCTCATCGTGTAGCAGTGTTTTGAAATGCCATTGATGTTGTGTTTGTAGGGGGGGGGGGGTCTAATGGATTTGTTGGTTTTTTACTCGTATGGAAAAGCCAACACGTGCCTGCAACGTATGGCCTATGCTTCCCTGTCCAACCTATCCAATGACATGTCCAGTGGGAATGATAACCCACATGTCCTTTGATCTCTGTTTAATTATATCTTGTTGCGGTAAATAATTATGACTTTCCGTATGCTATCTCTAACAGATTTGACCAGTGTTACTAGCAGTTCCACCTCTTAAGTTATAGCAAAAAATTCTTACTCAGTGCAAAGATGCTCAAGATTGATTTTGTTTTCTTGCATCAGTAGAAGAACGTTATATGATTTACAATTCGAGAAACAATACCTGTTGGTTTTAATATGGTTTTCAAAAACCTCAACACGAGGTAAACAAGATACAATTGTCACCGTGCATGCCAAGAAGACATTTATTGGGTGTAGCGGTGTTTCCCAAGTTATCTTAACCTCGAAATTATAGGGATGTTACTGTTTAAGATCTTCTCAGTCCTCCAAAATAAATAATATCACAGTAATGCCTTAAATTATATTGCTCTCTACTATGCCACTGGGCACCGCGGTAGCACAGTGGTTAAGGTACTGTGCTACAAATCGGAAGGTCGCTGGTTCGATTCCAGATGGTGTCATTGGAATGTTTCATTGACATAATCCTTCCGATCGCACTAAGGCTTTGGGGTCGACTCAGCCGCTAACGGAAATGAGCACCAGGAGTATTTCCTGGCAGTAAAAGTCGCCGGTGCGTAAGGCTGACAACCTTACCACCAACCTGGGCCATTGTCACGTAATCTGGGAACCTTAACTTCCTGGAACCCTCTGAACAACTCTGGGCTGTAATGGGATAAATTTACCTTTTACCTACTATGCCATTTGGTTTCACAGGATTCAGTATGATTGTCAAATCATCGAACATGCAGTCTTCGTGTATATTAACCGAATAACCCTTTGTATCTGCATTAATATTTAATCAATTTGTGCAGAGCATGCACAAAAAGGAAAAAGTATAAATGCTTAACTCACTCAGTGATTCAGAGCTTGCCGTAATAAGCTGATAGCAGCTTAGTTATTCAAGAAAACGGCAGCCTTTTATGGGAAGCGAAAGATCATTATATTGAACTGTTTTGCACCATGCATTGTGATACAATTATGTAATGTTAACCAACAAACTGCGCTTTTTAAATTAATGTTCGAATTCAATTGCGTGTCGAAAACAACCTTCAACCCGGCAGACTACTTGAAAAAACGCATGGAAATATATACCATATAAGACTGCATGTACAATTTAGTCTTCCTGAAGATGAACATAAGATGTTCGAAACATGTAGAAGACAAGAAGAATTGAACTAAAACATTAAAAAGTGCATTTTGTTAGTTAACATTACATAGTCATTATAGTGACTCCATAAAACCACCATCAAGCATTATTCCGCTATAAAGAAATTCAGTTTTCTTCAATTTTAAGGCAGATTCGCCAAGTTGGAAAAAAAAATTGCTGGTAACTTTGTCATGTCTGTCTGTCCGTCCGTCCGTACTTCCGGAATAACTCGGCGCCCAAGGAACAGATTTTCATGAAATATGATATATGATTATTTTAATAATATGTTGAGAAATATAAAATTTCATTAAAAATCTGACAAGAATAATTATAATTAATTATCAGTATGGTGTTCTCAAGAAACTGTACACAGTACTCTCTTGCTTGGGTGTTTTTACCTTCTGTACATGTTGTATTCTAACTTGTCTCGTGTGTTTTGTTGCTAGTTTTAAGTTGTCTTTTGTGTAGTTGTTGTTGATTGACCGTGTGTATTGTTGTAGTTGTCTCGTGTGTGTTGTCATCTTATGTGTATTTATTGTACTGTGTGTATTGCTGTTTTTACTTTAGATGCCGGACTGCTGGCTAGAAGTCAGTACTCGGAAGGTCCTGCGACCGGCCACCACGACACAGGTTTTTCTTGGTTTCCCTGTGTCTATAAGCAAATGCTGAGACGGTTCCCAAGATTCCAAGTTGCCACTACATTCTTCTCATGTAGCCCTCCCGACTTAAATCTAGTAGTAACCAGTTTCATGTTTTGTTTACATGTAAAATAACCAATGCCACCGGGCAACAACCCAATTGCAGTAAATAAATTTATATTGAAACACTTTACACGACGAGCTGCGTACATTTATGACAGTATCTCACTGAATTCTTCGTAGAATCATAAACTTTCCGGACATAATTTTTAGAGAAAATCAAAAAACAATTTTTTTTATTGAACAAATAACGTCGGTTTTTTTTAAAAAAAATTGTGCCTTTTATGAGATAATGTGGAAAGATCTCGTAGACCCGGACAGGCCACAGACGGTAATATAATATGACGCATGTGCTTTCTTTCTTGAAAGCCAAGGCTACAGACCCACCCTCAGAATATGTAGTACGTCTTGCTTTTCACGGCAACAATGGTTACTCGAACACACCTCAATATTGTGTTGTACATACATTGCCTCTCTTGTTAAGTCATCGGATTCTTCCAACTACGTCTTTCTTTCAGTTTGAAGTTTTCATGAAATTGGCTATGTATTTCACTGCCTTCTGACTCATAACGCTGTGTAATTTTGTAGAAAAGTTCCAAAATTCCTTTCATACCTCGGTACCTATTCACGTGACATAGCAAATCACAAGAATTTAAATTCCCTTGACGTTTCTGTCACAATACTTTACATCTACGAAATTTTCTGAAAATTCAGCCTCATGTGAGAGCCTTAACAATGCTTTACTGTGCTATCAGATTCTGTGACACCTGCAGTAAAAATCATTTCCACGCCAGTGCTACCCTGGTAATCCTCAAACGTTTGCTCACGATCCGGTGCTTAGACCAATCCATCATTCGACCGTCCACTTCTGTGCATTACACCGCTAGCACTTTTACCTGTATATATGTACATGATTACAAACTTTATCATGCGCGTAGACATGCGTATTTTACCTAGACAAGGGTGGCCAAACATCTGCAACATTTTTGGCCACACGACATAAAATCTATTTTAAATAGAAATAAATTATATAGGCAATAATTAAAATGGTTGGTATAAGAGGATTGAACATTTTGCGGGTTAGCATGTGGTAACTTTATCTCGAAAGGAGGTAAGATTATTAATCTTTTTATGATGATATGATATATAATATGATATGATATGATACGGTATACTTTTTTAACTGCAGTTGGGTTGAAACTAGGTGGCAGTAGTAAAGTACACATTTACATACAAACAATATATAGAACAAAACAGTGAAACAATATAAAGAACAGAAAGTACATAACAATAAGAATACATAAACATAACAACAAAATACATAATTTAATAAAAATATATTATACCTTAGCGGTTACTTTACGTACCGTCAAGTTGAGCGTTCATAAATTCTATGTCCTCTCCACAAAGTTTACGTAATGTGTTTTGTGGATATGTCAGAACAAACCGCAATTATTTCCCTATACAGCTTAAAATTACTTGTTTTTATAACAGATCATGAAATTGTTTACTGCAGGCGACTGAATGTTTAAAAGCAGTTCATGCTTTCTAAGCTGTGATACTGCTACTGTATTATGAAGCCTGAAATCGCAGTACTAGCTGCCTTTTTTTGGACCGTATCATCGGAGTTCTACAAATTGGAGAAGTTTGTTCAATACTGCTGACATCTTCCGAAAACTTATACTGACCTGTGATTTCAATTATGGCTGCCAGCCCAGGAGAACCGCGAGAGTTAAAATTGCCCATTCATGGACGATAAAATTTTAACGGAGACTTTAAAAATTACCACAAATCCCGCATGAGCTTACATTGCGACGCTTATCATTTTGCCCAGTAAAAGCTAATGGTGGGATCATAGTGTTGCTATTAAATGTTTATACCTGACGCTAGAATTGCGGAGCATGCCAGGCACGAAATTATATTAACGCAGTGTCTGTTGCAGAAAACATGTTAAAATGTTTTTGCATTCCTGCACTACGCTTATTTTAATGCTTTCTGATTCATAATTGTTTTCGCGTAACAAGTCATGGGCGCTGGATGGAGATTCAAGATATTTGATTGTCGGGAAATTTTACGCTGAACCATTTTAATTTCGTTGGATTTGGACAAAGGTGAGGGGCATAAACAAATTCATGTATTTTTATGGGCCACCCAGGGATCCAAAGGCTAACCCACCACATTACAAAAAAATCAAAATATGATTTAATTGTGTTGAGACAGCTTTTAAAACAGGCCTATTGTTTTGTAAAGGCTTAGTGTTATATTTAAAAAAGACTGAACTGTTATTACACAAATACGTACTCTAATGTGACGCTACTTCAAAGGCAAACAACAGCAGTATTTCCAATGCGAAATGATGCAAACCAAATAAGTTTATTATTATTATTATTATTATTATTATGTGAGTGTTTCTTAACAGGGCTGTTTTACAGGAAGGGGTTGTTAGCACCTCGCCCAACCCCCAAGCTGAAGGATCACCCCTTGTCGGCTGTCCGCTACTGCTTATTCAATTTATTCGCAGCTACCCTCCATATCGGAGGCCGTTCCTCTATCCGCAACCTGAGGACGCGCCATGCCGTGGTGACAGGGACCCAATGGGCTGGGCATGTGGCGCGTATGGGTGAGGAGAGGGGGGTATAGGGTCTTGGTGGGGAAACCGGAGGGAAAGAGACAACTGGGAAGACCTAGGCGTAGACGGGTGGATAATATTAGGATGGATTTCCAGGAGGTGGGATGTGGGTATATGGACTGGATTAGGCTGGCCCAGGATAGGGACAGGTGGCGGACGCTTGTGAGTGCGGTAATGAACCTTCGGGTTCCGTTTAAGGCGGGGAATTTCTTGACTAGCTGCAAACCAGTTAGCTTCTCAAGAAGGACTTTGCACCATGGAGTAAGTAAGTAAGTAAGTAATTATTATTATTATTACTTTTTGTTTGGTGTGTTGCGTGAAAATATCTAGACTGTAGATAACCACTTAAATGTTTAGACATCTTTTACTTTTTGCGATTTGTACGAAACTTGAAATAGTTCGGCAATTTCTTGTAACCTTCTGCAATATTAAAGACCATTAAAGTTTTCTCGTTACTTTAGCAAGATCCCTCTTATTTAGGGCAATGGATTGTAGATGTTTTGCTAGGATACAGAGTGGACGCAGATTATGTATTACGTCAGCATTGTCTAGACATGCAAAATTCTGATATTCACCAAAATATTACCTGAAATCCTCAGTTTCACACTGTAACACAGCCACAAGAATTATTAATAACTAATTAAAAATTTATAATCAGTAAGAAAACTGACACAGCAGAACGTTTACATTTTCTATAAGTTTCCTATCTTGTGTGTAGGAGTGTTCGTAGCTGATATATTGCCTACGGTGCTTCACATGGACACCCTGTCGTCGAGTGTTTGTCTTTTTAAACCGCTGAGGGCTTGGTCACGGCATGTCCATGCCTGCCGCAGTATTCATGCACACAGCTGCCGACATGATACTGCCCAAGCTGCACGCAAACCTCGGTACCTGCACAAGGAGCAAACGACAGGTCCTTTGTGACAGGTTCTTAATTAGGCTGCCTAGGTCATACAGTGTCGAATGGAATACCGGTAAATCTATGAGTTGTGAATTGAGAAAAACGCATAAAAAATTATTATTTATTTTCGGATATTTGTCAACAAATATTATTATCATCATGAGCTCCTTGCACATTTCATATGTGAAAACAAGGAAATCGCAACCATCTTTCTTTGTTAGTAGGACTAATTTACGAAAAGTTTTACCTTGTCTACATACGGATATAAAAAACGATGTGGTAAATTTGGGCGTAGTAATTAATTAATTAATTAATTAATCTTTTGTAGATTCGGTGACACTGCCAGTTACTTAGAGTTTAGACCTGTGACATCGAATAATTTGAGGCTAAATCTAAGATATGACGACAAGAAGGAGTAAGGAGGAGTGGAGTTTAATTCCCTGCATTATAGACAGATACTACCTTGAACGTCAGGCACAATCGAGTTAATAAGTTCAAAACTAATAAAGTAGAAATTTGGTTTGTCTTGAAGGGAGAGTATGGAATTTTGAGAAGATAATCACTGTCGGGTATCGAACTACGATTCCACGATCGTCTGGCATGTATTTTTTTTTCAAAGTGAGATGAAATTATGTCCATAGGGGTAAGGCCTCTAATAGGCCCCCCAATAGAGCCGTTGGATTATAGATAAATGAAAATGGAGCATATATGTAACGTAAATTGACAGGGTAAAACCAAACTACTTGCAGAAAAGTCTCTCCCAGTGTCATTTGGTCAGCCACATTAAACATGGACTGCCATGGTATCGAAACCGCGGCTCCGTGTTGAGGAGCCATCGACTACCTTTCTGAACTATGGAGCAGCAGAGTCCAGTTCCCGAATTCCCGGTTCTTGAAAGTCAACGTAAACAATACACAGCCTTGTTACTGTGGCGCCCTTGTGTGACTCTCTACACTTTCCGTTCTAAAAGCATTTAGTAGGCAATGTCATATGAAAAGAAGAAGGCGACGGTACAAACCTTGCCTCAAGTTCATCGCTGCTTACAGAGGTTATGTGGGAATGTTAGCAGAGCGTAATGTTGCTGGCACAACCGCTCTCATGCTCTCGGAGTTTTAAAATCGTCAATAATATCAAGAATTATATCGCAAATGCGAGTGTTTTAAATGCGCCTTGCCACATTTTACACAACACTAACCGCGTGATTTATCTTTCTCTTTCCACAAGATTTGAAATCGAACATGACTTTTTCTTGTTTTACTTGCGGGTGGTGTTTCTCCGCATCCCGCCAACGGATTTCCGCTGTAAAAACATACAAAAGTGTGCAGGTCTTCAAGTAATGTTTCTGTTACTTCGGTTCGATTCTAACAAGAGTGGCATACGTGCACTGATTTTTCATGTACATATCTCCCATATAAAGTTTTATGAAAAATTCGTCTAATTGAGGCGGAATTCGACGAAAGTTGATACATGACTTCTCCATCTGTCCAGACCGACAGACGGAGGGACGGACGGACAGATATGACAAACCTGGTAACCACCCATCACACAATTCTTTGCGAAGATGCCTAAAAATCAACCGAAGGATCTATCTAAGCGTGCTAATCGAGGTGATGCAAACCACTTGACGCTGGGAGGACGCCACCGTACACCGTTCAGTGTATGGGGGAGCCTTCTCCATTCTAACGTGCGTATAAACACCTTTGATACCTCAAAGTCTATGAAAGTGGGCGAAATAAAAATTTTAATGAATTATTATCCGTTAATTTAATGGAGATTGGTTCGGATGCATTATGTCGTTTTTAAACACGATTCTCTTTCCGTTTAACGCATATTATCCAGCACTTCAGTAATACCCGCGTTAGATGTGACATAATAATTTCTGTTGAATACATTTTCATTCACGCAGCGTCTCTTGGCCGCTTTCATTTTATAGGAACGATCTTTCCACAAAGGGCCGCCTTGAGTGACCCGAAACTGGGGTAGTAACAAGAGGAGAATGCAGGTGAGTAGGAAGAATGAGGCAGAACCTCGAAATTAATAACAGTGATTGCCTCAGTGCGTAGTCTGTTGTTTTAATGCGGCATCTAGGTACTGGTACTGAACAGTCCATGACGCTTGGATCTCATATTATTACTAATTTAACAATAAGAGATTGATGACAGTTGTCTCCTTTGACGTTTATTGCTCTGCGCGTGGGATTTAGTGATTCCACAACAACGTCAATATAACTTTTCCTGTTGAGGCATGAGTGCCGAAACTTAAAAAAAAAAATTAAGATGGAATGGCACGACACTTTGCTTGCCCTCTTCGTTTCAGAGTAGGAATAGTAGACCCAGCTTTCATCTAAAGTCACCACGCCATTCAGGAATCTTGTCACCTGCTTCGTAACGTTTCGAAAGGTACTGACCCGCGTCCACGCTTCCTTCATTTCAGGAGTTGGTGTGCTGCTTGCCCACTGTGCGGGCACTTGGTTAAACTGCAACACGTCGTGGTTGGTATGAAGAGCTGAATAATGTCTGATGGCAGCAACTTGTTTTACGTTAAAGTGATGGTTTCTCAAATGACACGCACAGCCTATTTTTATTGTTACAACGTGCATGTTGTCGAGTTACTCAATTATTACACAAACCACTGCACATATATAAAATTTAAACATTAAAACATTAAAAATGCTCCGACATGTTTCGCTCCTAAGACAATCATCGGGGAGCTATATATTCCTTGCTAAAGTCACACTAGAAATTTCTAGTTTGACTTTAGCAAGGAATATATAGCTCCTTGATGATGGTCTTAGGACCGAAACATGTCGGAGCATTTTTAATGTTTTAATGTGTAAATTTTATAAATTGTATATTTGTGCAGTGGTTGGTGTAATACACGTAAGTGAGTGACACGCACAGCCTTCGCAATTTCTTGGGTCTTTATGACTCCTTCGGCCTGGCCCCGTCGAGTGGCATCCGCGACAAGAGGCACCCATCACCTTACTTAAATTCATGCAACTGTCGTATTCGATGGGATGATACTTTCCTTAACCTAGAAATGGATGACCAAAAATACGCCTTCTTCGCCCCGGGTAGCAGCCATCTTTGCACACTCTACTTACCCCAAGAAGCCCGTATTGCCAGATGTACCACACAATACACATGACTCTACAGCATGAAGTCCGACTGTCCCTACAGCTGCACATGCTTCGACTCAAATTTTTGGCTTCAAAAAGAATATTACTAATCTTATTAATAAGTCTTACACTTAGTGGCTGTACGTCATAGCGCACAACAAAAAAACACTTATAGAAAGGTTTTTTATACCGAAATACGTTTAAAACAGTGGAAGTGCTGCGCTGGCTCTGTTCGAATGAAGGTCTTGTCCCTCAACAATGACCGATTCCTGCTACACTTCTATTGTTCATTCCAACTATCGGCCATTGTGAAATAAGGTATAGGCCTGGTGATTATGCTGACCCTTCCGGTTATTCCATCACCACTTTATTTATTTCTTCATTGTTCCTAATAATGTCTTCGGAACTTTCTCCTCAGACAGTTGTTGGTCACGTTGGTCGTTCAGAGCAAGACGCCAAGTTTTACACGCGTGAAATGCAATAGCTAAACTTTCAGTTTTAATTTGATCTTCAGAAAAAGCAGTAAGGCTTGAAACGCAGTAACTGTTTACTGCCTGAGACATGCAGAAGGCGGTGCAGTGAAATAAATTGTGCCACACTAAACTTTTATCAGTGCAAATATAGAAAGCAGTAGCGGAGAATAATGGGATTTTTACGCTCCCCCCCCCGCCCCCTTCCCCAAATAGATGGAAATCTAAGAAGAATATCGAATGCTGTTCCTGCTCTTTGTGTCTTCATGTAGCGATTCACGTGTGGAGTCAGAAAATGATTCACCTCTGTAGATATCTCAGTAAATTCGAGGGCCTTAGTTGTGTGAGCTCTTAAAGTTCGTATTGCACTTGGTGTCGAGGTTACTATCGTCGGGATTTTAACCCCGTGTTAACTTGTAAGATATATATAAACGTTCAAGACGAGCCTGCTGCCTCCGCATTTAATGGAAGATGGCGGCATCATGTCCCTCAGAAGCCTTCGTAACTCTCCAGCAACTATAAAGCATCACATAAAGGGGAGCCGCTATCTTGGCCATAGAGTTGTTGGGTTCGGTTTTAGTGTGACTTGGTCGGTTCCTGGATTAGTTTAAATGCGCCTTATATAGCCCGATTAGATTCGATAAAAATGCAAGTCTTTTCGGATGTAGTCAATCGTTGCCGACTTAAGGGAAGATTATAACGTAGCTTTACTCAGGGTCAAGCAGTAAAAAAAAAAAAATGAAATTTCCTAATGAAGCCGTCCTATTATTGTAAATGTAGGATTTATCTGCTTTTATTAGCTTGGAAAAAGTCGGGAAATCTGCGATAAAGTTCAGTGAATATTTCATGGAACCTGTTTTAGTTGCGAAATGATGATGTAACTACCATACGCTATAGATTGCCCTGAATAATAATTCTGTGTATGTTAATGGCTTTTTACCATAAAAGCGTGGGCCGGGTAGCGCAGTCGGTATAGCGATTGGCTACGGGCTGGACGGTCCGGAGATCAAATCCCCCGGTGGAGGAGGGGGGGGGGTTGATTTTCCGCACCTGTCTAGACCGGCCCTTGCGACCACCCAGCCTCCTGTACAATGGGTACCGGGTCTTTCCCGGAGGTAAAGAGCGGCCGGTGGTGACGCTGACTCCTCACCCCTTCTAGTGCCGTGGTCAAGAAAGAGTAGAGCTATACCTCTACTCCCTCTATGGGCTGTACGGCCTGTACAGAGCCTCAGCGCCTGTACAAGGGTGCACTTTACCTTTTTTACCTTACCATAAAAGCGCAAGGCTGTTCACCCAGTGCAAAGGTCTGAAATAAATAGAGGTTTTGCTTTACGAAATCATTATTTATTTAAACAAATTATACTTATGTTTTACTTTAAACCGTCACTTTTATGTCTTGTTGAATCTGAGGTGGCGTCAATCGCCAGACGATCTCGACATGTGCATACTTTCACCTACAACAGACTCACTTTAATTGCCAGTCTCGGTATTTAACTAATAATATAATAATAATAATAATATATTAACTGCAATTGGGTTGTTACCCGGTGGCAGTGGTTATTTTACATGTAAACAAAACATGAAATTGGTTACTACTAGATTTAAGTCGGGAGGGCTACATGAGAAGCATGTAGTGGCAA
>Ga0131853_10021559_pt1 | contig 11686 bp, 7 predicted proteins | sample TergutLab28metaG_FD_92764 | JGI IMG/M metagenome (GOLD analysis project Ga0131853, IMG submission 92764) | Labiotermes labralis P1 segment gut microbial communities from Petit-Saut dam, French Guiana - Lab288 P1 (version 2) (version 2) | ecosystem: Host-associated > Arthropoda: Insects >...
GTCGCTGTGCACTTAGGCCACGGTAGAGTCCAGTTGAAATGTGATGGCACACGGTGACGCACGGGAGGGGAAGTTCGGAAAGTCACTGTGCACTTACAAAAGGTGTTGGAAGTGATGTCCACGAGCCTCTACACAGGCCTGAACACGTTTAATTTCATTCGCAAACACTTTCTGCAGAACTGCTTGTGCCCAAATGCACAGAGACACTCAGAAAAACACGGTACAAAACTCTAAGAAAATAAATATTATTAATGATGTAAAAATTATTTTATTGCTTTTTTTTATTAAAGCCATCCCGATGTGTTAAGAATTTAAATATAAAAGATAATAGTCTACCTGAAAACCATAATTTATTGTATGAATGCTACATGTTCCGACCCTTCCCTCCAGTCGATCAAGACGCTACACCTGCAGTAATGAATATAATACGGATCTCTGCTTGTTATGCCACAGGAGGCGATAAGGGATAGCTAAAGCCAGAGACCCCCTCCCCCCCCATGTTCTACACAAGGATAGCGTAAGACAACACCTCATATCAGTAACATAAGGTAGTTCCATAAGATACGCGCCGCTTCTCCGAGAATACCAGAGGCTACTTGTTAACACCATAAAGTTCACGCTAACAAGGGACAACTTCGACCTCTTCAGAAGCCCACAAAGACCCGAAAGAAAACTGTTTTACCATAACCGTGAAAACTCAGCCTATATTTTACTTCCTAAAATTTTAAACAGTCACATCTATTTGATGTAGTTCAATTGTTAGATATGTTATGTTTCTGCAATTAGCAAGCATAGTTGGGATCCCAACATGTACGCAGCATTCACTGACTTGATTCCAAAGAAGGCCTAATGATGACCCTATAAAGGGTCGAAACATGTAGCCTCCATACAATAAGTGATGTTTTTTATGTATACTGATTTTATTGCACTTCAAAGAATACAGATACTAGCCTGAACATTTCTCTGCGATACCGAAACTGCAAACCAGCATATTTGTTAAAATGAATTACACGCTTAACCTTTATGCACCATGCATCCTATACATAGGACAGACGTGCCGCTCACCCCCCACAGTGTGCTTTTTATACATTTAGTCCATAAATATATTATTTATTTTTTTCACCATCTTCGTTTATTAGTCCACCAAATGTCGTGTATTTCGTAATGTTACACTTCTCGGTTCATAAAATATTTACATTGTACATAAATGGTGTGCTAAACTGTAAATGTCCAGCTCCAGGGCCAAAGGGTTAAAGATACAGTACAACTGTAGTTAAGTACACAATTAACACTAACACAACCACTCACTGGTATTTATTACAATCACACGCCAATAAATAGTTGTGTTGATAACATTTGTATGGGCTATTTAATTACAGTAATATCGTAAACACGACAGCATGTCTATCGGGGGAAAAAAAACAGAATCTAGAATACAGACAAACAAGCGCTATTTTCCAAAGTACGAGATAATGACATTTTTTTCCAAGACACCGTCGAGAGATTCGTCGGGACAAACGAAATGTGTAAAAGAGGCAGTAAACCGCACGATGTAATATCCTCACGAAAATAGATGGGAACATGGCGGTCTTATGGAATAAGACGCTGTAGAAGCTTGCAGATGGTAGGCGACACTTCGGAGTAATTCCTTTCCTACCACGAAAGTCAATACATAGGTTAGCCCGAAACTGCGGTACGTAGCTGTCAGGCAACACGGTGTCACATTCCACAAGACCGTCGTCTTCAGACATTGAATCCGAGCATAAGCTTCCGTTTTAATTTCCGAATAAACACACCGTTAAATAAAGAGGTAAAGTGATCCCGTTACAGGCCCGGTGTGGCCCAGAGGGTGGGTAGAGGTATAGCTCTACTCTTCCATGACCGGGGCACTAGAGGGGGTGAGTGGTCAGCCCCACGCCCCGGCCGCACTTTACCCCTGGGAAAGACCCGGTACCCATTTTACGGGAGGCTGGGTGTGCCCCAGGGCCGGTCTGGACGGGCGGAAAATCTCGTCCCCACCGGGATTCGATCCCGGACCGTCCAGCCCGTAGTCAGTCACTATAACGACTGAGCTACCCGGTCCTGTAAATACACTTGTTAGGTAATACAAACTGTACCTTGTTGTAAAATGTTTTCTCCTACATGTTTCGACTTTGATCGATCCATCGTCAGGAAGGCCAAATATAAGAGAAACATACGTAAATAAGTGTACTGTACAATCACATTGAAGAGGGCGGCCATACGTCTGTTTCTGTATCAAATAATTTGGCACTCTATCACTGCGGTATGTGCATTTAAATTACGATAACTATTATTTTTATTCATTTTTAACGCTTTGTTTCTATATTTTAGACAATTCCACTTACTTACTTATTCCATGGTGCAGAGTCCTTCTTGAGAAGCTAACTGGTTTGCAGCTAGTCAAGAAATTCCCCGCATTTCACGGAACCCTAATGTTCATTACCGCACTCACAAGCCTCCGCCAACTGTCTCTATCCTGGGCCAGCCCAATCCAGTCCATATACCCACATCCCACCTACTGGAGATCCATCCTAATGTTATCCACCCATCTACGCCTAGGTCTCCCCAGTGGTCTTCTTCTCTCTGGTTTCCCCAGCAAGACCCTATACACACCCCTCTCCTTACCCATACGCGCCACATGCCCAGCCCATCTCAGATAATTCCACAGGATATGAATATTGCATTAGCGAGTGCAGAAACCCAATCAATGTCTGGGTGCAGAATCAAACACTGTCTTCTAGCTGTATAAGAGAATGAATGAATATTAATAGAATTGAATACGCTAAAGAATCTTATTGTTCAAAAAAAACTTTTACACTCTTTAATTTTGACCGTGCATCGTGATAAATTCTTATAATAAAACCAACTAGATGCACTATTTCTCAAATTTATTTTTGGAATAAAACTCTACATGTTTTGGACAGTTCCTCTGTCCATCATCAGGAGATTTTCACTGTACACACAGCAATGATATATATCATTCAGGTTTGCTGACAGCTTGCGAGCAGGATCAGGATGGAACTGCAGTTGCGAACTCGTAAGATGTCAGCAAACCTGTATGACATATACCATTGCTGTGTTTACGGTGAAAATCTCCTGATGACGGACAGAGAAACTGTGCGAAACATGTAGAGTTTTATTCTAAAAACTAATTTGAGAAATTAGTGCATCTAGTTGGTTTTATTATAAGAATTTTTAATTTTTAATTATCTGTAATTTATATGCATACATATACTAAGGTTGGGCAAAAACCTACATAACGGCCGTCTTTACCTCCAGGCAATTTCCCTGGCACTCATTTCTGTTAGGGTCTGATTCGACCCCAGGGCCAGAGTGCGGCCTGAAAGATTAAGTCAATGAAACATTCCAGTGACACAGTTAGTAGTGCCGTAGGCCGAGTTCCAATGTGAGAGAGGAGCTCAATATAAGTAGGTGCATATAAGGAGCCATTCTGCGCAAGACCCTGATGTTAAGAGGGCAGGGGTTTGTGTGAAAATAGAAAAACGTAAATGAACAAATGAATGAATAAATAAACAGTGTAACGACCTTGTCATTCGCTCTGGGCTGGATGGTCCGGGGATCGAATACCGGTTGAGGATAAAATTTTCCGCACTTGTCCAGACCCGTTCTGAGGCCCACCCATCCACCTATACCAGTGTTTTTCGACATTTGTGAGACCGCGGCCCGTAAATTCTTTTTTCAAAAGACGAGGGTCCGGTCCCAACAACTTTACTCGTAAATACCTTTCCATTTTTTTAAGTTCATACATTAAACTAACATAAATATTAATAATTAATTATGGCATAATCATAAAGAGTATTAGTACACTTATGTATATGGTGTGTAGGCATGTTGACAAATATAAAATTACATTTAAATTAGTTATCAATCACTGGACTAATGAAATCCTGTAGCATATTTTAGTTTCCTCAGGCCAGCATCTGTGTGTGAGCTTTTCGACACATCCACGAATATTTTTCTCCTCAGAATATTTCCACTACAAAACATTTATTCATGAAAAATTCTTAGAAAACTAAAATGACAAATTCCAGGAGAACCTCTCGCGGCCCGGTATAGTTGATGCCAGGGCCCGGTACCGGGCCGCGGTCCAGCGGTTGAGAAACACTGACATATACAACGGGTACCTGGTCTTTACCAGGGTTAAAGCGGCCGGGGCGTGGCGTTGGCCACCCATTCCGTTTAGCGGTAAGGTTAAAGAAAGAGTAGACCTATGCATTTACTCCGCTTATGGGCCTTCGTGGTTACATCTAGGGTGAACGACCTTATTCACTTGATGAACGGAACAAATGAGTACTGTCAATCACTCCTCCCATCACTTCCCTGAGCCAGCTAAGTCCACACAAAGAAATACTACGTCACAGCTGCTGGCAAGAAGCCCATGAAACATGCTGCAAAACGTACAGGCAAAATTTCAAAACGAACCGAAACTTTCGAAAAGAATGAAAGGGATATCAGCATGTGGCAAACTTTGGACTACAACAAGGAATGACTTCGATGCGTTCAAAGACAAGAAGGAGACAGGATTTTGAAATAATAATACACGGGGCAGTAATTAAGAATAAAATTTACGACAGGAAAATGAGGCAGATGGGTAGGTATGTGACGTCGAAACAGGTAAAAATTCTAAGTTTTATTTATTCACCAACTGATGCACTAGTGAGTTGTCTTAGAAATATTAAAATTTACATAAAACAGCTTCGACATATTTCGATGTTACAGTTACACCATCATCATGGAGCGCCGAACAGTGCAACACACATACACCAGTAAGGACCTAGTACATGCAGCCACACCACCACCGTATTAACCACACACCGATGTATTTTAATGGACTATTTTAACAACTGTAACTTTAGTAAGCACGAATCAATGCGCTCGCTGATGACGGTGTAACTGTAACACCGAAACATGTCGGAGCTGTTTTAATGTAAATTATAATGTAAATTTTAATACTGTTTTTAAAGACTACTCACTGGTGTGTCAGTTGGTGAAAAAATGAAACTTTGGTAATAGCATGAAACACGGCATGAATGTGAAAAAAATGGTAAAAAGTCATTGTAAGCTGATAATTGAAGTAATTGGAAGAAACACGAATCGCCAAAGGGTTGTTTACTGGCGGGTTACGTAACATTAGATTATGGAGTGAAGCCGGAAAACCACTAAAAAATTATACAGCAGCCTTGAAACAACTGCGCTCACGTAACAGGATGGTGGGCAAGGGTTGATGTTTCACGATTTTAGACCAACAAAATGCATAAACGTGTTCCATAGATATTATTACATCTCACAGTGCTGTTACAATTTTCGGTCCGCAAGGGACTTTCAACATGCAAACAAAGAAATGTGCAATATCACAATCCGAACACAACTCCACCTGTAACCAACAATCAGCTACATGTTTCGGCTATATACAGCCATCATCAAGCTGAATACAGAAAGGTAAAGTAGAAGCAATCCCATTACAGGCCTGGACAGGCCCTGAGTTTTCCAGGAGGCTGAGGCTCCCGGATTTGAAGACAATCGGCACATGAAGGTGGTAAGGTTGTCAGCCCTACGCACCGGCCGCTTTTACCCCCTGAGAGATATTCCTGTTACTCATTTCTGTTAGAGGCTGAGTCGACCCCAGGACCATAGTGCGGCTGGAAGGATTATGTCAGTGAAAAATTCCAATAACACAATCTGGAATCGAAACCGCGAATACAGAACGGTAAGTAGGAAAAAACTACAACACAATGCATCAAAAATGTCATGGATGAGATTCTGTCTTATATTAAAGCAGAGTTATGTAAAATTATTTAAAGAGTAAACGGTGAGGTAAAGTGCACCCTTGTACAGGCACTGAGGCTCTGTACAGGCCGTACGGCCCAGAGGGGAGTAGAGGTATAGCTCTACTCTTTCTTGACCACGGCACTAGAAGGGGTGAGGGGTCAGACCCGGTACCCATTGTACAGGAGGCTGGGTGGGCCTCAGGGCCGGTCTGGACAGGTGCGGAAAATCTCGCCCCCACAGGGATTCGATCCCGGACCATCCAGCCCGTAGCCAGTCGCTATACCGACTGAGCTACCGGGTCCACAAAATTATACAACAAACAGAAAAAAGGTGAAGATTTCAGGATTTGATATATGATATATTATGATATGATATCGACATATTTGTTAACTGCAATTGGGTTGACACCCGGTTGCAGTAGTGCAGTACACATTTACACAAAAACAATACACAGAACAGCACAATCGACAGAACCAATACATAGAAAAAATTAACTAACTGGGAAAAGTGTGGGCCGTGCCTCGTCTTTGTGTGTTATACCCTGGTATTTGCCTTACAGCTGACGAAAAAGCGCGGAAAAACTTCAGTCAGGGTAGGAAAATGCTCAGTCAGGGCAGAAAAAACCTCAGTCAGGTTAAGAAAAACCTCAGTCAGGGTAGGAAAATCCTCAGTCATGGTAGGAAAAAACCTCAGTAAGGGTAGAAGAAACGTCAGTCAGAGTAGGAAAAACCTCAGTCAGGGTAGGAAAATCCTCAGTCAGGGTACGAAAAACCTCAGTCAGGGTAGGAGAATCCTCAGTCAGGGTAGGAAAAACCTCAGTCAGGGTAGGAAAATCCTCAGTCAGGGTAGAAGAAACGTCAGTCAGGGTAGGAAAAACCTCAATCAGGGTAGGAAAATCCTGTCAGGGTAGAAGAAACGTCAGTCAGGGTAGGAAAATCCTCAGTCAAGGTACGAAAAACGTCAGTCAGGGTAAAATTATCGTCAGGGAACGCAACCGAAACTAAATCAGTCACTTTTTCATACAGCTGACGTGGTGTAGAAGGGTCATAGAGAAAGCAGACATCACCTTATAGAGTTGTGTAGATAGTGTGCTGCATTTTGATGAACCTTACCTTGGAAGCAGCTGCTTGCTATACAGTTATCGACGTTTACAACCCAGCAAATCTCCGATCGCAGTGACAGCGCGGTCTAAGGCGTGGGCCTGCGGTCGCCCGCTTGCTGGGTTTGCGGGTTCGAATCGCGCCGTGACCATAGATGTCTGTCTGTTGTGAGTGTTGCGTATTGTCAGATAGAGGTATCTGCGACGGGCCGATCACTTGTCCAGAGGAGTCCTACTGACTGGTTGGTCTGTGTGTAATCGTGAAGCCTCGATAATGAAAACGTCCTGGCCCACTAAAGATTACTACGCCATGGGGGGGGGGGGGATCCAGCAAATCTCTTGCTAAGAAGCAGATACAAACACAAGTGTAAACTGTAGGAAGGCACATTTGAAATACTAACACATTCGGCGTGTTTCTTGATACGATTCAAACCACTGTGCCACCGCGGTCCATCGTCGGTAACTTTTAGTAATGTTAGTTTTATCTGTACATCTGTACCAGTGACGTAAATATGTGTTAATAAGGACTTAGACGTTCATTTTGATCAATTTTCAAGTAGTTTCTTTCTTCAGGTTGTCCAAATTTCTCTCCTCTCCCCCACTGAGTCATATGCCCTTCGCTAAGGCCCGGACTATTCACGGCTCGGGCGCCGGTGGGGGCGAGAGTGTCTACGCCTGTCTCGACCGACCCCGTGATCCAAGCAGTCTCCTCTACAATGCGGACAGAGTGTCTTTCCCCGCGGTAAAGCGGACGTAGCTTTTGTGTTGGCCACCCACTAACCAACTAGTGCCGACGTAAATAACGAGTAGAGCTATACCTCTACTCCTTCTCTGCGCCTGCGTGGGATTTATATGATAATATTTATTTGTATGTTTAATTCTATACAGAGACGAGCAACAATATGTAACGCCACATTGTTGTCATTTTTTCCAGCCTCCTCGTAGTGTCTTACAGTTTGCCCCATGCATCATCAAAGATATACCACTTTCTTTGAAACACCCTTAAATTTTTTTCAACATTTGAGGAGTCCTTGTTCAAGAGTCGTCGGTTCCCTGCAGTCCCTTCCGTCAGGATCAGATAGCAGCTGTCAGACTGCCAACTACAAAACACTACAACAAGTAAAAACTTGTTTTATGTACTTATGCTAATAAGCGTAACGCCGACCACAACCTTCAATAAGCTGAAACTCTTCCAGCACAAACACAGAACCAGAATCACAAGGTCTTGTTTATTTTTAAAATTTTTCTTGAAAAGAAAACAGGAAACGTAAACGCAATTATGAACAAATATGAAAATTCTGTAAACAACTTAATAACTTAAGGATTTTTTGCGACACCAAGATGTAATAAACTTCCGAAAGGTCTTTTCGAGGTAGATATTTTTATAAAGCTTATAAGCCGGCATTGATGACAGTTTGTTTCCATTAATTTCGTCTCAAAACTGTTTTAACAAAAAAGTCTTACCATAAAAATGGACGGTACTGATTCTGCCGGAAGCCAAGGGAAGTAGGTGAAATATGTTAGCTTCCCTTGGCCTCTAGTGGTGGCAGCACATGACCGTAAGAGGCCTGCACGAGCACTGCATAGCAGCCGAAGTTATTGGCTCTACAAACACTATCCTTTACCCTCAGCATTCAGTTATGTCCGTTAGATCCTACCGTTCCCTTCAAACTATGCTGAAGACGATTTCCGATTACAATCGCGTATCTTATGACAACCAGTAAGGCTCATTGGCAAACGCTTCCAACTTTTCGCAGTGTGTCCACCACCGCCTGTTGCTCCCCATGCACAGCTCTGTTCTCGCAGCCCTCTTTATTTGACATTATCTTTGTGGCATTTAATGAATAGCATCGACTGCTTACTGAAAATTATATATTGATAACACAAGGGTTTGTGTATCGAGTAGCACTTTGAAGCTACAGATATATAGATAAATATTTGTTGATTGCTTGGTAGCACAGTGGTTAAGGTGCTGTGCTACAAATCGGAAGGTCGCTGGTTCGATCCCAGCTGGTGTCAATGGACATTTCATCGACATAAAATCCTTCCGAACGCACTATGGCCCTGGGGTCGACTCACCCTCTAACAGAAATGAGTACCAGGAGCATTTCCTGGGGGTAAAGGTGGCCGATGCGTAAGGCTGACATCCTTACCACCATCCTGTGCCGTTGTCACGAAATCTGGGAACCTTAACTTCCTGGAACCGTCAGGGCACCTCGGGCCTGTAACAGGCCTGATTTACCTTTTTACTTACTCCATGGTGCAGAGTCCTTCTTCAGAAGCTAACCGGTTCTCAGCTAGGCAAGAAATTCTCCGCATTTTATGGAACCCGAAGGTTCATTACCGCATTCACAAATGCCCGCCACCTGTCCCTATCCTGAGCCAGCTCGATCCACTCCACACCCCCACATTCCACTTCCTGAAGATCCATCTTAATATTGTCCTCCCATCTACGCCTGGGTCTCCCCAGTGGTCTCTTTCCCTCAGGTTTCTCCACCAAAACCCTGTACACGCCTCTCCCCTCCCTCATACGCGCTACATGCCCCGCCCATTTCATTCTTCTTGATTTTATCACTCGCACAATATTGAGTGAGGTGTACAATTTTTAATTGTCTGTACATGCGATTTATTTGCACTGGTATTAGTACTTTGCTGTAAGAACGTCTATTTCGCTGCCAGAACTTCTGCACTGTGTGGTCCCTTCTGATGTGCAAACGTTAGATGTCGGTCTTCGTCTCTACAGCAGCTGTCGAGGCAGACATGGGTGCGTCGGTGATCAGACGCAGCGGGATATTTCTGTTTGTCATCATCCACTTTCCGCACAAGGTTCTGTCTCGCTGTATTTGCTACTGCGGGCTGTCTGCGTAATCTGCAACCACAGCGAGTCGCACTGACAAAGGGCAACGACGTCACGCCACGGACACTACGAAGTGGTGCTAGCAAAACGCGCGGAAATTGCTTCTGACGATAAAGGGTGGCGTCAGCCGACAGTACTGACGCTATAAACCATACCAGCTGATCACAGATGATTTCCAGTGGCGTTTCCCATGACAACCAATAGGGTTCGAGGGCAGAAGCTTAAATGTGTTGAAATATGGAAGTAAAGGTAAATCAGTCCTATTACAGGCCCGGAGTGGCCCAGAGGGTACCAGGAAGTTAAAGTTCCCAGATTTCGTGACAACGGCACAGGATGGTGGTAAGGTTGTCAGCCTTACGCACCGGCCGCCTTTACCGCCAAGGAAATACCCTTGGTACTCATTTCTGTTAGAGGCTGAGTCGACCCCAGAGCCATAGTGCGATCGGAAGGATTTTATGTCAATGAAAAATCCACTGACGCCAGCTGGAATCGAACCAGCGACCTTCCGATTTGTGGTAGAACACCTTAACCACCGCGGTCCCCTGAAATATAGAAGTACTCAGTTTATTTCACTAATTAAATGGAGAGTCTTAATTAATACAAATATTAAAGGCGCATCTCTAGGGAGAACGACAGGCCAGTTTTAAAAGAAAATTGCTACTGGAAAGCTGTTTGGGTTTAAAAGAGTTCTGTTTGTTGAATTCTTCAAATGAATTTGTAACTCGTGCAAGATCCTGAGACCCACTGAACTGCCTCTCACTTAAAATGTTACTGATAGCCTTCGTTGCACTGAACAATCATAAGTCCCGTGGTGTATTCACATATACAGGACGTTTCATAATGCTATCCGTGATTACAAACGTTTATAACAAGAAAACCAAAGGACCTACCTTAATGGAATTGTTCACAGCCACAGGCAAAACGATTTTTTTTTAAACTAGAGATGTTGTGTGTGCGCCACTGGGGACATGGCACACATCGATACGATATTCAAGTTCTTGCCACACACGCGTCAGCATGGGTGCATAGATATTCTTCACTGCTGCACAGACACACAGTTTCAGTAAACTGTTTATACGACGCACGAATGGTCTTGTCTGTGGGCGGGTCCTTTGCGTACTTTACACGAAATGCACGTTGCACAGTAACCACAGACTTACTCGTGCGATATTCCAACACACAACACCAGTTCTCAACCGGAGCGACCATTTTCTCACTACATACACTCGCATCGCCTAGCGGCAGAAATGTGAACTACGATGAAAAACAACTCAGTGGGGGAAAATTTTTTGAGTTGTTCCTTCTATCTGTACAGGTTTCGTAAATATGTGTCGCACGGTTTTCCTATAATAAATTTTTGTATTCCCGGAATACATTATAAAACGGCCTGTATTAGTCCCTGTGTGTGTACGCGTTTATTATCGAATATCATTTTATTGCTTCGGTCACGGTACTGCTACTGAATATGAGGTATTTAAAAACATTCCAACAATCGCTTTCCTCAACAGAATCTGGTCTCAATTTTTACGGTACCAATCATGCAAACTGGAACGTCTTAACCAATAAATCTTAGCGGTTTCTTTATGTACCGCCAGGTTTAACATTCAGAAATTCTGTTTCTGCCCAAAGCAGTGTATTTACGTGTTTTGTGTGGTTCTCAGAACAAAGAGCGATTCTTTCACTACACAGCATTAACTGACTGGTTCTTTAAATAAAAGAGGATAGCTATACAGTAAAAGGTTTATCGTACATTTTACGGTTTACATAATAATCTCAAATACAAAGACGTATTTTAGCCGGCAATAGAACTTATTTTGCCGCTATTAAGTCTCTTCAGGAGTCGACATTTATCCAGAGCTACTAAAATTATATTATATAAGACACTAATAAGACCGGTAGTGTCGTATGGAGCGGAAGCA
>Ga0131853_10021563_pt1 | contig 11684 bp, 7 predicted proteins | sample TergutLab28metaG_FD_92764 | JGI IMG/M metagenome (GOLD analysis project Ga0131853, IMG submission 92764) | Labiotermes labralis P1 segment gut microbial communities from Petit-Saut dam, French Guiana - Lab288 P1 (version 2) (version 2) | ecosystem: Host-associated > Arthropoda: Insects >...
CACACAAAACCTCTATCATTACAGCCTACACAACGCAACAAATAGTCGCAAGCTCCTGAAGATGGACGTATTAACGTCTGAAACATGTTGAGCAGTAGATAATAAAGCAAGTGTCATCTAGTTAGTCAACCTTTATTGAAAAAAAAAAGACAGCAACAAGTTACTCCGAAAAGCCTGAACTGTTACTACTTCTACCCGGTTCCATAAATTTGCTCTTCTAGACCTGCAACTGACATCCTCTGCTGGTATCTGAATTTTCTCACTTTTCATCTTCTTATTTTAAGCACGTTACTAACTTAAAGTGGCACTGTGTGAAGAAATTGGATATAATCTGCAGGCACTGGACATTTTTGAAACACATCTGAGTATAACACAGACCTCGTTATGAGGTCTTCAGCCACAGGTTTCGGCCTCATGATGTGAAACTTAAATAGGTTAGGTCCACTTCATGCCTAAACCTAGCAGATTCTGCATTCACGATTATCTTTTCAATTCCGTAATGCAGCCCTAAACCCCTACAAGCTCAGCAGTTCACGAAGTGTCACTGATTCACTTATAAAGCAAGCAGTACATCAGTTTCGTTTTCAAAATCCTGGAACTCTGCAACCTTAATTCAGCACACAAAAGAACGTTTCTTGAGATATGCTGATGTATAAATACATCGGTACTAGTAGAATGGATACTGAGGAACGTAGGTATGAAGATAGGCTCAGAACTCGCTTCAAATTATTGAGGATAGTCCAATGACGTTCTGTAAACGCAATGAAAACAATTTGAACAAAACAGGAAATTCCTTTTTCAGTTCGCTGAATTAACGTCTGAATGAAATCCTGCACCATACTACGCCATATGAAGTCTCCCGTGATATCGGGCTCCTCTCATTTGTGCATCCAATAAGTTCACTCTGTGAACAGCCTAAAATTAATGGCCACTTTTGTTTTGCAGTCACTAAGCAGAATTTTTTGATCACGCTGACCTCAACGTTTACTAAAATTTTGGAGAGAAACTGTCACCCTTCTCACATCAGACTCCTCTTGTTATGTTGAAATGTAGATTTCACAGCCAGATAAATTCCGTATCATGTAGTTCGTTAACTTCTCCCTCCCTTCAGTGACTCAAAATGTAATGGCGTTCGGCCAACGTACGTACAATTTTTATGATACAGTCTGGGTACTGACGGCCATTCTGTTCCGCTATAGTGAAAACAATAAAACATGTATACTTCTTTGCCACAGTAGCTGGCTGCACATCCCACATTTCGCTATGACACTGTAGGTTCTTGGAATATTTAATGATGCTGCAACAACTGCAGAGCTTATTTAGCGTTGGATGGAACGAAAACATGAAAGCTAATTGTTTCTGTGTTGTTGCCAAGGTCCAGAGGGAACTCCTGCCGCCATATTTTGGATCCTGAAGATGGAAACAATATGTTTCTCCTAAATGTCGGTAAAAGGTAGAGTCCACCCTATAGAGTCGAGGTATAGCTCTACTCTTTCTTCAGCTTCGGCGCTAGATGGGGTGGGTGGCCAACGCCACGGTCCTACCGCTTTACTTTCTGAGAGAAACGTTACCTATTGTACATGAGGCAGGGTGGGCCCCAGGGACGGTCTGAACCGGTGCGGAAAATATCGCCCCCACCGGGGTTCGAACCCCGAACCGCCCAGCCCGTAGCGAGTCACTATATGTCAGTAGGAGTCTCCCTAAAAACATGCGCATGTGCTGAAACCTGGAAGAACTGTAGCCACTAGGAATGCCTGAAAAGTACCTTATGAACACGTACTGTACATAAATTTTGACCACTACGAATTGTTTTACGGTAACAAAAACATGGCGCCTGTAGGAAACTTTGTGGTTAGACTATCAAAGTTAGAGAAATCTATGTTATACTACTGGAATCAATACACAAAAAGTTAATCGTACAAATATTAATTCACCAGCTCTAGGCAATAACTTTCACTGTGCACAATGGAACAGAAGTTACTCACAACTACTTGTTAAACACTGCTGGTTCAAACGTATACAGTCATCTGTCATAATATCCGTGGTTCACAAGAGCTCCAACGTTTTGCCACGAAACCGAAAACTCTTACATCAAACGTTACCAAGTTTGCAACAACAACAACAACAACAACAACAAAAGTCATTTTAATGTAGCATTGGATATTCAAACATTTATCTCTGTAATTCTGTATTGTCGTATAGGCCTATTTTATGACGCAGACTGAGCCACTTTTTCACGCAGTGTTTGCAGTGTCGAACAAAACTGAAAGATGTTAATGAATGACGAACACGTAAGAATTTGACAAAATGCATGGCCTAAGACGCCAATGAGGAGAGGCAAACCACGACACATCTCACACGTGGATAATTAGCAACCTGGTCCAGACTCGAAAGTTTTGGCGTTGAGAGAGTGATTGGCGGTCCCTTATCTCCGGTCGAAGCTCTCAAAGAAAACATACGCATAACGTAAAAAACTTAAGCCTTTATCACCTTCCGCTGGCGGCCATTTGTTAGGTACTCAGTTCATAACAAGGTCTTGAGTCAAACTCATACAGAGCTCTAACAAGACAGACCACAACAGAAAATTCCATCGAGTCTAATGTACTTTTAATCGGAATACGCCGCTTAATGTTCATAAACACCCAAGTGAAACCACGGCCAAGGTCAAAGCCAGTCTCCTGAGTAAATCACATACCTCTCGAATACAAGCGCAAATTTTGTCAACAGGTTTGTCGGTTTCTCATATTCAGAATTCGTCAGGCTCCAAGGGCACGATGTCAGATATGTTTGGACGGACTTTCAGCTCGATGCATCAAGCATCACACGAGACGTGTCCACCAGGCACGAGCATGCGTACGGAAGAGGCAGAATGATGAATATATAGAATTTCTGTTCCAGGGTACCTCCTTTATTAAGCAGAATTTATGTTTTGCTCGTGAATATAATTTACAAAACTAAGTTTTGGATCATATATAGTTATCAATCTCCACTTATTACGCAACCGCAACTTTGTATACGTTAAATCTGTAGGATACATCTTCAAAGTTTCGCACACTCGCCACTTTTTTTTTAAACTCTTGACTTACAAAGCAATTCTTTATATGTGGTGTGCAGGTATGTCCATGATCTATCTCTGTCCCACATTTTAGCTCCTAGTTCCAATAGTGCATTAAGCAATGCCATTAAACCTAAGGCAAGAAAATTTTCGCAATGTCGTCACGTTGTTATTTTACATTCTACCGTAATGGACTGTCATTGTACGACTCACCAATGCTCCCTTACGGACTGAAACTGAATTAAACTAACAGCTACTATCAGCGGTACAATATACTACAGTATTCTTAGGATAATGCATCCCCGTTGTGCTTGATAATGGTCCAGTCTTTTTAAAACTGTAATGCATAACTCTACAAATTACATTCCCAAGGCTATTCTTCTCCCATGTCTTGCATACCCACATAAGATCATAAATTGTGAGGTTTTTGAGATCTCATTCCCATGTAAACTGCGTATATATATATATATATATATATTACATTTGTGTATGACCTTATGATGGCCTTTTAGACCGAAACATGTTGCAAATAAACAATTATTGTGTTTTGAATGGATTTACCGTAATTCCAATGTTGCAGTATTTGTGTACCAGCGCCCTCTGGGCCTTCACGGGCTCTTCTAGGTTGAACATTCCCTTTACACAATGATATATCGAACAATTAATTAATCATAATTAACCCTGCATATTGTCTCATCTAATCGCCTAATTTTCTGATTGTAACCTAAATGCAAGAACACAAACATGTTGTATGCAAAATTGTTAAAATGATATCAGTAATAACGATTTACTGACAAAATTAAATACTACCCTCTTCTGCTGTAACCTGTAAGTTATTGAACTTCGTCAGCGCACCGTAGATTTCCTCTCTTCTTTTGGAATCTCATGCAACATGTGTCCGACTTTCAACAATAAAGTGTCTATAAATGACCATTACGTTAAACATTATCCAATACCTGGGGCAAACTCGATATATATGACGTAGTGGGAGTTGGCTATGCTTCCGGGATCAGATAAAAGTAACATTATTAAACTTATTCTGTTGATGACGGACAAGAAGCCCATTCCCGAAACGTCTGTATATTACGTAGGCCTACGCCAACATCCACCGTAATACGTCTATAATCTACCACCTTAAGGGCAAGGGTGGCGAATCATTCGAACGGATGCGGATTTTGGTACCACTTAAGAGATCGGTTGGCACCTCTTAATAAAATCAGGCTATATTAGCATCTGGTGTTACTAGATAATTCAGTATATTCGCGACTATTTTAAATAAGCCACCATGCACTCTAACTAAAACGGACAAGAGAGCTCAACAGAATTAGCTCAGAAAGTCATTTAAAAGGGTAAAGTTTTCCCTTTCCATGCCATTAACGCATACAGGGGAAGGAGAGGTACAGTTCCACTCTTTCTAAACCTCTGCACTACACGGAGGTTAGTGATTAACTTCACGCGCTTGCTGCTTTGCCCTCGGGAAATAAGCCTGGTACACGCTAAACTGGAGCCTGGGTGGGCCCTAGATTCAGTGAGAACGGTTGTGGAGAAGAGAAAAATTTCTTACCCCTACGGAGGCGAGAGATTTTTCTTTTCCAGTTTTTCATACGTATAGCTGTGCCTTCTACTCCGCTTGTTCATCCCCCGCAACGATCGGGAGTTCGATCCTTAGGAGCCAGTCTTTCCATTCACTCCTACGTCTTACTGTCTTTCTCCTCTGGCAACACACTGCCATTCTTTGGAAACCATCTTTCTTGCAATATGTCTACTATTTTCACCAGTTTAAGTTATAATAAATGTTAGGACGCATTTCGCAATCTACCATTACCTTTATCATATAAATCAAATATGAAAAACCATTTGGGTAGCGAAATTGTGGCCAGCAAACGCATTCTAAAAAAAACTAACGTACATCCCGACCAAGTTTTAAATAAAACATTCTGTAGCCTGGTTTGTGAGAACGTCACGTTTGGGATCACTGGAATTTGAAAAGCTGAGAAATGCAAAACGAAGTCCTCCCGTTCCCCCTCATTTTTCGACGCTGTCAATAAGATTGTATTGCGTCGATATAGATAAATTTTCTTAAGCAGAGTGGCTACCATACCACCATGTTTAACACCATAAAACACTACATTTTTCTCACACATTGTGTTTATGTATTTCGTATGATCCTTCATAGACATACTCGAGATTAAAACGGCCGAGGCGTGGCGTCTTCCAACCACCCACCACCCAGCGCCGCGGTTAAGAATGGGTAGAGCTATACTAGTCTCCGTATGCATCTTCATACATAGTATCTTAGGTGAGCTTTACAATAAACAGCGACTGCCTCTCTATACATCATTAATTTACTGGTCTTTTAATGAAAGTACACCGCGTTTTCACTGAGGTACGAACTGCATCTTACATATATGTTGATTCACTGTAGTATTCAAAGGGTTACAACAGTGCTCAGGTGGTCGTCAACAGATAATGAGAGCAGGCCAACATGTGACATCAGGGTCATTTCGCTCAGGACAGCAAACATTGTCTGCACGCTTTTAATCTGCTGTGACGAAACACGGCGACTTTATGGGTGGTCCTCATGACGTCATCAGATTGCAATGACGACACGCTGCAGCGTTGCCAAGTAACTTGCTGCTCATTCATACACACTCCAGCTGGCAGCGTCATGGACGCATAATGAGAGAATGAAATACGTACACGCGCACCGACCGTCGTAGTGCATTCCTAGCCTTACTACTTCTGAATTTGTGCCAAAATTTTACTGCAGTACAACTCACACATTTGCAATCAACCATCTGCACGTTATCTAATTTCTGCAGTGCCACATTAACATAAACAAATAACAAAAATGTTGATGTATGTACCGTGCATATTGTACAGTTTATCATCCAGACCAACAAATGCACAACATATATATACACATTTTTTAAAATAATATTTTATATATTGTAAGTATTCCTACATGTTGGTGTTTCCTGTATGCGGAAACACCAACACAGGGATTACACCTATAAGACAGTTCAGACTGTATATACAGCCACCAAGCTAATAACTTCCATGTACTGTAATTATAACAGCTGACACATCTCACAACGTTTTATAGATTGTATAATATCATCAACTATAACGATCGCGTAAACATTTTATTATACTGATTTTATTGAATTTGTAAACCTAATAAGAAGGATAAAACTCTCTGAAGATGATGCGGGTGCATCGAAACATGTAGGAGTATTTATGATATATATATATATATATATATATATATACACGTAGGGCATTTGTTGGTATAGATAATAAACATGACAAATTTCCATTGTTGGGTCCAACCCAAGGTTGAATGACCCTTCCAAGTACGATGGTGATAAAATACTAAGCCTTTTTTTAAGCGTATGCGCAAAATTATGAAAAGCGAATATTAGATTCGTCATGTCTGCCTAACTGTCCGCCCGCATGGAGCAAATTGGCTCCCACTGGACGGATTTTCATGCAACATTTGAGCATTTTTTCGAAAATCTGTCGAGAAAATTCAAGTTCCATTAAAATCTAACAAGAATAAGAGATACTTTACATGAAGACCCACGTACATTTATGATATCTTACTTATTTCTTCTAATAGGAAATTTTTCATACAAAACTTGTAGAGAAAATCAAAACATATATTTTATTTCAATAACTTTTTTTCCCCCCCGAAAATCATGCCGTTTATGAAATAATGTGGAAAAATATGGTAACGCCGGAGAGGTCACAGACGACACTACGGCGCATGTGCAATGCATGTTGGATAGCTGAGGCTACGAACACATACTCCGAATATTATTACTTATTGCTTTTCCACGGCAACAGTGGTTGCACGAACGCGCCTCAATGTTACGTTTGTTCGTACACAACCTCTCTTGTTCATTTCTAACAGTTCCCTATTCACCATATTTCTAAACATAAAGTAACTGCACAGTACCATACCTCATGCAGTATTTATTATCCACGTTAATGAGCCGTTATCGTGAGTTGGCTAAGGGCTGGAAAACTGAGGAACTGTGATTCAAACCCTGGCGTCGGAAATATATTAGTCTTTCGCCACATCGCCCATACTGGCTCTGTAAATCTCCCAATCTCCTATTCAGTGGGTTATGAGCGCTGTTTCCTTCATGTAGTGCCAAGGGTGAGAATGTGTGGAGTAACATCTCCACTCCCCCACATGCCTTCATGGCTTGGTGATATACAAGGAGTCTTAAAACTTCTGCTAGTCTTAGCAAGAAATTAGGCAATGCAGAAATCAGTTGTAATGCTAACAAGAATAATGATTTCTTTTTGGTTAGCTGCTAAAAACTCTAGGTTTCCAGTCACAATTTATCTTTGCGACCACCATCCACTGATATTAGCCGTGCACTGGATATTCAGTGGGAAAAATGAAATACAAATACCATTGGCCATGTACCTCATGGGGAAAACAGGCGATATGGTTTACAACCAAGAAAGAATGTGAACCGAAACGTACAAAAACAAGAACATTCTTTACAGAAGCCAAGAAGCGACCTTTGGGTTTTATTTCCCGTTCTTTTCCGGGACTTGGAACTATATACACGATATAACGCACAGAGCCAATACACCGAGGAAGTTTCACTGTGGCGTCCAGTTTGCTTCAATTTGAAAGGCTCTTAGGTTCAGTTAATACGCTCCAAACAAGGCCGTGCACTGACATAATCTAATACAGTTGTGGCAGAATCGAAGTTTCAACATCCTTAATACCAGTTGCCGCAAATGGCCCAGATCCTGAGCCAGTTCCAGCATCTATGCTCTTCAAAATTTATTCCCCTAAGGTCAGTCTTAATGTTATCTTCCCATCTCGTTGATTTTGTAAGCCGAATGATCCAAAGATGTTTTCCACAACAAAATTTTCATGCATTCCTTGCCCACTCAGCCAAGCTAACAGGCCCAGTCCATCACAGTCTCCCGAATTTCAATGGCATAAGAATCCTAGGTGGTTGTATTGGTTAAATCACTAATTTCTCGCTCTGACTACTGTACTTCAAATTTCATCCCTTTGAAATTCAAACAGTTTGCTGAGATTCTGAGGCTGGACAACAAATTTAGAGTAACATTCCTTCTCAAGTCCGAATCCCTTGTGTCTGTAGGCCTACGTGTGTGTATGCGCGTGTGTACGTACTGGTGTATATGTGCATGCAAATAGTCCACACGGTTGTAACGACATAGGTTTATACGATACCTCGCCTACAGTCGGATAGTCTACGGTACCAATTAATTCCTCACTATTAACCAAACAACGCGTGGAAGATCTAGTGGTAAATTAAAAGAGATCTTAAATAGATAGGTCGGCACGAAATGGTTTGATCTGGCTCAGAAAAGGGGCAAGTGGCGGGCTCCTGTGAACACGATCATGAACTTTCGGGTTCCATAAAATGCGGGGAATTTCACAAATAGCTAAGAACTTTTTGGCTCTCATAGTGTCATGCAGACCAAGAACATGAAGATAATACTACACTTAAAAATGTCGGTGACCACTTACCAGTCGACAAGGCGAGACTTCATCAGGGAATGCTTGCTGTCAGTCGGTACAGAATATTTTGTCTTCCACTTCGCTATCCCAAAATTTAAAGAGATCCCGAACTATAATTTTGCCTGTTGTTTTGTATGGGTATGAAACTTGGTCGCTTGCACCGAGGGAGGAAGGTAGGCTGAGGATGTTTGAGAATAGGGTGTTAAGGAGAATATTTGGGCCTAAGAGGGAAGAAGTAGCAGGGGAGTGGAGAAAACTATATAATGAGGAGCTTGATGATCTGTACTCCTGACCCAATATTGTTCGGGTGATAAAATCCAGAAGAATAAGATGGGCGGGACATGTAGCGTGTATGGGGGAGAGGAGAGGCGTATACAGGGTTTTGGTGGGGAAACGTGATGGAAATAAACAACTTGGGAGACCCAGGCGTAAATGGGAGGATAATATTAAGATAGACCTTCAGGAAGTGGGATGTGGCGGTATGGACTGGATCGAGCTGGTTCAGGATTGGGACAGGTGGCGGGCACTTGTGAATGCGGTAATGAACCTTCGGGTTCCATAAAATGAGGGAAATTTCTTGATTACCTGAGACCCGGTTAGCTTCTCAAGAAGGAATCTGCTCCATGGAGCAAGTAAGCAGCATGGCAAGACTTCAATCTGCAGCAATAACGTTATGAGAACCTCTAATCTCGCAACATGAGCACTTAGTGTATCGTTGTAAAATAAATGAATAATAAGGATGTCTTGGTCATGAATGTTTCTAGCAACATCCAATCGTAACATGGGTTCGAATTTTATTCTGGTTGCAAAATGATGTAATGCCTGATGAGTGAACATGTGCTCAGTCACGCATCCTCTGCTACAACCGTTTTGACTTTGAAGCAGTAGAATGTTATGCAAATAGCTATTCAAAAGTTTATCTTATCTCTATTTGCATAACCAAACAAAGAAGCCGCGAATACTTGCACGTGCTGCTCAGAAGAGTCGCCGTTAAGTAGGCTAACGAACTTCATGCTGGAGTTGCTGCAGCAGACCTACGACAGGATTCCAGCACAGACAGACATGTTTGTCCAGAAACGTGGATTACTTTCTCGGAAAAATAATAGAAATGCATGTAACTGGAAACCAGCTCGAACGTCTCGTATTAATGAACTATGCATTTATTATATTTTGCAGTACTGGGAATAAACGTTTTGTGAGGAATCGCAAAATAATGCTAAGAGCAAAATACATACCCATTTGTTTTGGGAATTTTTGTAAATAAAATATACAGTAAGTCGGCTCACAAATAACTACTACTAAACCTGATGTGCTGAAAGGCGTGTTACATCTAGAGGTACAGGCTAAGTTATACCTGTCCATGCCCTGAAGACATATATAGGAGTAGAGGTATAGAGCTCCACTCATTCTTAACCTCGGTATTGGATGGAGGTCAGTGGTTAATTTCACGCCCCGGCCATTTTATCTCCGGGAAATAACGCCGGTACCCAACGCACAAGAGGCTGGGTAGGCCCCAGAACAGGTCACGATGTTTTGGAAAAGAGAAAATCTCTTGCTCCCTTTGACTGGTAAATAGTTGCCAAAGTTTCGAAGGATCGCAGTACCTTCGTCTTCAGGGTCAAGCGGTCGAAGAAGACTGGACCGCTTGACCTTTAAAACGTCGATAAGAATTAACCAGGGGAAGGGGGGGGGGGCAGACGTGATGTGATATCTACCTCACTTTTCTTGTCTGTGTGCAATTACCAATTTTCCTTCGTCCCTGCTGTCAAGTGCTTTAAAATAAGGCTTGATCATTTAGTTGTTCTTATCCTTCATAATCACCGTACTGTTGTACGTTGTATAACAAGTGTGCTAAAAAATTAAACACACACACACACACACACACACACGTATAACTACAAAGAAAAAGAAACATTGGCGTCTGTAATAAACACACACGAAAACTTATTAGTAAAATCGACACCGGTATCAGATTACACAAAATTAAAGATAACTTCAAAACTTCATAGAAAATTGATCGCAATTAAATAATAACCAGAAGCGTAATTCACTAAGAAAACGACAACGCATAATTCACCAATAATGCGGTAACGCAAACTTTTAAACGACGCGTATACAGACAAGGTTCATACAAAATAATGAACTGTTGTGACTGAAGGATGAAGCATAAAATATAAATCGTAATGGCTGTCACAGGTAATCTAAAAAGTAAAGTGGACCACAACAGGGGTTTTTAAACCGCGTTTTGTAATTTTCTAATATACTTCATACCATTAAAAAAATTAAATAATTCACACAGATCAACTTGTAAAACTTCGGATCCCTAACCATTACAAGACAATGGTTATGACTAGCCGGAACACGTAGCCAAATATCAGCAACAGAAATATTAGTTGGCCGACCAATACTCATTTTACAACTGTGAACTGTGAACTGCATTTCCATAGACAGCACAGCACTACTGGATGCATTGCACTTCAAAAGTTTTGTGCAGTTAACCCACTGTGGTTACTATATAAACCACCAGATGCGAGATTAAAATGTCTGCACTTTGCTAGCATAGTGTGTAATATAGATCCATTTTAGTTTTCAAAAATACCTTATTACATTTAATAACACCTTCCGATTCAACCCTCATGTGAAAATTTATTCTTTGTTTCGTTACTACATTCACAAGATGTAAGATCAAATTAATTTCCAAACATGCAAGACAGATTATTTTATGTCTTATTTTCAACAGTTTCAGATAAGCAGTACGGTCGTAAGGATATTTGAGACGTTCTTTCTAATAACTAACCACCTCTACTAGGCAGTTCCTCTTAAAGAATTCTGGCCAGTAACTCCCCAATTTTTAAAAAATCTGAAGACTCTTTACCATGTTCACGAGATCGAGTCATCGAACACTATCCTCCGCCATGTTAATCCAGTTCACATCTTCATAGTATCTGTTTAACATCTATTTTAATATTGTTATCAACATATAGCAGAGTCCGGGTAGGCAAGAATGTATCTGACAGGTTCCCTATTAGCAACGGTCTGAGACAAGGAGACGCTCTACCACCACTGCTTTTCAACTTTGCTTTAGAGTATGCCATTAGGAGGGTTCAG
>Ga0131853_10021567_pt1 | contig 11684 bp, 6 predicted proteins | sample TergutLab28metaG_FD_92764 | JGI IMG/M metagenome (GOLD analysis project Ga0131853, IMG submission 92764) | Labiotermes labralis P1 segment gut microbial communities from Petit-Saut dam, French Guiana - Lab288 P1 (version 2) (version 2) | ecosystem: Host-associated > Arthropoda: Insects >...
CTGGATTGGGCTGGCCCAGGATAGAGATAGGTGGCGGACGCTTGTGAGTGCGGTAATGAACCTTCGGGTTCCGTGAAATGCGGGGAATTTCTTGACTAGCTGCAAACCAGTTAGCTGCTCAAGGACTCTGCACCATGGAGTAAGTAAGGTTAAAAAATTGAAGAGAAGGCGCAGACGGGCACACGGCCTGGTCGACGATTAAGCCCTTATTCTCTTGATCAAGAGAGACAAGTACGCTTAACGTCGGGGTCAATGTGGACGCTGCCGGTTCTTAATAAATACTCTCACCGCACTTTTGGAAGGTTAACAGCGTTCCCTGATTCTGTCTTCAGGTGGAGAAAACTTTACCTGTGCCGCGGGATTATGCGCCTACATGTTTAGTGTGATTTGAAGTTTTGGCTGCCATGAATTTTCGTATTGTTCTACTGGGGTTATGGCACCCTGATGTGTTTGGTAGGTTGGTGATTTTGTAAACCTGACATAAGGCACACCTATTTACTTAGGGAAACGTATGTGCTGTCTATGTATGTGTGTAGTGGATAGATGCTGTAACCATTGAGTTAATATGGAAGATCCTTTTGTTGTTGGATTTGAATTTGTGAGAATTCTGCGTGTCTTTCGTTTTTCGACACACTATATCTCTGCGTGTTGTATATTTTATCTTAGTAGAGTGGTTCTAGTCTGTTTTTGTAAGTGCTTTGACCGAAGGCTAACACAGACTTGCAAATCGAATTTCGGATGGGAAATCGCTTTATTGCAGTGGCCATTTTTTTAAACCGATCAATGCCATTCTTTTGGTCTTTTTCGTTACGAAAGTGCTCAAAGCCCTAAATCCACATTTTGAACACATTTCGCTGATGAACAGCTCTTCTTTCTACCTCCCCCCCCCAGTACCGGCGCCTGTTATAGGCAGAAAAATTTCATTTGACTTTTTCGATGGAAGAACAAACCAACTCCACTTTATGGCCGAGAGGAACGTAGGTAGTTCTGTTAATGAAGAGACCAACACAGACAAGTATGAGGGGATTGTGAACTTCTGAGGTGGTAGCGACATCGGTGACGTTTAGTGACAGACCTTCAAGTCTTGTGTCCTGGAATCTTCTTCCAAGGGTAAGAAGCCGGCTGTTATTGTGTTTAGTGCAAAAAGACTATTTCCCGCGTCCTTCTACCCTTCCCCCGTCGGACCGAAACATGAAAATTGAGTAGATTCTTAACCTGTGTGTTTTGTTGTGTTGCCAAACTCTGTGCAGTTCTAGCTTCATCCTTCTGGTGAGACAGGATGGATTGAGCGAGAAACTTGTGAACGGAATTAGTGCACGGTTGTGCCCTGGTGTCAGGATCACCAGTCCTAGAATGGCCGCCAGTAACTCCTCAGTACGCACGTAATCAACATTTGTCGTTAAAAGAGGACTGCCATATGTTGGTGAAGTTAGACTTCATTTCTTTTTTCTCGGTTTTGAGGGCAGAGAATTTGATCTTGCTAGAGGTGAGAGTTATTGGACAGTCTTTTGGGTGAAAAATATTTCGTCAGATGGTAAATATACTGACCGTCTTATGGTCCATTACGACAATGTCTTGCACCAGATACTGAACCATATCCTGTGCCAATTGAATCCAGTCCATGTCCTTATGCTGTATCTGGTATCCATTTTAATATTATCCCCTCTTCTTCTACTCTTAATTGGTGAAGGTTTCAAAATGTGAATTTCCTGATTGTACGAGTTCCTTCATCATCTCCCTTCATTTCCTTCTTTTGTCTTTTAATTTTTTCACTTGCCTCAGTCTTTGTTTTTTTATAGAGAGAAAGAGAGAGAGAGAGAGAGACGAAGTTTCCTTCCATAATAAAGAACACATAAGGAGAGTGGACCAGGAAGACTATGTTCCTGCTGTCTTGTTTAGATGAAGCTGGTCCAGTATCATGTACATAGCGGTTATTAGCAATTTTGAAACTTCGAGTTTGCTACCAGAGAGTTACAAATTATTGGCCCTCTTCTGTCTAGTGACCATGTTACTGGCTGAACGAGACGGGGTTCGGCTCCCAAATCATCCAGGCTGGCTCAGGGTGCCATTCGGCTGCCCTTACAAGGGTAAATGGGTCTCTTTATCCTGGGAGTAAAGTAGCGTGGGCCTGATTTTGACCACTCATCTCCATGCAGTGCCGAGGCTAAGAATATGTGGAGTTGCAATCCTGTCTCACTCCCCGTACGCGTTCATGGTGTGGACAGGGTATACTATACCTTTACCTTTACCGTATGTCCTTTATTTACAGCCTTCTTCAACTGCATATTTTGCATGGCACCAAGTGGTGGGATGACAGCGAACGTGCTGTGGAAAGGATGGGGCTTTTCTGTTTTAAGGTACTTTCCCGGCATTTATGTGGAGAAGTAAGGAAAACCACGAAAGATTTCGGTCCAGGTGTGGAAAATCGAAACATAGACGTTCAGCTACGTCAGTTGTATTGCGTGTCTCGTAAAGCAAAAGGGGAGCTTCGAGATGTTACGGGCTTTGGAGTATTTTCCGCAATGTCTGCGAACTTGGTCAAAGGATTTCGCCGAGATTTGGATGTAGAGTGTAACATTAACATTTGTTAAACGCCACTCATAACTGCCCTCTCTGAAATGTCTGGGATGTGTGAGGTCTGTTGAACTGTTCGTGTCTGTATTACGTGCGGTGTAAGGTGACCAGCAGCTCGGTCGGTATGTTGACCAGTTTGTGACCTGCAGCTTGGTCGGTATACTGGCCAGGTTGTGACGTGCAGCTCGGTCTATGTTGACCACGTTGTTACATGAAGCTCAGTCAGTATTTTAGCCAGGTTGTGACATGCAGCTTGGTCGGTATGTTGGCCAGGTTGTGACGTGCAGCTCGGTCGTTTATTGACCAGGTTGTGACGTGCAGCTCAGTCAGTATATTGGCCAGGTTGTGACGTGCATCTCTGTCGGTATGTTGATGAGGCTGTGACGTACAGCTCATTCGGTATATTGGGCAGGATGTGACGTGCAGCTTGGTCGGTATGTTGACCAGGCTGTGACCTGCAGCCCTGTCGACGTATTGACCAGGCTGTAACATACAGCTCAGTCCATGTATTGGCTATGCTAAGACAGAATGACCGAGGAATCTTGGTCCGAATCCCAAAACCTCCAGACAAGTTTTGGGCCCATCTACTCTCTATCCACACGGTACCGGGCGCTATTTCCCCATCAGTTAATGTGACCACTCATCTCAAACACGTGCCGATATTCAATAGATTGTACCCCCCCCCCTTCCCCACATTCCTTCGTGTTGTGTACAAGGATATTTATTGGTGCCCCTACTGTTAACCTTCATGTGTGCGACTTTGCATTTATCCTGCGATAATTGTGTAAATTCGTAGAAATGGCAGTAACAGGTTAGATAACCGGTTGGCCCCCTACCTGCAGCTCCATAATCAGGATCACATAAAATTATGAGCCACGAAACGACCAGTTCGCATAACAAGGATCGACGCTACTGGTGTCTGGCAAAAGAATGGAATTCAGATGTAGAGAGCCCACGACAAATTTGTGTTCTGTACGTCTGGGGGGCCCCCTCGCCGCAGTGTCAGCGGGAGCCCTATCTACGTCACTGTATCAGTAGTTCCTGTTTGTGGCGTCCGTCTGGCAGTGGGCAATTTTGCTGCAGTACTTTTCAGTTCAATAAAGACATGCTGTCATCTAAGTCGCCTTCTAAACTGCGGCTCCAGCTGGCACACCTGCTATGTTATATGGTATTATATTGTGCCGTGTGAAGTGCCGAGCACTTACAGCACAGGAGTCTGAAGGCTAGAGTTCGGGCCTGCGCCATGTATTCCAGTCATCCTCTTGAACCCTCCCTTGTGACCTGCCCTACCGCAAGGTCTATGACTGGTTTTGTTCTCACTTTTGGTTTGCCTTTTGAAGGATCGTGATGATCTAAGTTAGGTTTCTGCTTAATTTTTTTCAAATTTTGTTTGGTGCCTGACAAAGATAGGCCAAGGGTCTGTTTGGTTATGTTTTGCATTTGTGTTGAGTCGAGGGCTGTTCTATGTTTCGCTAAGTTAGTTAGGTTTATTAAGCCTTCTTATCACGAAATCAGCTAGGCCATTTGGTGTGTGAGTTTTCAGGCTAATTACTCTGGTACAGTATATAAGTAAGCTCATTTGTATTCTGTTGACAAGTTCATCTTTGTTATTTATTGTCCGTCTTACACAACATATTGTTGTGTAAGACGGACAATAAATAACGTTGTTATATTAGCACAACGGGATGGAACACCCACATTTTAGAAGTTCATCTTTGTTAACCTATTAAAGCCTAGCGGTTAGTAAATGTACCAATAGCCTTAACGTTCCAAAGTGCTACTTTCTGCTCACAGAGTGTCTATATGTTTTGTGTGTATATCAGAAAAAAAAACAACAAAATTTTTCCTATACAGCATTAACTGATTGACTTTTATAACTGAGGAGACAAGTGTTTACAGCGCGGTAAGGACTGGGTCTTTAAATAAAATGGATTAGATTTCGTCCTCAAATGGTTAATTATTACACTTTTCGATCTGGAACTTCTTCCTTTTTTATTGTTTTACTCACACTCCCGGAACTATTCGGGGGGGGGGGTGCAATATTGTGAAGTCCGGATACCAGAACCTTTGAGAAATGCATTTGAATTGTATGTGTTTTTAATTAAACTTTCATTGGCTGTCCAAATAAGAAATTATATTCCATGAGACAAACTTTTACTTGTAACTACAGTGAGTATTCTTTGCTACCATACTGCTTGCCGTAGAGCGGACGACATCGCTGATTAATAGTGGCTGATGATACCGTCCGCTTTGCAATAGGGCCTACTCAGTTCGCCGTAAAAAATTACTGTCTGTAGCATCATAGGTTCGCGGGTTCCATTCCCGATGTTGCTGGCATTTTTCTTTGGCTTATTCCATCCGACCGCACTATGGCCCTTGAGGTCGACTCAGCCTACAACAGAAACTAGTATCAGGGGTATCTCCTGGTAAGAAGAGGCGACCAGTGCGTAGGGCTGACAAACTTACCACCTTCATGTGACACTTCTGTAGATATTCTGGGAGCCTCGACCTCCTGAAGGCATGAGGGTTGTCTAGGTTTGTAACGGGATATGTTTGCCTTTAGGGGCATAGTTCGATACTCTACAGTTTTCCCGGTACTTGAACCACGACCTTATGGGAATGATCAGGGACGTAGTAAAGCTCCATCCCCGTGTTCTGTCAGTGGGTACTCGATGAATATATGTGGGCTGTCTGGTGGTCCAACTGAAGTGCAAAGTATTCAGTTACCCACTGTGACTGAAGAGGCTCCAGGTCTGGTACGTACACGAGGAATTCCACGGAATGCTTCTTCGTTACAAGAACCTAACTTTGTGAAATATAATCCTCATTGAGAGCCTAGTAGTTTGTCGGCTAGTGGAGGAATGCCACTCAACTAACCGAACCCGACGGCTTGGTCGTATGGGTTGTTAAGATGTACATACGGGAGCAAGACCAACAAGGTGCACACTTTTTCTTAATAATTTATTTCAATGAAACTATCCCCGACATGTTTCGAACAAATAATTGTTTATCACCAGCAGCTCACAGTACTTCACCATGCGTCTTTACGAGGAGTCTAGTCGATGACACAATAAGATAGATACAATCAATTAATACGATACGACACGATACGAATTGTATCAGCGACTAGACTCCTCGTAAAGATGCATGGTGAATTACTGTAAGCTGCTTGTACAGACCTGTTGATGATGGGCAATTATTTGTTCGAAGCATGTCATGGATAATTTAATTGAAATGAATTATTAAGGAACAGTGTGCATCTCATGTATGTGTATCACGATGCACAGTTCAGAGAATGTGAAGTTTTGATGTTTTGCTGACCGTGCATCTCAGTATAATCTTAGTAATTAACCAACTTAATGCACAAAATCTTGTTTTATAATAAGTTTATTATATGCCTGTACATGTTCCGAACACTATGTGCTCATCTTCAGGAGGTAAAAAATGTATTATACAGCATTTGGTATCATCACACCTGTAGGTGGCCGTCCCATGCACATTCCTCTCTCAACCTGCGCACCGGGCGGCCACCAACAGAGTGTAATGATACCAGATGCTGTATAATACAATTTTGACCTCCTGATTATGAACACAATAGTGCTCGAAACATGCAGAAGCGTATAATAAACTTATTATAAAACAAGATCTTGTGAATTAAGTTGGTTAATCACTAAGAATGGAAAGCTTATTACGATACACGGCAATGTTATTGATCCCCTGCATTCTCCCGAAACGTCGGTAATCAGTAATCCTGTTCTAAATTGGATAGTTTCCATCCCGTTGTGTATACGTAAACAATGTATTAGTTAAACCGTCTTTACACAACAATATAACAACAGCTGCAGATTATTATTACAACTATTCAACTAAGCAACATGTTTCGGCCTTACTCGGCCATCATCAGGCTTACAAAACAGTGGTGTTAGTCAAGGTACATTCAGTGGTTGCTTAGTCGAATAGTGGTAATAATTATCTGCAACTATTGTTATATTGTTGTGTAAAGACGGTTTAATTAATACATTGTTTAGTAACCCTGTTACTCATCGAAACAACACAGGCGACTAGAAGCCTCAAAATGAACACCATGCAAACCTCAAATTTCGCAGCCGGAATGTACCGTACCCTGTGTATAATAGCCCGCCAGTTGTCCCCCCTTTTAACCAGCGGTTGCAGTCTGCGCCCTCCCCTGTTATGTTTTCAAGACCCATTTTAAACTTTTGGCGCCGGAATTATTTTTTTAAATTTATCACACTCTGTGTATAAAATGTGAATAATACAGGAACCAAACAATTTAGAATTATGAAACAAACTGCATTTTGAAGAGAAAAAAACGGAGAGTATACACCATGTTTAAAGTATTCAGTACCTATATTTGTTGAATAAATATATAAAATGCAACTTTAGAGGTTAGCGGTGCGGTACGACCACTATAGTTGACATTAAGTGTCTAAAGGTTAATGTGCTCCTGTCTACGCCTAGTTCATCCGAATGGTCTTTTCAGGCGTTCCTACCACAATCCTGTATACATTTCTGTTCTCCTACACGCTTGGCACACACCGCGCCTTTCTCTTATCCTTATTGGATTTGGTCATTGCTACAATATTTGGCGTACATTTCAAGTTATTCTACGAGTCACAAAAGCTGAAGGCTACAAACAGCACGAGCACAATAACAAGTTCCAACAACTTACAGAAATCGATATGAAGTCGATATATTTTTCAAGGCCATGTGCTGGTACGTGGTACAAGTTTTTCCCTAACCGTTTTTACATACCGGTTATTGGTCTAGGATAGTGTAAGGAGAATACTTCTGTTGGTTCATTATAAAGAATGCGTTAGACCCTTTTTGTTGGGTTTTCATAAGCTGGCTGCGCCGTTTCAATTTGTGGGACTCAGCCCCTGGTGCGGCCTATCACCGCTGCTATCATCCAGCAACCTGGTACGTAAAACGCTCTGAAACTTTAATTCGTGGTGGGAACCAGTTACATTGGTTCCGTTTTAAAAGTAAATAATGCTTAGTGTTTTATGTCTCTTCCTGGATTCTGGTGGGTACTGCGTGGCCTTCCTGCGCCCGCACATTCACATCACAAATATTTTGTCGCAGAAACTAAGTGCAAGCTTAGGATTTTTCTTCCACTCCTTCACTTTCCCACTTCCCTTTTCTACTGTTGCTTAACTTCTGCCTTTCTACATTTACCGTGGCTTTGAAATTGGGACTGCCGCACCAGTACGGCGATTGGGAATGGGGTGACATAAGTGATAAAGTCTGAGATTTAGAATCGTAAGCTTGTGATAACGATATAGAATCAGGTAAATAGGTAAAGCAGTTCCATTACACCATTACAGACCTGGAGTGACCCAGAGGGTTCCAGGAAGTTAGAGTCCCCAGGTTACATGACAACGGCACAGGATGGTGGTAAGGTTGTCAACCATACGCACCGGCCGCCTTTACCCTCAGGAAATACTCCTGGTACTCATTTCTATTAGAGGGTGAGTCGACCCCAGGGCCATAGTGCGATCGGAAGGATTTTGTTTCAATAAAAAATTCCAATGACACCAGCTGGGATCGAATCAGCGACCTTCCGATTTGTAGCACAGCACCTTAACCACTGTGCCACCGCGGTCCCCATAGAATCAGGTAACTTCAGTTTTTTAATAGTGGGCCACATGTTTATAACCCCATAAGTGTGCGGGTCTCACGAAGTTAGCACTGATGTCATTAGTGAAGGTAGTCTGTTGGTTGTTCACAATACGAATGTTTAGGCGCTAATGAAAGGCGGTATTGAGTAGTTGGATCGTACTGGCTTAGTAGTAGTAGTAGTAGTAGTAGTAGTAGTAGTAGTAGTAGTAGTAGTAGTGCATGTGTGCAGTAAGCAGTTAGGTAGCAGTTGTGTTTGGAGCGTCATCCTACCACAAGTTGAGCTTCCTGACTCTGCACGATTTTATCCACTTCAGATCCCTATGTCCTAACCGGGATCTGTCGGTGTATTGTGGCTTTCCAATTTGGCGAATCTCAGAGCAGGATGTTGCAACACACACCGCCCGCTTTCTATCGCCAAACCCTTACTAGCTCACATGACACTGTACGCTGTGCCTAAACCCTGTGTTTCCGTACAATCAGTGCACTTTCCGTCAGTCCCGATGTCTTCTTTGTCTTATGGTCATCCCCGAATTCCCTAGGTTTTACAATGGTCGTATATCAGGATTCGCAGCCTGACGGTGTGTTCTTAGTATCGCAAAACTGTCAGTGTGTCCTTAGTGTCACAGTACTGTCAGTGTGTCCTTAGTGTTACAGGGCTGTCAGTGTGTCCTTAGTGTTACAGTACTGTCAGTGTGTCCTTAGTGTCACAGGACTGTCAGTGTGTCCTTAGTGTCAGAGGGCTGTCCGTGTGTCCTTAGTGTCACAGGACTTCGATGTGTCCTTAGTGTCACAGTACTGTCGGTGTGTCCTTAGTGTCACAGTACTGTCAGTGTTTCCTTAGTGTCACAGTACTGTCTGTGTGTCCTTAGTGTCACAGTACTGTCGGTGTGTCCTTAGTGTCACAGTGCTGTCGGTGTGTCCTTAGTGTCACAGTACTGTCAGTGTTTCCTTAGTGTCACAGTACTGTCGGTGTGTCCTTAGTGTCATAGGACTGTCAGTGTGTCCTTGGTGTCACAGTACTGTCGGTGTGTCCTTAGTGTCACAGTACTGTCAGTGTGTCCTTAGTGTCACAGTACTGTCAGTGTGCCTTAGTGTAACAGTACTGTCGGGGTGTTAGTGTCACAGTAATGTCGGTGTGTCCTTAGTGTCACAGTACTGTGGGCTTGTCCTTAGTGTCACATGTACTGTCAGTGTGTCCTTAGTGTCACAGTACTGTCAGTGTGTCCTTAGTGTCACAGGACTGTTAGTGTGTCCTTAGTGTTACAGTACTGTCGGTGTGTCCTTAGTGTCACAGTACTGTAAGTGTGTCCTTAGTGTCACAGTACTGTCGTTGTACCTTAGTGTAACAGTACTGTCGGGGTGTTAGTGTCACAGTAATGTCGGTGTGTCCTTAGTGTCACAGTACTGTCGGCTTGTCCTTAGTGTCACATGTACTGTCAGTGTGTCCTAAGTGTCCCAGTACTGTTGGTGTGTCGTTAGTGTCACAGGACTGTCAGTGTGTCCTTAGTGTCACAGTACTGTCGGCGTGTTGTTAGTGTCACATGTACTGTCAGTGTATCCTTAGTGTCACAATACTGTCGGTGTGCCTCAGTGTCGGAGTACTGTCGGGGTGTTAGTGTCACAGTAATGTCGGTGTGTCCTTAGTGTCACAGTACTGTCGGCGTGTCCTTAGTGTCACATGTACTGTCAGTGTGTCCTTAGTGTCACGTGTACTGTCAGTGTGTCCTTAGTGTTACAGTACTGTCGGTGTGTCCTTATTGTCACAGTACTGTCGGTGTGTCCTTAGTGGCCCAGTACTGTCGGTGTGTCCTTAGTGTCACAGTACTGTCAGTGTTTCCTTAGTGTCACAGTACTGTTGGTGTGTCAGTGTTAGAATACTGTCCGTGTGTCCTTAGTGTCACAGGACTGTCAGTGTGTCCTTATTGTCACAGGACTGTCATTGTGTCCTTAGTGTCACAGGACTCTCAGTAAACGGTTACATTTGAGAGTCCAATCACCACTCTAATATATCGAATGGTTCAGAAACTGACCGCATCCTCTTTAATGTCGCTGTATTATTCTGTGAATTTAGGTAGCGCTGGGATAGATGAGTTTTTGTTTATTTTATTTAATAACGCCGTCTCTACTCCTTATGTTGTAGGCATAGTGTGTGGTGACACACCAATGAATACGCTAGAATGTTTGAATCGGTAAAGCAACCGGCGCAGAAAGGACGATCGGCTACAGCTTCTGGGCAGAATTTACTTCTCGAGGTCATTTTGACAGACTCCGAGATACTTTGACCCATTTTTGGTCGGGCGTCACGTTGTAACACCTGACATATTGCTAGAAAGCAATTGCATAAGTTACCATCTTCCAGTTTCTGTATTTTGATAATTAGTTGAATCTGAAATCAGTCTGGAAAGCGAACTGCGCAGTAGTTGCGTGTTTTGAAGATTTCGCCCTCTCGTAACTGAGGAATTCGTTCTTCTAGGATACGTCGCTACGTGAGTGTATAATCAGATCCAGACCTTCCGAGACAACGTGGTGACCTTATCTTTAGAGTTCGATCAGTCTTTCTGGGCGGCCGATTACCCAGTTCAGCAGCTCAGTGTCCCAGAAAAATGAAATCCTCAATTTAGGAAATTTGGCATTACAACATGATTTAGACAGATTCACTTATTAGTGCCAAGAAAGTGAAATCAACGAGATTACAACTTGATGGAGAAGTAGGGATGAATACGCAATTGTCCTCTGTCAACCAGTGCACGGGGCGGCCACCTGCAGGTGTGATGATACTAGATGCTCTGTAATACAATTTTGACCTCCTGATAATGAGCACATAGTGTTCGAAATATCTAGAGGCATATAATAAACTTATTATAAAACAAGAATTTGTGCATTAAGTTGGTCAGTTACTAAGATTATACTGAGATGCACGGTCAGCAAAACATCAAAATTTGTCAACTGTTGTTCCTGGAAAGTCGAAACTTACAGGACTTCTTCTTCTTCTTCCTATCCCTCAGTCTTTTGATTGGTTGGCAGCTTTCCATCTGGATTTGTTGCAAGCCAACTTTGGTTCCTGCTCTGAGATCATAATATGGTGGCTCCTTTCCTTCCACATCGCAGTGCGACAGCCGACGCGATGGCTCCCATCATCGCCTATCGGTTTCTGATCTATAGCTATACCGATTGCAGTCATCTCCACCTATATTCAGTTTTGCAAAAGCTGCTTCCCACTTGCAGTTACTAATTCGGCCTAGGTCCTGATTACCGCTGGGTAGCCCGTTGTTGGTGAGTTTTCAGGTCCGCCCTGGGTATTTTATTTCCCCAGTACCCTGTACATCTAAGAGCAGCTTGAAGTCAAGAAATGCTTGCTGTCATTCGGTGCAGAACCTTTTGTCTTCCAGGTTGCTATCAAAAAATTTAAAGATCAAGATATATAGAACTATAATTTTGCCTGTTGTTTTGTATGGGTGTGAAACTTGGTC
>Ga0131853_10021570_pt1 | contig 11683 bp, 6 predicted proteins | sample TergutLab28metaG_FD_92764 | JGI IMG/M metagenome (GOLD analysis project Ga0131853, IMG submission 92764) | Labiotermes labralis P1 segment gut microbial communities from Petit-Saut dam, French Guiana - Lab288 P1 (version 2) (version 2) | ecosystem: Host-associated > Arthropoda: Insects >...
AAATAGAGGTTTTAAGTTTGTAAATTGCCGTTGTTGGTGGGGGGTCCGGCCCCCCAATTGTGTTTTTTTTTTTTTTTTTTTTTTTTTTTTTTTTTGTCGATGGGTTGTCTCGTTTTTGCGAGCTACTCGGTGATCCGCAATGTGTTTCATTCTCGATTTCCCACGAGATCTCCTCGATTCCCGACGGGCTTCACGACAAATTTTTAAATTTGCTGGTTCTTACCAACGTCCTCGTTTTGCCGAAATTTCCGGCAGGACTTTCCTGCGGGGAAAAAGGGCCGGGGAGTAGCGTTGGCCACCTGCCCCAGTCTAGCGCCGAGGCTGAAGAAATAGTAGAACTATACCTGTAATCCTGTACCACTTGTGAGCCTTTATGGCCTATTCTGGATTGAACTTTTGAACTTATATCGGTGTTTTGCATTTGTTTTCCCTAAACACCTCTTCGTTTTACCTCGACTCCCGGGGTACGTAACATCAGTGTCCCACATTTGCTTGTGCCTACCATCTTCTTCATTTTGCAGACCTTACAGCAGTGTTTAGCACTTGCTTGTATTCACGAACGGCTTCGCTATGCCTGCTTTTGCAGCAGATCTGCATGTTCCTACTTTGCTCATGGCTCGGAAAATTTCTTTTTTCTTTTCCGTCCCTTGTGTTCACGCTTACGTGTTGTGTGGCTCACAGCTCAGTGCACCTTTTCCTGGTGGTCTACCATGCGTATTATAAGAAACTTGTACGGTTTCTTCCGGCAGTACTGATACTTTCTCAGAAACACAGCTACGCTATATTCTGGTGCAGACTTTATTCTTCACCAGATTATGCACATCAGCGATCTTTCCTGACCGCGTCAAAACTATCTGCTCGTTCTCCCAACAGCTGTGCGTTCTGTTCCTGATTTACGAAGCAGTAACAAATCATAGGCAGTGTTTGGGATTTTATCCGCGTCTTAGGAACGGCGCGTGTTTGGGTTGAATCAGAGCCATGATCCGGTTCCCTTTTTTTTTGTGGTGGGGGGGGGGGTCACCGACTTCCTAATTTTTTAGATCGAGAAGTCATTTGACAGAGTTTGTCTAAGAAGAAATTTTTTTGCATGTACGATTTATTTCCCTGAATTTTCTTTTCGAACAACTTGTCTCTCTCTACTGTTAGATTTAGGTTACTTTAATCATTATAATAATCGTTATTGACACAAATTGATTCAAGGTTTTCTGGACAAGCTAATTATTTCTCGCCTGACCAAGGAATTACGCACCTTTTACGGAAGAGCCCAGCATTGTGCCTTCTGCTTGACCACGTGAATCTAATTTACATCAACAGGCTCTATCACATTAAATGTCCGTTTTACTCTTCACAGTATTTTCCCACCTACCAGCTTAGGTCTCATACAGGTTTATTTCCCCTCAGAACCCCCTATTCTGACGTCCCCCCTGCCTCTTTCATTTTATCCACCGTCATTTGGTTGCTTTGACAATATTTGGCGATGAGTGCAAAATAAAAAGTCTACAGTTGCGCAACTTTCTCCGGCCTCCCATCACCTCCTCTCTCTTTCAGGCAACATCATCATCATCATCATTGTCGTATCGCCGTTCATATGGATTAATATTGTTGTGGTTCTTATTATTAATGTTATATTGCTTCTAGCTAGACTCTGACGTATTTTTCTCCAGTTTGCGGAGTTCCTCTCTGCTGTAATGAGCCCTTTCAACACGGTGTCTAAACCAGGTTGTTAGGTCTACTAACAGCGTCTTTTATGGCCCTGCTGAATAAATGGTTACCTGTATGAGGCTGCTACCTTTGTTGTTTTTTTCTGTGCTGAGTTGCTTCTATTTCAACTAACCAGTTAACCAACCAACCAAACAAACAACCAAATTTCGTAAGTCTGGTCGACGTCTTACCCTACGTTCCGTAGACCCTCCATTCCAAGGTGTCTCATTTAACGCAGGGCTTAGTGCAGGGTTCATATTTCTTATGTAAAAAAACAGGCAGTGTACGTACAAAGTAACACTGAGGAGCGTTCGTGCATTCATTGTTACAGTGGAATAGCATTTTATGTTACGCATTATGACAGTGTTTGTGCAGCCTTAGTTATCCAGCATGCGAAGTGCGTGCGCCATATTGCCTGTCATCTGGGGCCTGTCCGGTTCTTCAGTAGTTTTCCACGTTATCTCATAAACGGCACGAATTTCTAAAAACGTTATTGAATATAAAATTTTTGTTTTGATTTCTCCGCAACTTTCTCTGTAACATTTCTCATCCTAAGAAAAAATGAGCGAGATGTGATCAGTAATGTATATAGGTCTTAATGAAAAGTGCCCGTTATTATTGTCCGATTTTAGCGAAACTTAAATTTTCTCTACATATTTTCGAAAAAATTTTCAAATATCCAATTTCAGGAAAATCCGTCCAGTGGAAGCCCAGTTGTTCCGTGCGGACAGATGGACAGACAAACAGACATAACGAAGCTAATGGTCGCTTATCGCAATTTTCCGAATGCGCCTAAAAGCGTGCCAAGTGAAGTTTGTAACACATACCGCACCCGCCCCTTGTCTTTCGGCTTAGCGCGAGAGGAATATCAAAATCCGCCGCTAATGTGCACAGATTATGCGTCTCGACACCTAACACCGCACTTAGAGATCGACAGTGAAGACGGTAATCCTGTAATGATAAGCGGGACGTCGTTTTCAACATCGCACTACAGGAAAATGTGTTTCCGTAATGCAGTTTCAAATTGTCACGTCACATTTTGACGTCAACAACAGATAAAACACTCAGCACGCCTGCCTGGCACCAACGTACTGTTGCTGATATCCGCTAGTCCAGAAGTGTCTAGGAGGAACAGACATTCACACGGACAAGATGGAAAAATGCCCATTATTTTTTATGTAATATGCGAACATAGTATCTTAAATATAAATCTGATTCTGCAGCCTCGAATTGCTGAACAAAATAAAACCAGTGGAATTTAAATGAAACACAGCAGATGGCTAACCTATCAACAAACAAGGCCAAGCGCGCCCAGTGTCGATATTTTTTCTTCTCTCGTCGTGTCGTGCAACATCGGTTGTTTTGCAACCCTTTCCATGTATACCCTTTGATCAAGGTTCTCTGGCGAACTCTAATTAACAGAGGGGTGCAAATGAAAACTGAAATTTTAAACACGTCCATGTGAATGAGCTGCAGACTCTTTTGTTTCATGTACTGTAGATGACACCGGTTAAATCAGTTACGTTTTGATTTATTGTACTGTAAATATAACCGTAATACCACTGTCTGGCCTCCGTAATGAACAGTAGGCTCCAGGTACGCTGAGTGCCCGCCCATCGTAATAGACATCTATCCATCCTCTTATGATTTTCTTACCTCACCCAGGTTTTGCACGTGTTCTTCCTTTCAGTCTCCGCCACCCTTCACACATTCCACGTTCACAGTCCGGCAGTTAAGTTTCCCTTATCACCTAGACATTTAACCCTTTGCCTCTGTAACTAACCAATTGAAAGGCGTCAAACCTTGTAGATTATAGATGTTCGTTCAAGAAACAAACGCTTGGACCCTGTAAGAAAAGATGTACAGGGCCCATGGCACGAGGGGTAGAGAAGAGATATTTGTACAGAGTTTTATAGAGAAACCTGAAAGAAAGTAGCCTCATGGAAGATCTAGGCGCAGATGGGAGAATAATATTAAAATGAATCTTTAATAAATAGAGTTGAATAGTGTGGATTGGATTTATTTGGCTGAGAATAGGGGCAGGTGAAGGGCTATTGTTAACAAGGCAATGCAAATTAGGTTGCCATAAAAAGCGAGTTATGTCTTGACTAGCTGATAAACTGTCAGCTTCTGAAGAAGGACTGTCCTCCATGCAGTTAGTTGATTGCACTAGGATGATGTGACGCAATTCCTGTCCTTTCTTTAGTCCGCCTCTTAGAAAAATCTTGCTGAAAGCGGCAGGTGTGAATTACGCAGACAATCGGCTGTCTGATTCAGTGTGTAAGCGCGTTCGCAAAATTGCGAAAAGCGACTGTTAGCTTTGTAATATCTGTCTGTTCCTCCGTTTGGAACACCTCGGTTCCCAGTAGACACATTTTCATGAAATCTGATATTTGAGTATTTTTCGAAAATCTGTCGACGAATTGCAAGTTCCACTAAAATATAACAAGAATAATGATTACATTACCCGAAGACCGTATGCATTTATGATCATATCTCTCTCAGTTCCTCTGAGAATGAGAAATGTTTCAGACAAAAGATTGTAGAGAAAATCAAAACACACATTTTGTGTTTGTTTAGGAGATAATGTAAAAAAATCTTTGTAGAACCAGACACGCCACAGATGACAATATATCGCATGTGCACTTCTTGATGGATACAAGAGGCTATAAACGCACACTCAGAATATGTAAAATTGTTGCACTTCCACTACAACAATGGTTGCACGAAAGCACCGCAGCCTTACTTTACACGTACCTTGCCTGCCTTGTTATATAGTTTTATTCAGTCCTTCAGGACCAAAGTTTAAAGTGTGCCATAACCTCTCCGTGCCATCATCTGAGCCAGGTACAGCTCATTCAACACCCGGGGCCTTAGAATTTCTGCAGTCTCTAATCGTATGAAATTTCTTAATCCTCATTTCCCAAATACGAACCAGGAAGTCACAGAATGCGATTACGTATTACTTCGAAATAGACACTGTCGATACCGCAGTGCCCATGTAAACTGCAACTGTTCTAATTCCTGCCATCGTTCCACAGCACAGCAGTTCATACTTTCCCACCCTAATTTTTTCTGTCCATACAAGAATTCTTTCAGTTTTGTTAGGCCGTGTAGTGTAAAATGTGTCATTACAGTTCTGTCAATATTTTAACAATAGATCATGTCGCTCGCCCTGAAGCGGGTTTCAATATTCACATGCACAGCCTTCAACGATGGAGCAGCTGAAACATTACAAATGGTCTGGCAGTGTCCGGCTGATTCAACACGGATCCTGCATTTTGACCGCAGATGACACCGCTTTTACTATGGTCAGCTTTGTTGACACATCACACTGACATCAACGATGGATTGACTGATATATTAAAATGTGGTATAATGACTTGCTCACCTGCTCAGTCAGACGGTTGACATGCAAGTTGGATAAAGACGGGGAATACAGCGTTCTCGGTTTCGAGCTGTACGCTAACTTGCGCCATGTAAATTATTGATGACTTTACATGATATCGAAAATGATTTGCGAGTATGTAGTTATCAGAACAGAGAACTTAGGCAACTTATATGTAAATCCTTCTTAAAGAATGTGACTGGTAGAGAAGATGATCTTCAATTTTGCATCAATTTGTTACGTGTCTTTGTGGATTATAAGCCCAGTGTTCTGCTTTTATGCTACTGGCTGCCAACATCCCTGGGCTCAACCGTGGGGCTGAACAATACTGTCGTGACATTGGCACGATGTTTTTTTTTGCAGTTTGAACTTTAAGTTTTTGAAAAAAGAACTTCTTAATGGAAATTTTGTAGACGCCAGACCCCTAAGAAGCATAATATCGTATTTTTAAATTGCTAATTCCTTGCATTTTAATCACCTAACTTTCTTTTCCTAAACCAACTACATGCACATAAAATTATACACAACAGTATAGTCTTTTATCATTCCACCATGTTTCGGGGGGTAATGTGCCATTCTTAGGGAGTTCTTATACCACGTTTTAAAACTGTTAAATGCGGAATGCTGCACATACAAAAAATTACGTTTGCAGTCTATCATATTTTAGCTAGTTTTAACATTTGGTGTAAGAACTCCATGACGATGGCGCAGTAGTGCCGAAACATGTTGCAGTGATAAAAGAATATACAGGGTGTACACAAAAGAACTGTACGGTTTCAAAAGTTAAAAAGAAATTTATTTCTCACCTTACACGGGAACAATGTACACCGTCAGCAGCGGCAAGTGTCCGAGTTTCTCATGCGTTAATCACAACCCTTCAATGTGTGCACCCTGGGTCACACGACACACATCCATACGGTAATCAAATTCATCCCAGACTCGGTGTAGCAGGTCCACTGCAAAGGTCTGCGGTGCATGGGTTATCCGATCACGAAGTTCCTTGAGGGACATGGGCAATGGTGGTAAGTAAACGCTGTCTTTAACGAACCTCAAAGGAATGAAATCGCATGGTGTTAGATCTGGACGCCTTAGAACGGAGCACACAGAAAGCCCTTTCATGCCGCGACGCCATCTTGGAAACCGGCCCAGCGGCCCCGCAGTAAGCATGAGAAGCGAACTGCTGTTAGCGCACGAGAAACTTGAACAGTTGCCGCTGCTGACGGTGTAAGTTGTGCCCGTGTATGGTGAGAAATAAATTTCTTGTTAACTTTTGAAACCGCGCCATTCTTTTGTGTGTACCCTGTATAATATTTTTTTATATTTTTATGTGCTTTTAGTTGTTTTGGTAAAAGAAACCTAATATCCCAGTTTATTTTTAATTAAATTGTCTCTTTGCTCAGACGTGATTATTTCAACAAAATTGTACGGTACGTCATTTGTCTTCCATCTTGGCTGTAACGTTAATCACTATTGAATTACTGGTCATTATCGCATTGTCTTGTCACAGTAGCGAAAGTCGCCCAAAAAGTCATGCCGCTCTTCGATCAGTGTCTCTGGATGGTATGATGCATCTCGCGAGGTATTCAAAGGTGGCTTTGTTCGTGGTGTCTGTGAAGAGGACGCAAGCAGTTAGGTGCATTGTCGGATTTAGAAACAGACCATTTAAGCTACAGGGCAAGTCCTCGCAATATGAAGGGCAAACAGTCACTGAGAGAGGAAAATGTTCCATGAGGAGAACACAACATTCTGTTGCGAATCCCTGAAGATAAATTGCTGGCCGTGTCAAAACAATGCCTGCAATCGAGAACAAATTGGGAGGGCTATATATTTTGTTCTTGGAACTTCTGTGTCGTTGTTGCCAAGCAAATATTGAATTTTATGTATATGAGCAATTTCGTATATAGAATATATGTTTTGTATTCTTTACCACTCGTATCCACATGTAGTGTAATACATATTAGTAATCAACTATAACTTTTAAATTAAAATAATATATTTCCTTGAAACTGTTTCTTTTCTTGTATTTTTTTCATGAAATCCATGTCATTATTCAAATTAATTATTCAATTATGAGAAACACGATCAACAGGTGCACATACAGATATGTAAATTTATTGTATTATGAACAGCATTGTCTCCTGCATGTTTCGGCCACCTGTTGTGGCCTCCCTGAAGATGACCACATTAGGTGGCCGAAACATGTGCTACCGTAATCTTCCCGTGTGAGGTTGGGCGTGTAGCTTTCTGTCTGCTCAGCAAGCTTGTAGGTCTTTATCACAAGGTCATTTGCGTTGGAGGTCCCTGAAAGGTCCACGATCGATTACGACTGGCTGACAAACTAACACAAACGCAATTCAGGGTTCTTTCTTTTATTTATTTGTTCAATGGTACTGTCATTTACAAAACCGAAGTATGATTTTTTTTAGTATATATAATAATCAAGTGTAAAATATAACGGTTGATGTGAATGACCACGGCACTTTGAGTAAACAAACTTACCTTTACATTAATCTTTTTGTGCAATAGCATTTATAATTAAATATTGCCGAAAATATATAAGTTTTTAAGGAGCACCTAAATTTGCATGCGTGCGACTCCAACGGTTCAAAACAGTGTCTCCTCGCGTTGCCTCTTTTCCGTACGTTCCAAATGACTACCCCCTTATGTCCAAAGTAATTGTGTTGGCTGCAATTAAAATTAAAAAAGAAAGCACTGGTCGAATTAATTTTTCAGAAAACAGTATCTCATAGGCAGCTCTGCTTTAAATCAGTAGACTCCAAACTAACGTTAAACAACAAACATACAGTTGCTGCTACTGAATGAATCTTGTCCTCAACAATAAAAAAGTCTTGTGTTTCACACAGAAACACTCAGTTGCAAAACTTCTATCAACTAGACAGTTGATGAATGTTTTGCCCAGGCTCTAGTTTCTCAGTGCCATAACTGCATTCACATCTCTTACGGGTTTCCTTATTAAATCATTTACAACCAACAAAATCTATCTACATGGGCCCCGTTCAGGGTTTGAACCTGAATCGCCGGTACATATTAGGACTTGAGCCTGAAATGCTGGTAACACATATAGGAGGCTATGCTGTTTATAACACAATATATTTATGTATCTGTATGTGCACTTGTTCGTCGTATTTCTCACATTGAATCATCAGTGTGTGGACATGGATAATTTAAAATTCATTATTTAATATTAATCAGTAATTTTTATGCGATACAGAAATCAGAGGGACCTCCTCGTCATTAAGGGGCCTCCTCGTTAAAAAGGGGCCTTCTCGTTATAAAGGGGCCTCCTCGTCCTACAGCCTAGACCTCATGAAATTTTAATCCCGCATAAGACTGACCTTGAATGTTGGTCTGGAAAGAACCCGTAATTACTGTTCGCATGCTATCATTTCCTACAACAGAATAACCGATAGTGTAGAGTAAAAATTTGCGCCACAGTGACAAATTTTGAGAACCTGGGTGCCATTTTGAGAGGTATCCAAGCTACCGCGAAGTGCTCGAGGGTTGTTTTCACTGAAATCCTTAATTGCCACGAGTACTGTGGCTCGTATTTCCAAAGCTGTGACATCATACGCATGTTACCACACACTGCGCTTTGACGGAAGTGTGGGCCAGCCGACCATGAACCACACAGCCCATTACCATTATTGCTTATGCAGCACTCTCTACCTCGGAGGTACCGTTCGGATTTTTTTTGGAGTGGATGTCGCTACCACTGCCACACGTCATTGCCTCCAGAGTGTGAAAACTGTCTTTGGTATATGCCACCATCTGCCTGGTTCGTCCCTTAATTTCACCCCTTGGATCAATACCGACAGGACGATTTTCCTCAAGCACTATTCAAATGTATATTCACCAAATATGTGGCAGTGTGGGAGTTGGGACAATTGTGTCTACAGCTCTACACACATAATCTGCATGGTACCCGATTAATTTTTCTCCAGAAGGGTAATTTAGGTTAAATTATTACCAAACAGTATTTTAACTGCATTATATTTACGTATTTTAGGTGCACGAATAAATTAATTTTTGCTGATTATCCATTTAACCCTCCTATCACGAATACTGGAAACGCCTTTGAATATATTAGGCTTATATATCCGTCAGCTCAGGTCAATATTACCGAATGCCAATATCCCGATACTTATCAGCTGTGACATTCTAATATCTTCCATTTTAGTTACTTTTCAAGAGGGTGTACACGGACCTGTCTTGCATTCTGGAGACACTGCCTGTTGCAAACCCATTGGGCCAAGTCGAGGGCTTAGAGTATAAAAGTTGGTTTGCAGAACCACTAATGCGTGTCAATATTCCTCCAGGTCGCCGCGTTATTACAGTGTGTCATAATAATGACATTCTTCGGTTCCGGTCAGAACCGTCTGACGCGGCACAGTCGCCGCGACGCACTGGCCTATTCCCGGCCATGCTACCAAAACAGGCATTCAGAGTTCCAACAGATGCCGATTCTAGTGAGCTGGATTTTTCACACGCCTTCTATTTTGATGCTTTGCAGGCAGCACTTGGATGTAACAATTAAATGTTCAGAAATAGAACAAAAGAGACTCGGTGGCCAAGAGGCAGTTGTTGATACATTTCTATCGTAATAACTGATTTCATGCGATTTCTTTATTTTTTCACGTGCTCATAGAGATTAAAAAAAAATCCTGCCAGTGAAAGCCGGGGGGGGGGGGGGGAAAGGCGAAAAAAAAAAAAGAAATCCGTGGGGTGGAGGGGGGGGGGGGGGGGGCAGAAGCGGAAAAGAGAAAGAGAATTGGATGCTGGACGTTTCGAAATGTTTCTTCCTTATTCGAAATCAACACATTTCATGTTACGTTGAACCTTATGTCTTCCAATGCTGCAGTCAGAATATCAGGAACCGAAGCTCTTTACTGGGTGCTACCAATAATCCTCATAAGGCTGCATAATTAACAGGGACAACAAACACTATCGCTATCAAGTTGGCCACAACAGTACGTGTGTGTTTGTAGCCTGAAATCAGCGAATTTGAGGGTAAGAGTTGAAGGGCCAGCTGAGAGTCGGGACTGTGATAATGTTACACTTTATCTATACATTTCACTCGTAATTTAATAACATAACAAGAATTTGAAACGGTGTTCGAAGGGCAGTAGCCGAACCCAAAAATGGTAAGATGACACATATTTTGACGTATGAAAGAGAAGCGCCTTGTTTTACATTGGTCATTCTGTATTCTTAGAATATTAAGGAGGCTGTGACGAGCTGGAAATGTGGCTAATGTGTGGGGAAATAGGAAGTACATGCCGAATTTTGGAGGAGAAACTTTTCGAAAGTCGGCTTTAGAAGCCATGAAATAAATGCAGAAAATCATTACAACTGAATTCATTTAAGAAGGTTATGAGCAGAGCATATAAGGTAGATTAAACTGGCTCTGGATCTTGTCCACAAGCGGGTTTTGGTGTTAGAAGTATGGAAATTATGGTCTTCTATCGGTCGGTCGATTTGTTCTTTCCATTGTCGAGTCTGCTTTGTTCCACTGTTAGGGCAGAATTACCGCAGACCTGCGGTGTGTATAGAAGTTCGGGTATTGCAGCACACTGCGATCCCTCGGACGAGTCTTCTTGCATGGCGCTGGAAGCCAGTGAAGAACAGGTTCGGACTTCGGGTTCGTGAGCCTCGTTCGCAGACAGAACTTCTTGCACGGGATGTAGGCCCTTTGCAGCACCTGCATCTGCACAAAACAACACAAACACAGAACGCCCATGCCTTCAGTGGGGCTCGATCTTACGACCTCATTCTTCAAGAGGTAAAAGTTTACACCTTAGAACACGCGATCATCATAATCGGTGATTTCGGGCGAGTAGATCTTATTGTCTGGTAAATATACGATACGTTGAACAATATCTGGTGATTATGGTAATAATGATAATTAATACTATCATCAGTGTATAAACCTGCAGTCTTATCTCATTTTAATGTGTTTTATAATGATTGAAACATGCTTGAAGGGGGAATAGGAGCGTCTGACAGGCGGCCTTGTAGTTGCAAACACCGCGCAAACTGCTTCATTAGTGGTGATGCCAGGCTCTCTGAAATTGCCCGGTAATATGATAACGCGACAGTGGCTATCGACTGAACTCTGCCAGCAGCAGAGTGGCCGACACGGATGCGCAACCCAAGCATTGCAGAGGGACGCATAATATCTGCTTCAGCCGGGTAACTGGTTAGGTTACTTACTTACTTACTTACTTCGTTGTCTGATCACACAGTCCTTTAATTAGCCAGTTAAACATATAAATTGTTTTACCTACTTATGCAGTCTATTATTCAGAATCAGTTCTTTATTCCTAGGGTGGGGTGAGATTGAGTCCCATGGTACCGAGGCCCATACGTGCAGATTGAGTCCCATGGTGTCGAGGCCCATACGTGCAGATTGAGTCCCATGGTACCGAGGCCCATACGTGCAGATTGAGTCCCATGGTGTCGAGGCCCATACGTGCAGATTGAGTCCCATGGTGTCGAGGCCCATACGTGCAGATTGAGTCCCATGGTGCCGAGGCCCATACGTGCAGATTGAGTCCCATGGTGTCGAGGCCCATA